>Ga0105354_1000758_pt1 | contig 19996 bp, 14 predicted proteins | sample GOMGulsemesocosm_FD_83658 | JGI IMG/M metagenome (GOLD analysis project Ga0105354, IMG submission 83658) | Methane-oxidizing microbial communities from mesocosms in the Gulf of Mexico - GOM9B Gulf of Mexico | ecosystem: Environmental > Aquatic > Marine > Cold seeps | place: USA: Gulf of America...
ATAATAAACGAAGAGATAAAGTTGCTTATACGCCAAACAGCGAAATTGGTTTTAGACCAGATTACGCCACATCGGTTTATAGTAAAATTCTAAAAGAAAAATTCCCAGAGGTTCCTGTTTTAATTGGAGGAATAGAAGCGTCTTTAAGACGTGTAACACATTACGATTATTGGAGCGATAAGTTAATGCCTTCAATTTTAGAAACCTCTAAAGCAGATATGTTGGTTTACGGAATGGGCGAACAACCATTGCGAGAAGTAGTTCGTTTATTGCAAAAAGGTGTGCCTTTTTCTAGTATTACTACGGTAAATCAAACGGCAGTTTTATTAAATCAAGATGCTAAAGTTCCTAAAAATGCCAATTGGGTAGATGTAGAAATTTCGTCTCATAAAGTCTGCTTAAACGATAAGAAAGCTTACGCTGCTAACTTTAAAGTTATTGAGCAGGAAAGTAATAAATTGGCAGCGCGACGCATTTTTCAGAAGATAGACGACAAGCTATTAATGATTAATCCGCCGTATCCAACCATGACGGAAGCGGAGATTGATGCGTCTTTTGATTTGCCTTATACGCGTTTACCGCATCCAAAATATAACAAGCGAGGTGCTATTCCTGCGTTTGAAATGATTAAAACGTCTATAAATATACATCGTGGTTGTTTTGGTGGTTGTAGTTTTTGTACTATTTCTGCGCACCAAGGAAAGTTTATTGCTAGTCGTAGTAAAGAATCTATTTTAAGAGAAGTAGATAAAGTGGCAAATATGCCCGACTTTAAAGGGTATTTATCTGATATTGGTGGACCAAGCGCCAACATGTATCAAATGAAAGGTAAAGTACAATCTATCTGCGATAAATGTGTGGCGCCTAGTTGTATTTCGCCTGTAATTTGTAGTAATTTAGATACATCGCATAAGCCTTTAACAGAGCTTTATCAAGCAGTAGATAAACATCCAAAAATTAAAAAATCTTTTATTGGTTCTGGAATTAGACATGATATGTTAGTGCCAGAATTTAATAAAAACGCAGATCCTAAAGAGTTAGATGCTTATACGGAAGAAGTCATGACTAAGCACATTTCTGGACGATTAAAAGTAGCACCAGAACATACTAGTGATCCGGTTTTAAAACTAATGCGTAAACCGTCTTTTTCTTATTTCCATAAATTTAAAGAACGTTTTGATAAAATTAATATTAAGAATAAACTGAACTTACAGTTAATTCCATACTTTATTTCTAATCATCCAGCTTGCGAAACCGAAGATATGGCTAACCTAGCTGCAGAAACTAAAGATTTAGGATTTCAGTTAGAGCAAGTTCAAGGTTTTACACCAACACCAATGACGGTTGCTACGGTAATTTATTACAGTGGTTATCATCCATACACGCTTAAAAAAGTAAACACACCAAAAACTCGAAAGGAAAAAGACGATCAGCATAGATTTTTCTTTTGGTATAAAGACGAAAACAAAGCTTGGATAAAAAAGACCTTAGGGAAATTAGGTCGTGACGATTTATTAAAACGCCTATTACCTGAAGGAAAAGATGCCATTACTAATTGGCGTAAAAACAAACCTGGTAAAGCAAAGCATACGTTTAATGATGCTGTTCCTTTTAATCAAAGAAAATCCAAAGCTAAATTTTCACCTAAAAAAGAAGAAGAAAAAACAGTTGACTTACGTGCTAAGAAAAAGTTTAAAAAGAAGCGTAAACGTTAATCAGTTTATAAACAAACAAAGTTTAATTTAGTGCTGTTATGAAAAAAAGACTTCAATTAATTAATGGTTTTGCTTTTGTGTGCGTCATAATATTGAATTATTTATCAAACACTGGTTTAATGAATAATACTACTATTGGAACTGTTTCTAATCATTTAAGAACGTTGTTTACACCTTCGGGATATGCATTTTCTATTTGGGGTTTTATCTATTTACTTCTATTTGGATTTATTATCTATCAAGGAAAAGAGTTGTTTGGTAAACCTGCTACTAACGATTTTGTTGTTAAAACGGGTTATTGGTTTTTAATTTCTTGCATAGCTAATTGTTCTTGGATTGTGGCATGGGTTTATGGTTATACCTTATTATCTGGTATCATTATCTTTTCAATATTAGTAGCATTGCTTAAAATTATAATTATAAATCGTATAGGTTTAACTAAACCTTCTATAAAAACGCTTTGGTTTTTATGGTTGCCTTTTATAGTTTATAGTGGTTGGATTACGGTAGCGTGTATTGTAAACGTAGCAACTATTCTTGTTAAATACAATTGGGATGGTTTTGGTTTATTGCCTGAGTTTTGGGCAATCTTTATGATTATAATTGCAACACTTGTAAATGTGTTAGCAACATGGAAGCGTAATTTAAAAGCATTTGCATTTGTTGGTGCTTGGGCTTTATTTGCTATTTATGTTGCTAATAAAGATACTTTTAATATAGTTGCTTATACAGCGTTAATTGCTTCTAGTTTACTTGTCTGTAGTAATTTGGTTAAGATGTTTTTTAATTCTAAATTAAGAAATTAAAGACCAAATTTTTCTTCTATTTTTCTAACGCTTCTTTCCAAGAATTTTGGTGGATCTAATCTGTAAGCAAAATAGATGTTGGCGTAGTTTTTATCGTTGGTAAGTTCGCGTTCTAATCTATTATTAATACTGTTAGAATTAAAATTAAAAGTCGCTCCTGCACTAAATCTGGTAGAGGTATAGCCAAACTGCAATCCAACACTTAATGCTTTTGTAAAATAGGTTTCGTTAGTTTCTGATGTTGGCGTTTTGTCTTTTGTAAATCTAATACCTAATGCTGGCGATATGTTTGGCGACACAAACCAGTTACTTTGTAAACACCAGGTATAATAATAAGCTGGTGCTAAAGTGATGTCAAAATTATTCTGAATAAACTTCTCGTTATCTACAATATCCGAAATTCTATTTAAGCCATATTTTAAACTAGGTATAAAACTTCCTGCGGAATATTGTTGCCATTCGTTTTGATGTGATAAATGTTTTAAAGAGAAGTTTCTATTATAAACATAAGCGGTTTGTCCGGTTATGCTTGTAGATTTTAAATTTGGAAATTGCGCCTCTATATCTAAGGTTTGTACATTTTCTTGATAGAAACCTTGAACTCTACTAAAGTTAAAGGTTTGAATCCATTGCTGTTTAATAAAAAACTGTAATTGAGATTCAAAAAACTTAGATTTAAAGTCTGAGTTTTTACTTTTAGGCGAAAACCCTATACTTAATCCCACAAATTTATAGTTGGCAGATAATTGTAGCCTAAATGAGTTTAAAGCTTCTATAGTAAAACGTTCTTCGTTATCTATAATAGAAAACGATTCGCTTTGTGTATTAATATTTGCCCTTAATAATAATTTGTCTTTAAATGAAATAATACCAGAATCTCCTGTGCTTTGCGCCTGTAAAAGACTACAGAATAAAAGAAGTATTAGCGTTGTGGTTTTATTCATTTTGGTGAAATAATAATTTCTTGTTTTTCAAATCTACAAAAATGAGATTTGATAATGTTTATAAGTCAAAATAAATAATTATCATAATTGAAAAACTTCTTCTTATTTTAGAGGAAACGCATTTTATGAATAAGCTACTACCAAACTTGCCTATTGAAGATTTAAATAAGGAAAATGATTATTTAGGAGTTATAGATAAGGGAGAAATAATAAAAACTTTTTTATTAAGCAACCAAGATCAATTTTCTGATATTAAAATGTTTTCACTTTATTCTGAATGAATTTCATTCAGAATTGTTTTCTAAGTTATTCGATTTAAAGTTTAAAGAATCTATGTTAGTTGAAATCATAGGTGCAAAAATAGAGGAAAGACATAGGTCTAGTTATAAAAGTATTGTCTCTAGAGATCTTAATTTGAGTATATTAAATAAGAACTTAAGTGAAGTTGAATTTTCATCAAATAACCTAAAGTTAGCTAAGTTGATTTTTATTTTTCTACCTTCAAATGTAACAGAGATTAAATCTCCATATTTTAGTGTTGAAAAACTAAAAGAACTCACTTTTAAAAATGTAAATATTGAGTATAAATTCTTAAAATATATTATTGAAAATTCAAGTATTATTTTTAATAGGCAATCATCAAACGTTTCCTTAAATCAAATAAAAGAAGCTGTTGTTAAAATTCTTTAATGCGCTTCCAACCAATCCAAACCAACACCAACTTCAACATCTAAAGGCACTTCCATAATAAAGGCGTTTTCCATTTCGGTTTTAATTAAGGTTTTAAGTTCATCTAATTCTGGTTTGAAAATATCAAATACTAATTCATCATGTACTTGTAAAAGCATTTTAGACTTGTAATTACCTGCTTTTAATTTAGTGTGAATATTTATCATAGCCAGTTTAATAATATCGGCAGCGCTACCTTGAATTGGAGCGTTTACAGCATTTCGTTCTGCTGCACCACGAACAACTGCATTTCTAGAATTGATGTCTTTTAAATAGCGTCTTCTTCCTAGAACGGTTTGCACATAACCATTATCACGTGCAAAATCTACTTGCTCGCTCATGTAAGCTTTCAGTTTTGGATAGGTTTCGTAATAGGTATCAATTAATTCTTTAGCTTCACTACGTGATAAATTGGTTTGATTGCTTAATCCAAATGCCGAAACTCCATAAACAATACCAAAATTAACTGTTTTTGCGTTGCTACGTTGCTCGCGAGTGACTTCATCTAAAGGCACATTAAACACTTTTGCAGCAGTAGACGCGTGAATATCTTCTCCGTTTTTAAAGGCTTCAATCATGTTGGTTTCTTGGCTTAAAGCAGCGATAATACGTAATTCAATTTGAGAATAATCGGCAGCTAATAAGATGTAATCTTCGTTCTTAGGCACAAAGGCTTTTCTTACTTGTCTTCCGCGTTCTGTTCTAATAGGAATATTCTGTAAGTTAGGATTGTTACTACTTAATCGTCCAGTAGCCGCAACGGTTTGCATGTAATCTGTATGCACACGTTTGGTGCTTGGTTCTACCTGCGTAGGTAAAGCATCTACATACGTGCTTTTTAGTTTTGCTAAACCACGATAATCTAAAATGCTTTGTACAATTTCGTGGTCTTTTGCTAAGTAACTTAACACATCTTCTGCAGTAGAATATTGTCCAGTTTTTGTCTTTTTAGGTTTATCTACTAACTTTAGTTTTTCGAATAAAATAACGCCTAATTGTTTTGGTGATGCAATATTGAATTCTTCTTCAGCAACCTCATAAATTTTAGTTTCTAAAGTTTTAATATCGGTATTTAAGTCTTCGGCTAAACCATTTAAAAAAGCTTCGTCTAAATTAATACCTTCTAATTCCATATCGGCTAGAACACGTAATAAAGGTAATTCTATGTCTTTAAATAATTTTTGTGTGTTGGCATCATTCAACTCATTAGAAAAATGCTCTTTTAGCTGAAGTGTAATATCTGCATCTTCAACTGCATATTCAGTTTGTTGCTCTAAAGGTACTTGACGCATAGATAATTGGTTCTTACCTTTTTTACCAATTAATTCTACAATAGAAACTGGTGTGTAGTTTAAATACGTTTCTGCTAAAACATCCATATTATGTCGCATATCTGGATTGATTAAATAATGCGCTAACATAGTATCGAATAACTGACCTTTAACCTCAATATTATATTTGGCTAAAACTTTAATGTCGTATTTTAAATTCTGACCGATTTTCTCAATCTGTTCTGCTTCAAAAAATGGTCTTAACACTTCAATTAATGCTTGAGCTTCGGTTTGGTCTTCTGGAAATGGCACATAAAATCCTTTACCAGTTTCCCAAGAAAATGCAATACCAACTAATTCAGCAGTTAACGGATTTAGTCCTGTGGTTTCTGTATCAAAACATACCGAAGTTTGCTTTAACAAGTTTGACATAAACAGTTTTGTTGCCATTCCTGGCGCCACACTTTGGTATAAATGCGAGGTGTTTTGTATGTTCTTACGCTCAAAAGTTGGTGCGTTGTCTTCAGTTGAAATATCGCCTCCAAATAATGAAAATTGTCCTTCGCCAGCAGCAGCAGTTTCTTTTGGCGTGGCTTTATTTTCTGAAGTTGATTTTTTAGCGGCTTGTTCTGCTTTTCCTTCAACTGAAAATGCTTTAGTGAAATTATCAATCATTCGTCTGAATTCTAACTCCTGAAAGATTTCAGTCACTTTTTCAAAATCAGGTTGATCTAATTCAAAATCTTTAGCATTAAATGTTACGGGAACATCTAGCATAATAGTAGCTAATTTTTTGCTTAGCATTCCAAGTTCGCCATTAGCCTCAATTTTCTCTTTCATTTTACCTTTTAGCTCGTGTGTATTGGCTAAAAGATTTTCCATACTTCCGTAAGCTGCTAAGAATTTTTTGGCTGTTTTTTCTCCAACGCCAGGTAAACCAGGAATATTATCGCTGGAATCGCCCATCATACCAAGAAAGTCAATAACTTGTAATGGATCTTTAACTTCAAATTTCTTTTGTACTTCTGGAATTCCCCAAGTTTCGTAGCCGCCACCAAACATTGGTCGGTACATAAAAATGTTTTCGCTTACTAATTGAGCAAAATCCTTGTCTGGCGTTACCATAAAGGTTTGGAAACCTTCTTTTTCGGCTTGTTTAGCTAATGTTCCAATAACATCATCTGCTTCAAAACCTTCTTTTACCATAATTGGAATGTGCATAGCACGAAGAATATCTTGAATAATTGGAACTGCTATTTTTATAGCCTCAGGTGTTTCGTCTCTATTGGCTTTATAAGCCTCAAACATTTCAACACGATCTGCACTTCCGCCTTTATCAAAACAAACTGCTAAATGGTCTGGTTTTTCACGTTTAATTACATCTAATAAAGAATTCATAAACCCCATAATTGCTGAGGTATCTAATCCTTTAGAGTTGATTCTTGGATTTTTTATAAAGGCGTAATAACCACGAAATATTAATGCAAAAGCATCGACTAAAAAAACACGTTTTTGTTGAGACATAAAAATTGATTTGCTATGTCCTCAAATCTACAAAACTTATGCGTTTTAAACTATTTTTGTTGTTAACAGCTTAGGCATCTTTTACAAAGTAATCGGCTTCAATACGCGTATTTTCTCCATCTTGGTATTTCATGTAAGCAAAACCTTTGTGAATACAATAGGCGCCAATTTCTCCTGCTTTATTTATAGCTATAAAAGCGGCTTGGAATTCTTTATAATTACTGTTTTTAGAAACAATGCGTTTAATAGCTTCTTCGCAAGCTTCTTGTGGCGTTTTTCCTTGTCGCATTAATTCCACAATAAGAAAACTACCAACGCTTTTTAAAATGGCTTCGCCTAAACCTGTAGCAACAGCTGCGCCAATGTCGTTATCTACAAAAAGACCAGAACCAATAATTGGAGAATCGCCAACGCGACCATTCATTTTATAAGCTAGTCCAGAAGTGGTGCATGTTCCAGCAATATCGCCTTCAATATCTAATGTTAATAAACCAATAGTATCGTGATTTTCAATATTAATAATAGGTTGATATTTAGATGTTTTTTTCCATTCTTCCCAAGCTTTTTTTCGGTCTTGAGTTAATAAATTTTCTTTTTTAAAACCTTGTTGGTAAGCAAATTCTTCTGCGCCTTTTCCTGCAAGAATAACATGTGGTGTTTCTGTCATTACCTGTTTTGCTAACGCAGCTACATGAACAATATTTTCTACACATAACACAGAGCCGCAATTGCCGTTTGAATCCATTACACAAGCATCTAAAGTGACTTGTCCATCACGATTTGGTGTGGCGCCTTTTCCAACGGTTGTGTTTTTAATATCTGCTTCTTCAGTTGCAACACCAGTTATGGCTGCGTCTAAAGCTTTTGCGTTTTTAGATAAAGCTTTTCCAGCTTCAGCGTTTGCATCTACAAAACCCCAAGTGCAAATGGCAATTGGCGATGGTTTTAGTTTAGTTGGACTTATGTTGGTTTTCGGGCTTTCTTCAGCGCAAGCTAAAATAGTAGCAGCACTGGTTAGAGCAACCGTAGATAAGGTAGCGTTTTTAAGAAATTTACGACGTTTCATGTAAAAGACGAGTTTAGAATTTCAAGATAATTAATTAAAATGAAAAAGGCTTAATCATAACGATTAAGCCTTTTAATATTAAATCTAAAATTGATTAGATGTTCTTTTTTGTGTATGCAAAAAATGCAATGTATCCGTAACATAATGTTAAGAATAATAATGCTGCTGTAAAGCCTTTCCAGTCTACTAAGTTTCCAAAGATTGGTAAGATAACGCCTCCACCAACAATTGCCATACATAATAACCCAGAAATACGAGGCTTTAAATCGCCTTGTCCATCTAACGTTAATGTAAAGATAGTTGGGAACATAATAGAGTTGAATAAACCAACAGCTAATATAGACCACATTGCTAATAATCCAGTAGATGAAATACTAATGATAATTAATGAGATTGCCATTAAACCAAAAATCATTAATATTTTAGAAGGCTTGAATATTTTAGTTAAGTAAGAACCAATAAATCGCCCAACCATTGCACCTAACCAGTAGAACATTACAAATGCGCCTACTAATCCTTTAGCGTCAAGATTTTCTGTGTTTCCACCAAATAACTCAATTAATCCTGTAGCGATTCCTTTTAATGAAGGGCTATTGTTAATAATTGTATTAATGTCTAAATCTAAGAAGTAGTTTACTAAAACACTTCCAATTGCAACTTCTGCACCAACGTAAAAGAAAATACCTAATGCGCCCATCCAAACGTGCTTTTCTTTTAAAGCGTCTAAATAACTACCTTGTTCTGCTTTTTCATTTAAAATTTGAGGTAATTTTATAAAAGAAAATATAACAGCTAATAAAAAGATAACTCCAGCAAAGATTAAAAATGGTGCTTGTACAGCAGAGGCTTCTTGAGTGTAATACGCTTCTTTATCTGCTAAAGATAAACTTCCAATTTCTAGAGATGTTAAAATCTTATCACTTAATAAATAAGCTGCACCAACAATAGGAGCAATAGTTGCACCTAAAGAGTTAAATGCTTGAGATAAGTTTAATCTAGAACTTGCTTTTTCTTCTGGTCCTAAAACTGCAACATAAGGATTTGCAGCTACTTGTAAGATTGTAATTCCTCCAGCTAACGTAAAGAAAGCTAATAAGAATACGGCAAAAATACGTTCTGAAGATGCTGGATAAAATAATAAACATCCAACAGACATCGTAATTAATCCAATAACAATTCCTTTTTTGTAACCTACTTTAGAGATTAACCAACCAGCAGGTAATGAGAATACAAAATAAGCTACAAAAAATGCCGACTGTAAAAAGCCAATCATTCCGTAACTAAGTTCAAAAACTTCTCTTAAACGTGGTACTAAACTATCTACTAAAACCGTAATAAATCCCCAAAGGAAAAATAATGTGGTTAGTAAAATAAACGACGAACGATATGATTTTTGTTCTGACATAAATTGATGATTTTTTATATAATTAGTCAATGGTTATTTCGTCTGTGAATATCCAACTTTTTCCGTTATGCTGAAAGCCCAAGTGCCATTTTGGAAGATTTCCCAATTTTTGAGCCTTAATTTTAATAAATCTGTATTTTTTATCAATATTTAGGCTTTTTGCTGTAGATACTATAACGTTTTCATTAGGATTTATAATTCCAAAATCTGTTTTTGAGATTAAATCAAAGGATTTTCCATCTGTGGAACCATAAAATTCCACTTTTGTTGGTAAAAATATCCAAGACCTTTGGTCTTCTAGAAAGTTGATTTTAATTGTTTGAACGTGTTTTAATTGACCTAAATCTAAAAAAACATCTAAATTCTCGTTAAAATAACCTTGCCAAGTTCCTGTTCTAAAATCGGCAGTACCAAAAACGCCATCTATTAACGCATTATTTCCGCCGCCACTATATCTACTTTCAAAATTTGAATTTAATTTGATGCTTAAATTAGGGTCTATTTTATAGAACTTGGTTTCTAAAACGGTACTTTTTAATCCTGTTTTTTCTGCATAAACCTTTAAAATTGTTGCTTCTTTTAAGTTGAAGGGTTTTGTATATAATTGATAAGTACTGTTATTTAAACTATAATAAATAGGATTGTTTTTTTCTGCTGAATTTAGCCTTACTTCAGTTTGTTCTTTAAAAGCAATATTTCCAGTTTCTATATATGGTGAAGGCACAAACGGATGATTTTCTTGAGAAATAGATGTTTCAGGTATGTCTTTATCTTGAGTTGCCCAAGTTGAAGGCTGATTCGTCATTTTAAACTGAAGTGTTCCGCCTTTCATAATATCTTCATGATAAATGAAACTTTTAGTTAATGGTTTTTCATTTAAAGTAGCCGAAGCTATGTATTTGTTGTCTTCTGAAACGCCTTCAGCTAAAACCGTAAATTGTGTTCCGTTTTCTAAATTAAAGGTGGCTTTTTCAAGAATTGGTGTTCCAATAATATATTGATTACTTCCTGGTGTTACAGGATAAAAACCAATACTTGAAAACACATACCATGCGCTCATTTGCCCGCAATCTTCGTTTCCAGAAATACCATCTGGTTCATTTTTATATAAGGTTTTTAAAATATCGTAAACCTTTTCTTGTGTTTTGTATGGCTTGTTTACAAAGTTGTATAAATACGCCATGTGGTGACTTGGCTCGTTGCCATGTGCATATTGTCCAATTAATCCTGTAATATCAACCTGATGTGCGCCAGAAGTGACATCTTCGGCAGTAAATAAATCGTCTAGCTTAGTTTCTAATTTAGCTTTACCGCCAAGTAGTTTTGTAAAACCCGAAATATCTTGCGGTACGTAAAAACTGTATTGCCAAGAATTAGCTTCGGTATAATTAAAGTTAACCTCATATGGGTCAAACGGCGAAAACCATGTATTTCTAAATCTACCACGCATAAACTGTGTGTTTGGGTCAAATACATTTTTGTAATGTTGTGCGCGTTTGTAAAATGTTTTAGAGGTTTCAGTTTGGTTTAAATCTTCAGCCATTTTTGCAATCGTCCAATCATCGTAAGCATATTCTAAGGTTTTAGAAACCGATTCGCTTTCATTTTCAACAGGAATAAAGCCTAAGTTTTTATAATCTTTTAACCCTAATTTATCCTGATTTGCAGAATGAATCATTGCTTTTAGCGCTTTGTCTTTGTCGTAATTTCTAATGCCTTTTAAATATGCATCTGCAATTACAGGAACTGCGTGGTAACCAATCATGCAACCTGTATAATTTCCTGCTAAATCCCAGATTGGCATAATGCCACCTTCATCATATTTTGCTAAAAAGGTGTTTACAAAATCGTTGGTTTTATCTTGTTCTATAATGGTGTAAAGTGGATGAGCCGCACGATACGTGTCCCAAAGTGAAAAAACCGTATAGTAATCGAACGCTTTAGTTTTGTGAATTTTTAAATCCATTCCGCGATAACGTCCGTCTACATCTTGATATAAGTTTGGTGCCAATATGGTATGATATAAAGCCGAATAAAAATTGGTTTTATCATCTTTATTTTTGGTTTCAACTACAATTTTCTCTAACTGTGTTTCCCAAACTGCTTGCGCTTCTTTTTTAACGGTTTCAAAAGTTTTATCGCCTATTTCTTGTGCTAAATTTTGTTTTGCACCTTCAATATCTACTGCCGAAATTCCTATTTTAATAATTATAGGTTCGTTATTAGGATTAATAAACGTTAAGGCAGAACGCAAACCATTTTCGGATCCATCTGCTTTTGGTGATTGCAACATATCCTTAAAAGGATGCGATGTTTTAATAACATAAAATAAACGTTGGTCTTCTGCCCAAGCTTTAGAAAAACGATAACCTACAATTTCTGTATTAGAGATTTTATCAATTTTAGCATCTAAAACTTGGTCTCTATGCACTAAATCTAAAATTACTACTTGATTTTCTTCAGAAGGAAAACTGTATTTATGAATTCCGCTACGTTTAGAAACCGTTAATTTTACATCTATATTTGTGCTGTCTAAATGGACTTTGTAGAATCCAGGTTCTGCAACTTCATTATCATGAGAAAAATGTGCTTTGTAACCTTTCTTACCATCGGCGCCATTATTAAAATTGATTTCGTTTGTTGGCATTAAAAGAATATCGCCATAATCTGAAACTCCTGTTCCGCTTAAATGTGTATGAGAAAATCCGTAAATATATTCATCTGAATAATGGTAGCCAGAACAACCATCCCAACCATCTAAACGTGTGTCTGGACTTAATTGCATCATCCCAAAAGGCATGGTTGCGCCAGGATAAGTATGTCCATGTCCGCCAGTTCCTATAAACGGATTTACAAAATTTATTAGTGGTTTGGTTTTAGTGGCAATTTTTTGTTGTTGTTCTGTTTTATTTGTGCAATTAAATAATAGTAAAATGGCTATTAAGACGTAGTGAGTTTTCATGTAAATAGTAAATGTTAGCCACTAAAGTACAAAAAGAAAATGTTATAAAACGTTTAACAATTTCATAAGTAAGAAACCCATAATAAACCTTTATTTTTGTAATTCAATTTAAACTATGTCTCGATTAATTATTCCTTTTATTCTATTGCTAATAGTAGAATTATATACTTTTTTTGCTATTAAAACAATAACAAAAAACAAAATAGTTTTAATAGCTTATTGGGTATTGTTTCTTATAGTAATAGCAGTAATATTTTATCAATTTAATATTGTAAAAAATCAAGGTCGTTTTAGTCTTAATACAGGTTATGCTATAGCGCTATTGCTTACTTACTTTGTGCCTAAGGCTATAGTTTTTATTGTTTTATTTGGTGAAGATGTTTTTAGATTTTTTGCTTCGATAGCCAATTACTTTTCTTTTGAAACCTCAGTAAAAGAAGCGATTCCTTCAAGAAGAAAATTTATAAGTCAAATAGCTTTAGGGATTGCAGCTATACCTTTTGCAGGTTTTTTATATGGTGTTTTTAAAGGGAAATATGATTTTAGAGTGATTACTCAAACCATAGAATTTGATGATTTGCCAGATGAGTTTGATGGATATAGAATTACACAAATAAGCGATATCCATTCTGGTAGTTTTGATAATAGTGAAAAAATAGAATACGCAGTAAATTTAATTAACGAGCAAAATAGTGATGCTATTGTTTTTACTGGAGATATTGTTAATGCTAAAGCTGAAGAAATGGAACCTTACATTCCTGTTTTTAGTAGGCTAAAAGCTAAAGATGGAAAATTCTCTGTGTTAGGAAATCATGATTATGGTTATTATGCCTATAATAATGTTAAGGATTTTAATGACAATCATAGAAAAATTGAAGACGTCCATAAATCTATTGGTTTCGATTTATTACAAAACGAAAATCGCACCATTACAAGAGGAAACAGCGCTATTAATATTTTAGGTGTAGAAAATTGGGGTGCTTCAAGACATTTTCCAAAACGAGGTAGTTTGGTTAAAGCTACAGCTAATTTACCGGAAAATAGTTTTAATGTTTTAATGTCTCACGATCCATCGCATTTTGATTATAAAGAGAAAGAATTTAACACAAGAGATGTTTTTAATTTAGATACGGTTAAAGACGAAACTAACATTATTAACTTCAATAAAAAGATACATTTAACACTTGCAGGACATACACACGGAATGCAATTTGGTATAGAAATTCCTTTTTTTAATTTTAAATGGAGTCCTGTAAAATACCGCTACCCAAAATGGGCAGGATTATACCAAGAAGCTGGTAAATATTTATACGTTAACAGAGGATTTGGGTTTTTAGCCTTTCCTGGACGTGTTGGTATTTGGCCAGAAATTACCGTTTTAGAGCTTAAAAAGCGCACTAAAGTGGCTTAAAAGGCTTAAAACTGTTAATTTTTTGAGAACTTTTAATGGTTTTTTAAAAAAAAGAGTAGGTTTGTAATATACAAATCATCTTAAAAGTTTTGTGCTATGTCAAAATTTGGAGAATTAATAGATGTTGAAATTCCTGTGTTATTAGATTTTTATACAGAATGGAATGAACAATCTACAGCAATGCATCCTGTACTAAGAGATGTAGCAGCAGCTTTAGGCGATAAAGCTAAAGTGATTAAAATTGACGTTGAGAAAAATAAAGAACTTTCTGAAGCGCTAAGAGTTAAAGGATTACCAACACTTATTATTTATAAAAATGGTGAGATGCAATGGAGACAAAGTGGCGAATTAGATGCAAACACGTTAATTACTAAGCTACAGCAATACGCTTAATCTTAATTTAGTACTTCAAAACTAAATCCTTTTTCCTTGTAGTATTCTAAAAATATAGGCAATACATATTGCATGTTTTTTGACGCTTTAATACTATCATGAAATACTACAATATCTCCCGAATTTGCTTTAAATGCATTTCTTAAACATGAATATTTCGTGATGTTGTTATCCCAATCAAACGTAAGAATACTCCACATTATAATCTCATAACCGTTTTTAATTAAAGCTTTTCCTTGAGACTTTTTTATTTGTCCATGTGGCGGACGAAATAGTTTTTTGTTTTTTTCTTCGGAAGAATTCTCTATTGAATTTATGCTGAAGTTCTTAATATGTTCTTGAGTTAATTCAACGTCATTTAAATAAGTTTCAACTGAATGTTGCCAACCTTTAATATGGTTTTGTGTGTGATTAGCAATCACATGACCTTGTAGCTGAATGGCTTTAAAAATTTCCGGATGTTTTTCAATATTACTTCCAATACAGAAAAAGGTGGCTTTGGCTTGGTGTTTTTTTAGTTGATCTAAAACCCAAGTCGTAATTTCTGGTGTTGGACCATCATCAAAAGTAAGGTAAATCACTTTTTTATTGGTCGGTTTTTTCCAAGTATAATTAGAATAAAACCGACGAATAAAAAATGGTGTTCTTACAGGAATAAACTTCAAAATATTAAGGTTTTATTCCAGAGAATGTATCGTTAGTTGTTTCAATATCACGTTCGTCTCTTAGTTCTTCTTCAGTAGCCTCACCTTCAGAAAATAACTCTTTTAAAAGCCTTAAATGATTATTGAATATTAGTTCTTCCTTTTGAGCAAAGTCTTTATCGTAATCCACTAATACATCTATTAAAGCTTTGTAACGCTCAATATCTGTATAGATTTCCATAAAGTATTTTCTTTGGTTTTCTACAGATAAACCACCATAATAAATAATACTTTCTTGGTATTTAATAGCAACATCTTTAAAAAGTTGTCTTGCTTTTTCTTTAGCTTCAACTTCGTAATAGGCATTAATGTATGGTTCTAATAAGGTGTAATAACCAAATTGGTCTACAGGCATGTTTGCCATAGCAATATCTGCAATCTCTTCAGCTTTTTTAGGTTGATCTTCGTTAATTAAAGCTTCAATTAAACGTGCTAAATTCCCTCTGTATGTAATTGAGTTTCGTCTAGTCTCTGTATCGTGGTAAATGTCTTTACTTCCACTATTTCCCCAATCCCAAGATTTAACCATGTTGTACATTAAATCACTATCAACTCGTCCCATATCAAAAGGATTGGCTTGGTCTACTGGGTTTTTAATAGGTACTAATTTGTAAACCATACCATCTAACTGTAGGTAGTCTTTCATCCAAATATAGTCTTCGTCGCTAAAAGCACCACCAGTAAAGTAAAGTGGTCTTTCCCAATTATTGTTAGCAACAATATCTAACATTAATAAGCGGTTTTTATAAATAGCATTGTCTTTAATTCTAAAATCTACAAACGGTAATATTTTATCTGCATCTTTAGGTTTTACAACGCCACTTTTAAGTACTGCAGATTTATTTACAGGAACTCTAATGTTTTCTGTAGGGAAATAATTAGACTTTAAATATTGGGATGGATAACCGCTAGGGTCTTCTTTTTCTTGAATTAAAGCATATTCTAATTTTGTTTTAGGATTATCACTAGTAATAAAGTTCATAAAATCTTTTATTAGTAACGTATCTTTAAAACGTTGACGTTTCATGATGTAATCACGTGTTCCGTGTTTGTATTTATCGTGCGTTAAGCTAGATGGAATAGGATCACTATTGTAAGCTTTACGTTTCATTTGGTCTATGTACCAATCGGTTTGGAATAAACTGGTGTTTACTACACGAACATCTGTACGATAACCTTCAATTTCTTGAGCATACCATAATGCAAACGTATCGTTATCTCCAATAGAGAATAAAATCGCGTTTTCTTCGCAAGAGCCTAAATACTTCTTAGCCATAGCTAAAGCGGTATATTTTCCAGATCTATCGTGATCATCCCAATTATTAGAAATTAAAATAGTTGGCACTAATAAAAAGCAGGCAATAGGAACTAAAGGTGCTAAAATTTGCTTAGAGACAAACTTTTTAAGAAAATCGAAGATCCCATAAACACCAACTCCTATCCATAAAGCAAATACATAGAATGAGCCTACTACAGAATAATCGCGTTCTCTTGGTTCAAAAGGTCTTACGTTGGTATAAACTTGTATGGCTAATCCTGTAAATAAGAAAAACACAAGCATTACCCAAAATAATTTTTTGTCTTTATTTAAAACGAAGAAGAAGCCAATTAGACCCAATATAAAAGGAAGGAAATAATACGTATTTCTTGCTTTGTTATTTTTTACATCTGTAGGTAAATTGTCTTGAGATTGACCTAAATGTAATTCGTCTATAAATTGAATACCACTAATCCAGTTTCCGTGATTATCATATCTTCCTTGAATATCATCTTGTCTTCCAGAGAAATTCCACATAAAATAACGCCAGTACATATAACCCAACTGATATTCAAACATATAAGATATATTCTGTGCTAAAGACGGTTTTTCAACATCAACAAACTGACTAAATTGTTTTAATGTGCTAATGTAATCTTCATAATCTACTTCACCTTTTACAATATCGTTTTTAAAAGCAGCTACAGACTTACGTAGCTCATTTTCCATTTTGTATTCAGGTTTTAAATCAAAATCTAAATAGCCAGTAAATATTAAGTAGTTTTCTGCATTTTCTCCACTCCACATTCTTGGTAGAATAGAGGCGTGGTCTGAATTATAGTTTTGCTTGGCGTTTTTCCATTCATTTACAATAATGTATTTGCCTGCTTTTTCGTCTTTTTCATATTTAGGTTTATCATCTACGTAAGGTTGGTTTTCATCTAAACCAGAAAATTGGTCCGTAAATAATGGACCATAAAACAAATGAGTTTCAGGATATTGTTCAAGGTTATAGTAAGCTAATAATTCTCTTGCACTAGATGGATTATTCTCGTTAATAACCACATTAGCATTAGCTCTTATTGGAAGCATTAACCACGTAGAAGACCCTAGAATTATAAATAAAAGACATAAAATTCCTGTATTATAATGCACTAAGCCTTTTTGTTTTGTGTATTTAAGTCCGTAATAAAAACCTGCAATTAATAGTAAACCTGCAATAATACTTCCTGTGTTAAATGGCAATCCAATTTGATTTACAAAAAACAATTCTAACATACTAAAGTATCTTAAAACGTTAGGAAACATTAATTTAAAAATAAATAATAGAATAGCAACTGAGACTATGTTAGCTATAACAAAGTTTTTAACGGTTACTGTTTTATAGTTTTTGAAGAAATATATTAATCCAATTGCGGGAATAGTTAATAAGCCCATAAAGTGAATACCAAAAGATAATCCTACTACAAAAGCAATAAGAATTAGCCATTTGTTTCCTCTGCCTTTATCCATGTCTTTATCCCAGCGTAAGCCTAGGTAAAACATTAAAGCCATAATGAAGGTTGCCATAGCATAAACCTCGGTTTCTGCTGCGTTAAACCAAAATGAATCTGTAAAACCAAAAGCTAAAGCACCAACAAAAGCACTTCCTAAAGTTACAATAGTTTGCGTTTTAGTAATTGAATCTTCATTAAAACCTTTTATTTTAAAAAGAAGTAAAACAATAGACCAAAACATAAATAAAACCACAAAAGCACTAGAAATAGCACTCATCATGTTCATAATATATCCAATTTGATTAGCTTCTAATGCAAAAATTGAAAATACTGCACCAAGCATTTGGTAAAGTGGTGCTCCTGGTGGATGACCAACTTGTAATTTAGATGAAGTTAAAATATATTCTCCCGCATCCCAAAAACTAACGGTAGGTTCTACAGTAAGTCCAAAGACTATTGCAGCGATAAGGAATGCTAACCAACCAAATATTTGATTGAGTTTGTTAAAATTTTTAGAGGTCATAAAAGGTTTTTTTAATAGCAGCGAATTTAATAATAAATATCAGAAATAGATAGATTTTATGATAACGTTAAAAATTAAATGATATTTTATTAAAAAAAAGTTTGTGTAAATAAAAGTTTGTTTTAGATTTGCACTCTCAATGTCAGAATGGCCCATGGTGTAACTGGCAACACGTCGGTTTTTGGTACCGAAGAGTCTAGGTTCGAGCCCTAGTGGGCCAACAAGAAAAATCCTAATACAATTTGTATTAGGATTTTTTGTTTTTAATGATCTCTGTAAAGTGCTTAAATCTTAAAGGTTACTACTGGTCTTTTAGCATGGTTTACGAGGTCTTCGCTTATGCTTCCATTAAAAAAATGTGCAATTCCTTGTCTTCCATGTGTACTAATTCCAATTAAATCGGCATTGTTTATGTGAGAAAAATTTAGAATACCTTCTTCAACACTATTATCGTTATAGATGTTAATAGTGTGATTGCTAAAGTTATTAATTGAAATAAAATCTAAAATCCTAGCTTTAGCTTTAGCCGTAGTGGTAAAGTTATTTCCTGTTATTACCATTAATAAATGAATTTTAGCATCAAAAAGATTAGCTAACCTTACAGCTTGGTTATAAGTTTCTTTGTTATCATTCTTAAAGTCTGATGCAAACACAAAATTCTTTACATCAAAGTGGTCGTGTTCGTTTTTAACAACCATAACAGGAACATTAGAAGTTCTAACCACTTTCTCAGCGTTAGACCCAATAAACATTTCTTTTAAGCCGTTAGCTCCGTGAGATCCCATAATTATTAAATCCACATCTTCGTTTTGGCAAACAGTCATAATTCCTTGAGACATTTCTTGGAAGTCTACCATTTCTCGAACATTTACGTCTTTTAAGAAGTCTTTCTCAAGTATAGGCTCAAAGTTTTGGTGGGCTAATTTCATAAAGAATAAAGCTTCGGGCATGTCTGAAGCAGAGCCGCCTGTTAAATGGTTTACGGGTAAATCTAACATGTGGACTAGTAAAAGTTCACAGTCATGTTTTTTTGCTAATTGAGCAGCTACCTTTGTAGCTTGTTCTGCTTCTTTAGAAAAATCGGTTGGTACAAGTATTTTTTTCATAAATTTATCTATGGTTTTGGAGTTACTAAAATTAGTTAAAATTATTGAGAATTAAAAGTTTATGAATTTCAATAAAAATATGTATATTTGCAGAGTTGTAAGAAATCTATAGCGAGGGGACACTTAAAAAGTCCCCTCTTTTTATACTAAAAAATGTTTATAAATACAGTAAAAGAGCTCCTTCAAGGTGCATTGGATGAAAGACAAGACTTGTTCTTGATCGATTTTACAGTTGCTAGCGGAAATGTAATTAATATTATTATTGATGGCGATGAAGGTGTGAAAGTTGAAGATTGTATATTTATAAGTCGTGCAATAGAACACAATGTTGACAGAGAAGAACATGATTTTTCTTTAGATGTAGCATCAGCTGGAGCAACCGCTTCATTAACTTTACCTAGACAATATGTGAAAAATGTAGGTCGTGTGTTAGAAGTTAAAACTAATGATAGCGAATACGAAGGTCTTTTAGTTAATGCAACAGAAACATCTATAGATTTAGAATGGAAAACTAGAGAACCTAAACCAATAGGTAAAGGAAAAGTTACGGTACAGAAAAAAGAAACTTTAAACTATAGCGATATAAAAGACGCTAAAGTTGTGATAAAATTTTAAATTAGAGAAGCGATATGGAGAATCTTGCGTTAATCGATTCATTTTCAGAATTTAAGGACGATAAATTA
>Ga0105354_1000761_pt1 | contig 19942 bp, 17 predicted proteins | sample GOMGulsemesocosm_FD_83658 | JGI IMG/M metagenome (GOLD analysis project Ga0105354, IMG submission 83658) | Methane-oxidizing microbial communities from mesocosms in the Gulf of Mexico - GOM9B Gulf of Mexico | ecosystem: Environmental > Aquatic > Marine > Cold seeps | place: USA: Gulf of America...
ATTATGCTCTGCTCCGTTTCAGTGAGGCGCATTATAGAGAGATCGTGATACTTGGCAAGGGCTTTTTTGATCTTTTATTTTGTTTGATTACTAATAATACAATATGGTTATTTAATGTGATTAATCGTACTTTAACTAGGTAATTATTCACCAATCTGATCATTGTTAAACATGCATGAGCCCTGATTGAAGATCGCAGTAGCGGCATTAATATCTATTTTTTGGTCAATAGCTATTGTAATTAAACGCTCTCCTAACTCTTTTGCTTGGCTTTCATCGTATATATATAGCGTTGCTTGGCTCAAACCATCGCTGACAATTAAATCGTAACCGCCAGACACTTGCTCTGTTGTAATCTTATATTGTTTGTTCATTGCAATGATTTCACTCCATGATCAAAAAAGCCCCGTTAATTAAATTAACGAGGCCTATGTTTTAATAACTGATGATCACTTATGCTTCAGGGCGCATATGTGGAAATAGTAGTACATCGCGAATTGATGGTGAATCTGTATATAGCATAACTAAACGATCAATACCGATACCTTCACCAGCAGTTGGCGGAAGACCATACTCTAATGCAGTGATGTAATCACCATCATAGAACATTGCCTCATCATCACCAGAGTCTTTTTGAGCGACTTGCTCTAAGAAACGTTGATCTTGATCTTCAGAGTCATTCAACTCAGAGAAGCCGTTAGCGATTTCACGGCCACCAACGAAGAACTCAAAACGATCCGTGATAAACGGATTGTCGTCATTACGACGAGCAAGTGGAGAAACTTCTGCAGGGTATTCAGTAATAAAAGTTGGCTGCATTAACTGATGCTCACCAGTCTCTTCAAATATTTCGATTTGAATTTTACCAAGTCCCCAATTGTCTTTAACTTGAATGCCTAAGTCTTTAGCAATTTTTGTTGCTTGTTCCATATCATTTACTTGTTCAACAGTCGTGCCCGGTGTGTATTTTAAAATGGCTTCTACAACGGTCAAACGATCAAAGGCTTTACCAAAATCAAAATCATTACCCTGATAATGTATTTCCGTTGTTCCTTTCACGCTAAGCGCTAATTCACGAAGCATATCTTCCGTTAAATCCATTAACATATTGAAGTCTGCGTAACCCCAATAGAATTCAAGCATGGTAAATTCAGGATTATGACGTGTAGACAAACCTTCATTACGGAAACTGCGGTTAATTTCAAACACATTTTCAAAACCACCAACCACAAGACGCTTAAGGTTAAGCTCAGGGGCGATACGTAAATACATATCCATGTCTAATGCATTATGGTGAGTTTTAAATGGACGCGCCGTTGCACCGCCAGGAATAACTTGCATCATAGGAGTTTCAACTTCCATGAAGTTCTTTTGCGTTAAATAGTTACGGATAAATGCCACAACTTTAGAACGTGTTTTAAATACTTCACGTGATTTCTCATTAGCAATCAAATCAAGGTAACGTTGACGATAACAAGTTTCTTGATCCGATAGACCATGGAATTTGTCTGGTAATGGACGCAATGCTTTTGTCATTAAACGTACTTCGGTACAACGAATAGATAATTCACCCGTTTTAGTTTTAAATAATGTACCAGTGGCGGCAATGATGTCACCCAAGTCCCATTTTTTAAATTCGGTGTTATAAAAGCCTTCGGCTAACAAGTCACGTGCAACATATACTTGAATACGAGAGCCCATGTCTTGAATGGTTGCGAATGCCGCTTTACCCATGATACGGCGAGTCATCATTCGACCAGCTACAGCAACTTCAACATTTAGCGCTTCCAATTCTTCTTTATCTGTATCGCCGTAAGCGATATGAAGATCATCTGAAATGTCCTTACGACGGAAATCGTTAGGAAAGGCTTGGCCAGCTTCACGCATAGCATTTAGTTTTTCACGACGTTGCGCCACTAATTCGTTAATGTCTACAACTTCGTTGTCTACGCTGTTTTGGTCACTCATGGTAACTGTATTCCTGTTATTAACTCATCTAATTTAGGGTTGATTAACAATCATGTCATTAATCAATTAACTGTTTTCTATTAATGCTACAAACCTTGTTTAAGGCTTGCTTCTATAAATTTATCAAGGGCGCCGTCTAACACGGCTCCTGTATTTGAACTTTCAATACCTGTGCGAAGATCTTTAATACGAGAGGCATCTAATACGTACGAGCGAATTTGACTGCCCCAACCGATATCAGCTTTACCATCTTCCAATACTTGCTTATCTTCGTTTTGCTTATCTATTTCAAGCTCATATAATTTCGCTTTCAGTTGCTTCATCGCCGCAGCCCGGTTTTTATGCTGGGAGCGGTCCGCCTGACACTGTACAACTGTATTGGTCGGCAAATGCGTAATACGTATTGCTGAATCTGTTTTATTAACATGCTGTCCACCAGCGCCAGATGCACGATAGGTATCTACGCGTAAATCGGCTGGATTAATATCAATTTCAATGTCATCGTCAATTTCAGGATAAACGAATGCAGAACAAAAAGACGTATGGCGACGTGAACTTGAATCAAATGGCGATTTTCGAACTAATCGATGTACACCGCTTTCAGTACGCAACCAACCATGAGCATATTCACCGGCAAACTTAATTGTGGCGCCTTTTATGCCAGCAACATCTCCAGCGGTGACTTCAACAAGTTCTACTTTAAAGCCTTTGGCTTCGCCCCATCGTAAGTACATCCGCAATACCATTTCTGCCCAATCTTGGGCTTCAGTACCACCAGAACCGGATTGAATATCCATGTAGCAATCATTAGCGTCATTTTTACCACTAAACATACGACGAAACTCTAGTTTCTCTAGCAGTAACTCTAAATCATTGAGCTCAGCTTGAGCTTCATCAAAGGTTTCTTGATCTTCAGCTTCAACGGCGAGTTCGAGTAAACCTTCTACATCTTCTAATCCAGTTTCCATCGAATCAATGGTATTTACCACGGCTTCTAAACTTGAACGCTCTTTACCTAATGCTTGAGCACGTTCTGGCTCATTCCAGACAGCTGAGTCTTCCAATTCACGAGAAACCTCAGTTAAGCGTTCACGGTTGTGATCGTAATCTAGGTAATCTCGCAGCACATTTGAGCGCCCACGAAGATCTTCAATTTTGTTTTTTATCGGATTGACTTCGAACATTTAGGTAAATTCACCGCTATTATTGAAAATAATGCTAAAAAAAGCCGCCCATTCTAACGAATAAATAACTAAATATATAGCGCTAACCCCACAAATATTGGTTAAAGCAGCAGCAATTTAGTCAGTCAGTTCCAAGTAAACGTGCATATTATTGATGATATTTCCTCCAACTCTTTCACTAATTTATTGAAAGTTAAAATTTACTTATTTTTTAGGCTGGCTTTATTTTAAACAAACGGCTAGAATCCCACGCAATTAAAAATCATTATCATTTGTATTAGTATGTATTATATTGAATTTGCTTTTTGTTTGGTATGGCTTGGCGCCTTATGCACGTATTTGGCAAGCACATCCCAACAACTTTTACCCTCTTCGTTACCAAAGAAACGAAGCTGGGCTCTACTTGTCACTTCCATTGCCATTAGTAGTTACTTTCTAAGTATGGAATATGCCCTAGTGACCTCTATTCTGCTTTGTCTTGCATTATTGATGGTGCTTTGGATCTGCTTAATTTTTATTGCTGGGCACTGGCGACTCAAGCTCATGCCAGTATCTGTAGTTGGCGTTATTAGCTTGTTACTTATTGCTCAATTTGGAGGTGTGTAATGTGGTCTAAAACTTTTATAGCGATTGTAGGAGGATGCATTCTCTCTATTTCGTTAATGCTCAATCTTAATTTTATGATCCCTTTTAAGATTGATACGAGATTATTTATTGGTTTACTTTTCTCTTTTCCAATGTGGGTAGCGCTTATGGTGTGGTGTTATGCCAGTGAAAATTTCAAGCAAGCCTTTAAACGTTGCAGCCTTCTGTTCATTCCTTCTGCAATGTTTAATGCATTGTTTCTATTGAATTAGTAAATCATGAATAAAGAATTTATCAAACGATTAACACTCGCACATGGCTGGCTTGGATTAGTTTTCTCAGGACTACTCTTTATTATTTTCTTTGCAGGCTCAATTGCCCTATTTCGACAAGAAATCAATTTATGGTCGATGCAGCCTCACTTCCCAGTAACTAGCGGTCAAGATATTGGCGTCAATGAGGTATTAAAAACAGCACTCGCGGATAGGGATTATGATTCACAAGAGCATATTACCCTTATCCTACCATCACAAGATTCTCATTATTATAAAGCCTATATAGATATTAAAGATCGTGAGCAAGAACCACATTATGATGAATTGTTAATAGACCCCGTCACAGGTGTGATAGTCAACGAAGGTTATAAGTTTGATCTTGCCGATTTTATTTACCGCCTACATTACAATCTCAATATTCCATCGGGGAAATATGTACTGGGGTTTGTCACCTTATTTTTTCTCTTTGCTTTAATCTCGGGTATTTTTATTCACGCTAGGAAATTAGTGAGTAATTTTTTCCAATATCGAGGAGAAAAACATAAACGTAGTCAACTACTTGATATGCATAATGTCGTTGGGGTCATTAGCCTGCCTTTCACGATAATGTACGCAATTAGTGGTTTGATTTTCAACCTTGTTATTATCTATCAAGTAGCCTTTGCTTTAACTGTATATAAAGGCGATGGTGAGGCACTACTGAAAGATGCAGGGTTTACAACAATTGCACCAGAGTGGCTCGATAAACCAGTTAACCATGTTGATATTGATAAGTTAATCGCCAAGGTCTCTCACGAATATCAAGTCGCTCCACGTATGTTAACTATTTATAACTACGGCGATGAAAGTGCTGTGATCCAATTTAGATCCCAGGATACCTCCGAAATAACAACCCTTTATAACGTAGCTTATTCACTGGTTGATGAAGGTGTCATGATGAAATCAGATAACGACAACCCAAATACGTTAACAGTTGGCATGGGCGTGCTTCGGAAATTGCATTACGGTAATTACGCATCAATTGACTTGCGCTTTGTTTATCTCATTTTAGGTTTTGGTGTCTGTGGATTAATTATTACAGGTAATTTATTGTGGCTTGAGAAGCGAGAAAAGATGCGCAGCTTTTCTGTTCGTACTTTATCCGTAGCACGTTATTTTACTGTTTTAAGCTCCGCTGGCATCATTGTATCAACGAGCATTGCTTTTCTTTGTGAACGATTGATGCCGATAAATTGGTTAGAGCGTGTCAATATTCTCGCGCAAACATTTTGGCTGTCTCTTGCTGCATTGGCCATTATTTATGTGTTGCCTCGCGTAAGAGCAAACTATCGACAAGCCTTAGCTATTTCACTTTATGTGAGTGCGGTAATATTATTACTCACATTATTAGTCAGTTTAACGACTGTGGGTCAGTCATTAGTTGATTTATTTATCGTAGGACACTATAGCGTATTCGCCGTGGATATTTCACTTTTCATCAGTGCATTATTATTGGCTAAAATCGGACATTCAATGATGAAAAAAGTATCTCGAGTAACTAATACACCTCAAGATGACTTAAGACCAGCAATGAATGACTAGATAACGTTTTTCCATAAGGCATTAGCGCCGACTTTACCCCTGTATAATTGTCGGCGTTCAATGTTTGTTTCAAACCCAATTATGATTCTTTATTCTCTTTCACTGGTTTACCAATGGCTTTTAACTCTTTAGCTTGTAATTTAGTGATTGGATAGATGTGCTTAATATAGCACTTCGATTGGGGGTAGGTTGCAATAGCAATGGCATCGAAATTAATACTCAAACGCGAAGGTACAGATTGATGCATGACGAGTGAATGTGCATACTCTAAATCAAAACACTGTCCTTTAGTCTGTAACAGAAACTGTCTCTTATGCGATGAGGAGAGTATCAAGAAATGATTAGTTAGTGATTGCCAATTACGCATACTAAAAGTACTTATATGCTTAATAGCTTCTAACTTATTGTCTGTCACAAACGATTGGTATGCTAAATCCTTCTCTTTACGTGTTAAGGTATCCTTAGAAGCACACCCATTCAAGAACACGACACATCCAATTAAGATTATCAATTTTTTCATCACATCATCCATTTTAGTAACAAGCTAATGTATTACATTATCAAAACTATGATTGGTCACTCAAGTATTTTATCAAAGGTATCAAATAATAATTTAGCTTCTTGATCACCAAAATACTGTCGATGAAGTGAAATATATTGATCATTAATGTTAGGCAATTTGAACGCCTTATCGATGGCATCGATAATTTCTTTTCCAGCTTTTGAGGGGGAACAAGCTAAATAGCCCATTGCTGGTTTTGTATTTCCTTCAATGGCTAATGCTTTGAATTTTACCCCTTGATTAGATTCAGCTCCCTTGTAAGCGTCTTTCATGGTACTTGTATATTCCAAGAAACCTGCAATACGTTTTTTAGCCAACATGCCCATTAAGCTTTGTGTCGAATTGTGTTGATTATTAAAATACAGATGCGATTTATTTCTCCCCAATATTTCATCAATAATCAAACCATAAGAGCGACCTGTTGCTATGCCTATTTTAAAATTTTCAGCGTCATTCATTTGCTTAAATGAGAATGGATTAGATAGAGAAGAGTCAGGGAGTGTAATCAGTCTGATTGGTGGATAAATTGAAATGGGTTGTTGGCTAAACAATAAAAAGCGTTCTCGTTCAGGTGTTTTTATTAAATTGAACATACAGTAATTTAGCTGTTTCTTTACCATTTGGTAGGCACGCGCATGAGTAGCAACAACATATTTAATTGTTATAGGACTCTCTGAATTTTTTTGTAATGCTTCTAATACCTTAAGTGCAATACTTTTATCTTCACTTTCCAGCAGATTACTGTTTGAAATCAAAATCATTTCAATAGGTTTAACGGGGATAGCCTGTGAAACAGGTGCAATAATTAATGTTATTATTAATATATAGCACCATTTCATATTCATGTTCATGATCCCATTATAGAGAGCGCCCTAACATTAAAAATAAAGTAGGACACTTCAAAGTGGTAAGTGACGTTTTACTTAAAAATATAGTAATAAATATGAATAAAACTTTTCAACTCATGCAACTACAGCGGACTAATATATTCAACCATTAATTGTAATGATTGTTTATTCCTAAACTCGTTAATATCAAGTTTAAACGCTACATTTGCCCATTGAATATTTGGATTTGGCCAAATACTCAAATCCACATTAAATGCGATTGCATCAACGACTAACGCACTGTTCTCTGGTTCTAACACAAGTTTTAGGTGTTTTTCTCCCACCAAGCGTTGCTGCACTAATCTAAACTTACCATCAAAACATGGTTCTGCAAAGCCTTGCCCCCAAGGTCCAGCATTACGTAATTGACTAGCCATATCTAAGTTAAATTCATTGCTTTGTAATTCACCATCAGAGAGGATTTTTCCACTCAATTGATCAGGTGTCAGCGTTGCTGCAGCTTGCTCTTCAAATAGCGTTGCAAATTTTTGATAATCATCTGCTTTTATTGATAAACCAGCAGCCATAGCATGACCACCAAATTTAAGAATGAGGCCAGGGGATAGCGTATTTATTCGCTCTAATAAGTCCCTTAAATGGAGCCCTTCAATAGAACGTCCAGAGCCTTTTAACTCTCCATTCCCCGCATCAGCAAAGACAATGACTGGGCGATGAAATTTCTCTTTGATACGTGATGCAACAATGCCACTCACACCTTGATGCCATTCGGGATGAAATAATGCGAAAGCAAAAGGGATATCACTACCTTGGGCAGAAAATGGTAACTGCTCAATAATTTTAAGGGCCTCTTGTTGCATGCCCGCTTCAATCTGTCGTCGGTCCTTATTAAATCCATCAAGTTCTGAGGCTATTTCTTGGGCACGTTGATAGTCATTAGTAATCAAACATTCTATCCCTAGTGACATATCATCTAAACGACCTGCCGCATTCAAGCGCGGCCCAATAGCAAATCCCATATCACTGGCCACAACGCGTGAAATATCTCGCTTGGCAATCTCAAGCAGCGCCATTATTCCTGGGCGAGTTCGCCCCGCTTTAATCCGTGCTAATCCCTGCTCTACTAGAATTCTATTATTATTATCTAATATCACAACGTCAGCGACAGTACCTAGGGCTACGATATCTAAAACCTCAGCTAGGTTTGGCTCTGGTAATGACTGTTTAGTGAAATAGTTCTGCTTTCTCATATGAGCTCTAAGTGCCAGCATCACATAAAATGCTACCCCCACACCGGCTAAGTTTTTACTCTCAAAGTGACAATCAGGTTGATTAGGATTCACTATCGCAGCCGCGCATGGTAATTCTTCTCCGGCTAAATGGTGATCTGTAACAATAACGGGGATACCCAACGCATTAGCACGCTCAATTCCCTCTATGGATGAAATACCATTATCGACAGTCATTATCAGCTGAGTGCCTTGATTATGCGCAATATCGACAATAGGCGTTGATAATCCGTATCCAAAATCAAATCGGTTCGGCACGATATAATCAACATGCTTAGCACCAAATTTTTGCAATGTTATCAATGACAGTGCCGTTGAAGTGGCGCCGTCGGCATCGAAGTCTCCAACGATAGTAATGTGCTGTTCATTAATTATTGCATCAAATAATAACTGCGCCGCTTTGTCTGCATCTTTTAATGTATTTGGGTTTAGCAGGTTCTTTAATTGATATTCCAAGTCTTTCGACGCCCGAACGCCGCGACTGGCATAAATTCGTTGAAGTAATGGGTGAGCAATGAAATTTAAGGCAGTGTGACTGCTAGTGTCTCGTCGTTCAATGGTGGGAATCATAATCTAACCTGTGGCATTAAAAAGCCAGCACACCATAACATGGTGACTGGCTCAATGTTAATTATCACAATAACAAAAAGTTAATTATCTATCTTACTAAAGGTATTTTTGATCATCTTAAGTAACCGATCACTATCAACACCCATGCAGACATTAGTCACAGGTTTGTTATCCCAAAAGTCTAATGCAAACTTTTGCTGCGGCTTTGCCGTAATCGTTTGCCCAATGCCAACGCCATCGACGGCAACCCTAACGACTCTAGGTTCTGTTGTAAAAATATCAGGTTCAACGGCATAAACTATCGTCGAAGCGTCATGGACATAACACCCTTCAATGCCAAATGTTTTTTTATAGAACTCAAAATAAAACTGGGTTGCTTGATATAAAAAGTCACCGCTCTCACCACTATTATCACGTATAAACGTAAGTAACTCATTATCCATTAATACTTGATGAGTAACATCAAGCCCTACCATGGTGACAGCCCAGCCAGCGCCGAACACAATATCTGCAGCATGTGGATCATTAATAATATTAGCTTCTGCAACAGGGGTTACATTGCCATTTTCTTGTGCAGCACCGCCCATTAAAATGACTTCATCAACCAAATTTATAATGCTTGGATCAAGCTCGATGGCTTTTGCTAAGTTACCTAGCGGCCCCAAAGCAACTAAAGATACTTGATTGGGATATTGATGCACCATATCGACAATAAGCTGCGCCGCACTACGGCCATCAGCTTTGCGCGTTGATGCAGGCCAATTTATATTGCCGAAACCGTCGACGCCGTGAACAAAATCAGGATGAGCTAAAGCAGGTGCTTTCAATGGGGTAGCAACGCCTTGTGCGACAGGAATAACACTGCCAGCAAGATCAAGCAGCGTTAATGCATTTTTGGTCGCTAAATCAACCGCGACATTACCAAAGGTTGTAGTTAAAGCAATGACATCTAGTTTTGGCGAGTTAAGAGCAAGTAAAATAGCCATAGCATCATCGATGCCAGGATCTGTATCAATAATAATTTTACGTGTCATGATTCATTTGCTCCATAAATGTTCTAACTTGGGAAAGAGTAGGAATAGCACTACTGGCTCCGACTTGGGTTACGCACAGTGCAGAGGCTGCGCATGCCTGACGTAATACTTGTTCTATTGTTAGTGAAGATTGCAAACCAGCGAGACAAAAACCGATAAAGGTATCTCCCGCTGCTGTTGTGTCTATGGCGTCAACCTTAAAAGCAGGCACTTCAATCACATTATTTTGATGAATATGGCGAACACCTTGACGACCCAAGGTTAGAATGGTTTTTAGATCTGGATAACTACTTTGTAGCTGTTGTTGGGCTAGGTCAACCGACTCTACGCCGCATAAATCCATTGCTTCAACTTCATTTACAATAAGTAAATCAACATGTTCAACAAGAGGTTTAACAACATCAACAGCCATTGGTGCAGGATTAAAAGCCACGCGGAGACCATAATGTTTTGCACGTCTAACAATCAATTCAATATGATTAGTCTCATTTTGCAGTAATACCCAATCATTGGCGCTAGCTTTGGAAAGAACATTTTCGATGTGATCAACACTCAACTGATGATTTGCACCGGCAAACAGCACTATGGCATTTTCAGCTTCATTATTGACCTGAATAATGGCATGTCCTGTGGGTGTATTTCCTTGGCATATCAGGGATGTGTCAACCTCACTCTGCTCTAAAATTTTTAATAACCTCACATCGCTTTCATCGATACAACCCACATGCTTAACTTCGCAATTAGCGCGTGCTAAAGCAATGGATTGATTTGCTCCTTTTCCCCCTAACACCTGCTGATAAGCATCGGATGTCATGGTTTCACCGGGACGTACAAAATGAGATACGCGATATACGTGGTCAATATTAATTGAACCAAAATTATAAACTATCATGCTAACCCTTGATTTATACCAATTCCATTTAATAGCTGATCACTTGTGCTTGCTTTAATTAATGGAAATGGTATTAGCCTTTAACATCAATCAATAGGAAGAGTAATGTTCAAGTCTAATAAGATGAAGAAGAAATGTTATTTGAGCATAACATGTCATTTAGATTAACAAATTGGCAGGGAATAAAACCTTGAGCAGGCTCTCAAAACACGTTTATAAAAACATAAACGTGTTTTGAAAGTTCATAAAGTACACTAGATGATAAATCGATTTAAGATATCGTGTTGTTTTTGAGTGACTTCACGTTGCTCACTCATGGCGGTATTAGTTGATTGTGCGTTATCCACAACTTGCTGCGATAAATCTTTAATATTGGTGGTATTGCGATTAACTTCCTCTGCGACCAAACTTTGCTCTTCGGCTGCTGACGCTATTTGTAAATTCATTTCTGTGATTTGATTAATAGCTGCGCTAATACTAGATAATGCTTCGTTGGCTAATTGGGCTTTTTCAACACATTGTGTCGCCTCACCTTGTGATTGAGACATGACATTGGCCACTGACAATGAGCCTTGTTGCAATACTTCGATCATATTTTTAATTTCAGATGTCGACTCTTGTGTCCGCTGAGCTAAATTTCTAACTTCATCAGCTACAACTGCAAAACCACGTCCCTGCTCTCCAGCACGGGCAGCTTCAATAGCCGCGTTAAGCGCCAGTAAGTTAGTTTGTTCAGCGATACCATTAATGACAGATAAAATAGTTTCAATTGAGGCTGTTGATTCTTCTAGCTGCTTCACTTCACTTACAGCATCTTCAATATGATTGGATAATTGTCGAATGGATTCTGACGTATCACTTACAATTGATGCGCCCTGTTGAGTCGCAAGATCTGCTTCTGAGGCGGATTCAGCAGCTTGCTTAGCATACCCCGACACTTCAAGCGCCGTTGATGACATTTCATTCATTGCTGTTGCTAACTGCTCAAGCTCAGATAGCTGCTGATGCATTGCATTCACAGCCTCTTCTGCTCCTTGGCTAGTTTGATGAGCACTATGTGAAATGTCCGTTGCAAGGGACTTACAATCTCCTATAAGTGATTGCAGATTTACTGAAAAGGCATTAAAACCTTGTGCTAATGTGACAAACTCTGCATCACCTTTAGTTGATAACCGTTGAGTTAGATCGCCATCACCACTTGCTATGTCTTGCATCGCTGTTGAGATGTTATCTAATGGGCGCATTAGTTGTTTAATAAGCGCTAACATAGCGATGACGCCAAATATCAATGTAAATAATGAATACCAAAAAGCTTGGTTGCGAAGGCTTGTGGTTACAGCATTTGCTTGCTCTTTATCCAGAGCTACACCAAGGTACCAATCCACACCTTTTACTTTCGTAAATTTGGTCATCCATTTTTGATCTTTAATTGTAATCTCTTTAAATTCTGTACTCTTAAAATCTAAAGTATTACCAAAAAATTCCGAGGCCTGCTTCCCATTATAGGCAATATCAGGGTGAGAGATAATTTGGCCATCATTACTGATTAAAAATGCATAACCCGAGTCCATAATAGCCACACGGTTTAAAATATCACCTAAAGTCGATAAGCTAACATCTAAAAACATCGCCCCATGAAAACGCCCATTTTTATTCATTGGCACGCCCATCGATACAACAATTTCTTTAGTCACACTATCTGGGTAAGGCGCTGTATACACAATACTATTTTCATTTTTAGCATCGATATACCAGGGTCTGGTACGAGAATCATAATCTGGAGCGGCAACCCAATTAGGGTCATTATCAACTATGCTACCATCAGACTCAAAACCTACACCAGCTAAAATGAATGCATCCTTGACTGCCGGTTTGCTAAAGATTCGTTCAATATTTTCTGGGGTTATATCATCTTCCATGAGGTCCATGATGTACCCCCCGAGAACTTTCTTACTGTGCATGATACCGCCAATATTTTCGGCAAGATCATGACCAATCTCGTCTACACTTTCACGGGTCATTGTATCAACGCTTTCTTTTACCTCAAGATACTGATTAACTGACAGTATACTCAGTGATAACAATAGAATAGCCGACGTTGCGCCTACTAATTTTAATTTAAATTGCATGCTAGAATCCTTAAGAATTGTAAACTAAATAACCACTTCACTTGCCTACCAATTCATTGAAAAATTATATTTAAAACCAATACTAAATGATGTGGCATCATTTGACTCAGCAAACGATTTTTTTAAAATTTCGGCGTGAACTTGAAAGCTCTCTGACATTTTATACTCTATTGTCAGGTTGTAACCACTATAAGATATGTTATTTACACCTAGCGTGTCATCATCTAAATCAAAATACCCTGCTTTTAACGTATTATTCTCTGACAAATTATAAGCCAGTGATATATCTAACATTATTTGTGTTACTTGTGCACCACCAAACACATCAAGCTCTCGTTGCTGCCAAGCGACGGCTAGATATAGATCATTCTCAAAACGATTAGCCATAGAGTAGGCAACTGTTTCGACCGTACTCCCAATTTGGCTAGGCATATCAACTAGCGGAAAATCTTGAGATAAATAGGTTACAGCAACATGAAAATCATCATGATCATAACTTAAGCCTGCATTCATCATATCCTCGTAGTTATTACCATCTTCACCATTAAATTGAGCAGTAAATAACAAAGAAACGTTCTGCCATTTCTTTTTGTAACTCACTAAATTATTAACAAAGAACGGGCTGAAAGTATCATAAGCAAATGGGGCATTAGGATGATTAAATATATCGACATATTCGGCAATCAGTAGATATTGAACAGGTCTTTGCTTACCGATAGCAATACGCCCATAAGGACTATTAAAGCCAACATAAGCACGACGTGACTTTCCAAAACTTCCATTATCAGCAATATCAATGGACCACTCACCGTGACCAATTCCCGTCCAACCACGCCCTAAATCATGCTCAAAGTAAAATCCGGCATGTGATAAAAAATCCGTAACGTCAACCGTCGAAATATCTTGTTTAAGGTGAGTTAAGCTAGGTCGAAGTGTGGCATATACTTTAGCTGTTGATATTTTTGTTGATTGGTCAGTACTGTGTTTTTCGAGGGCCGCTAAACGCTTCTTTAAGGCCTCAATCTCTGACGTATTAGCCCATACCTGATGACTAAATAAACTTAGTAGCCCGACAGATACTAGTGATTGCTGAAAAATATTTATACTCATTACACACCCCTAATTATTGAGTTGCGATAACTTTATTTAATAAGCACTACATAGACTAAAGGTTTAAAAATAACTTATTTGATGCATATTCTCTTCAATGTAGGCCCGTAAACTTTATGTACTTTATTTAAACAACTTGTTTAATACTCTTTATTTCCTCATTATTTACTAATCTACACTTAAATTTAAAGATGGCACAACTTAGTTATCAAATATTTAACATTTGACTTACAAGTTGAGGGGCAATGTTTAAATAAGCTTAGCATTGCTATTTACTAATAAACAATCTAAGAGAAGTACTCATGAATTATCAAAAGAACAAATTGAGCAATTTCAAATCAGGCCGTTTTACCAAGAGCAGTTTAGCTATCGCCGTTATGGCAACATTTAGCTTATCAGCCCAAGCATTTAACGGTTCATCTGATGTAGAAGATTTAGAAAAACAAGTATCAGTCTTAACAAAGCAAGTCGCTAAACTTAGCAAAGCCGTTACCGTAGAAACTAAAGGCGGTGGCTTAGCTGTCGAAAATAAAGCAGGAAACAAAAGCTTTGAAATGGGCGGTCGTTTTCAACTCGATTTAAATGTTTTTGATGGTGCGTACAACGCTAACAACGATGGAAAAACTGGCAGTGATTTGTTTCCACGACGCGTTCGTACTTATGTCGAAGGACAAAGTGATGCATGGGATTATAAACTTCTTTTAGATTTTTCTGAAAATACCGGTGAAATTACTATGGCGCGTTTGCGCTATAAAGGCTTTGATAATGGCCCAACGATTAAATTAGGTAAGATTCGTGAAGACATCAGTTTAGAAGCATTAACAAGTTCGAAGCACATCACGGGTATCTCTCGCCCGATGCTTGCTAATGCAATGTCTCCATATTTCAAATTTGGTGCGTCTGCTTATCAATATTTCAAAGATAGTGGCGTTCGTTATGCTATCGGTGCTTATAAAGGCGGAAGCTTTGGTAGCAATGGTAAAGATGAAAACGATAATTTAGCCCTTTCATACACAGGTCGCTTGACTTGGTCACCAGTTCACACAAAAGATGAAACGCTTCATTTTGGTATGTGGGCATCAAAACGTGATTTTGGCGGCGCAACCATGAGCAACAAAGTTGCTCGTGGTGAAGTAAGAGAAACAAACGTACGCTTAGCTGACTATGCCGCTGGCGGCGCTAAATTTGACGTTGATAGTTTAGACCAAGTAGGTATTGAATTTGCCAGCGTTAACGGCCCGCTATCTTTTCAAGCTGAATATGCGAAACGTGATGTTAATGCTGTTAATAGCCTAAATGATTCAACGCAAACGGGTTACTACGTAACAGCTAGTTACTTCTTAACAGGTGAAAGCCGAGTATACAAAAAACGTGGTGTGTTTAACTCTCCTAAACCACTATCGACAGACGGTGCTTGGGAAGTATTTGCTCGTATGAGTAACTACGACACGGTAGATAACAATCAAGGTACAAAAGCTGAAGTCATGACCTTGGGCGTAAATTACTACCTAAACAAAAAGATCAAAATTATGGCCAATTATTTGTCTAGTGATGTTGAAGGTCCAGGAACGCAAGCGTTAGTGGGTCAATACACCGACGGTGATGCTATCACTGCTCGTATTCAATACTTATTTTAAGACAGCATAAATCATGCTTTTGATATACGTACAAAAGCATGAACTATTCAAATTTTGGAGCATTCTATGAAGATTAAAACGCTACTAACTGCCTTCACTGCAGCAGCAATATCAATAACTAGTGCACACACGTTTGCCATGGCAGACAACGATACAAGCAAAATTCACTTCTTAATTCCAGGTGGACCAGGCGGCGGTTGGGATGGTACAGCCCGTGGTACGGGTGATGCTTTACTCAAAGCTAAGCTAATTGAGCATGCATCTTTTCAAAACATGTCTGGCGGCGGCGGCGGTAAAGCCATTGCCTACATGATTGAAACATCAGCTAAACAAAAGAATACGTTAATGGTTAATTCAACTCCTATCGTTATACGTTCTTTAACTGGTGTATTCCCACAGTCGTTTAGAGATTTAAAACCAGTGGCAGGTACTATTGCTGATTTTGGCGCTTTTGTTGTGCGCGCTGACTCTAAATATACTAATTGGCAAGGCGTTGTTGCTGACTTTAAAAGCAACCCACGTAAAGTAAAATTTGCAGGTGGTTCAACACGTGGTAGTACCGATCACTTGGCCGCAGCACTAGCTATTAAAGTCGCTGGCGGTAATCCGAAACGCTTATCATATATTGCTTATGATGCAGGCGGAAAAGCAATGGCGGGACTGCTTTCAGGTGAAACAGCATTATTATCAACAGGTTTAAGTGAAGCTATCACTATGGCCGATAGTGGTGAAGTACGCATTCTTGCTATCACTTCTGACAAACGCGTGAGTGCGGCGCCTAACGTACCGACTTTAAAAGAAATGGGTTATGACGTTGAATTTGCTAACTGGCGTGGATTCTTTGCTGCACCAAGCATGCCTGATAGCAAAGTAAAAGCTTACGCTAAATTACTGGGTGATTTAGGTCAAACACCACAATGGAAAGATATCAGAGACCGTAATGGTTGGGTTGATTTATATAATCCTGATACCGAGTTTTATAACTTCTTAGAGAAACAAGAAATCGTATTAGGCGAGTTAATGCGTGAACTTGGTTTCCTAAAATAAATCATGTCCCTAAGCGCTTACTCTTGCTTACTGGGTAAGCGCCTCATTTCATGATAGGCAAGGCAAAATATGAATATTACAGCAGACAAAATAGGCGCATTAGTCTTTTTTATTTTTAGTGTTTGTTATGGCTATTATGCCTTTCAAATTCCTCTTTATCCTGGAGAAGAACTGGAAGTTTTCTCATCACAGACAATGCCAAAAGTATACGCTTTCACGGCTATTGTCATTTCATCACTAGCCCTTATTTTAGGCTTTATTGATGACATCAGAAATGGCTCACATGTAACCACTCAATCAAAAGATAAATTCGACCGCGTTGGCTGGATGCGAATAGCATCGTTGATCGGCTTGATGGTTTTTTATGGCACTACATTAGAAGTATTAGGATTCATTACCTCTACCATTTTGTTTTTAATTTTAGGTTATCTCATTATGGGAGAACGAAAAATTAAGACTATTATTCTGGCTTCCGTGCCTGTCGTCATCGTTTTTTGGGCGATTATGACACAAGCCTTAGGCATCTATTTAACCAACGGCAGTTTGTGGAGCTAAGATTATGACTGAAGGTATTTTATTAGGTTTAGCGACCGCATTTACAATGAAAAACATCATGTTTGTGATTTTTGGTTGTTTTGTTGGCACCTTTATCGGGATGCTACCAGGACTTGGACCAATCACGGCTATTGCTTTAATGATCCCCATTACTTACGGTATCGATCCTTCATCAGGCATGATCTTAATGGCTGGAGTTTACTACGGTGCAATTTTTGGGGGTTCAACCTCGTCAATTTTGATTAATGCACCTGGGGTTGCAGGCACAGTAGCAACCTCCTTTGATGGCTATCCAATGGCCTGTAAAGGGCAAGCAGGAAAAGCCTTAGCACTGGCGGCTTATGCATCGTTTAGTGGTGGTACAATCGCCGCTATATTTTTACTTGTTGCAGCGCCTATGCTGTCAAAAGTATCACTAAGCTTTCAATCTCCTGATTATTTTGCGCTTCTTCTTTTGGGACTAACAGCTGTTGCTGCATTCTCAAGTAAAGGTAATTTTCTCAAATCTATCATGATGACACTATTTGGCTTGATGCTCTCAACGGTTGGCACCGATCAAGCTTCTGGTATCGAACGATTTACATTTGGACAAATTGATTTACTCGACGGCATCAGTTTCTTATTGATTGCGATGTCTATGTTTGCACTCTCTGAAGCCTTGTTATCAATCATCGGAAAGAAAGCACCCGACGAGGCTGAAACACCTTCGTCAAACATGGGAAGCCTAAAGTTATCTAAAGAAGAGATTAAGGAAGTTGCACCAACGGTTGCTCGCTCATCCGTGTTAGGTTTCTTTGTCGGCGTATTACCTGGCGCAGGCGCTACCATTGCATCATTCTTAGCCTATGGCTTAGAAAGAAACTTAGCCAGTGCCAAAGAAAAGCTAAAATTTGGTAAGGGCAGCTTACGTGGCTTAGCCGCACCTGAAACTGCAAATAATGCCGCTTGTAGTGGTTCGTTTGTGCCATTACTGACCTTAGGTATTCCAGGGTCAGGAACGACTGCAGTTATGCTTGGTGCATTGATGGCTTATGGAATTCAGCCCGGTCCTCGGTTATTTATCGACAACCCAGAAGTATTCTGGTCAGTTATTGTCTCTATGTATTTAGGTAACCTTGTTCTGCTGTTTATCAACTTGCCTTTAATCCCTTACATTGCACGTTCATTGGATTTACCTAAGCAGTTGCTTACTGTGCTGATATTGTTTTTCTCACTTATCGGGGTGTATTTAGTCTCCTTTAACGCATTTGATATCTTTATGATGGCCGGTTTTGCTGTTATTGCTATTGGCTTGCGATTACTTAATTTTAGTATGTCACCGCTTATTCTAGGGTTCATATTAGGTGGGATGCTTGAACAAAACCTTAGACGTTCGATGACGCTATTTGACGGTGAGATTTCGTTCTTATGGGAGAGACCAATTACGCTAACAATTATGTGTTTAACAGCATTAGTTTTATTAATGCCACTGGTTTCAACCATTAAATCATACAGAGCAAAAAAGTCAGGTAGTGAGCAACACTCAACTTCCGCCTAACTATAAATCAACGCCTAACAAAACTAACACGGCTATTGTGTTAGTTTTGTTATACAATTTACCTACGAACACCATTCAGTTAACACAATACACATAACGTCGTTAACGTTAATTTACCCTATATAAATGAGTTCAAACGCACAAACTTAGCCTCGACCATGTTGGATAGCCTATGCCTCTTTTGAAACAGTTTTTAAAACCTGGTTTACACAACCGAATCGCATTATATTCATTATTACTCTTTGTTCTTCAAATTGTTTGTGTTGCTACCTTTAGCATTTATTATTTACAAAAAAACCTTGAGCAAGAAATTGGTCGTAAAGCATTAGCGGTTTCACGAGCCTTAGCAAGCAGTGAAATAATCCGTTCAGGTTTAACAATCAACAACAGTGAGATGGTGCAATCGTATGTCGAGAACATTCGTCAGTTAGTTGATGCTAAGTTTATTGTTGTCGGTAATGCTGATGGCATTCGTTTATCCCATCCTGATGTTAATAAAATTGGTAAAAAAATGGTCGGTGGTGACAGTGGCGACGCTCTTCAAAAAGGGCTGTCCTACGTTTCGACGGCTAAGGGCAGTTTGGGATTATCAATCAGGGGGAAAAGCCCTGTCCTGTCTCAAAATGATGAGATTATCGGCCTCGTCTCTGTCGGGTATCTTAAAAAAGATATTGCAGAATCTGTTGGTAACTTAAAAACTAAATTCATCATTATCTTTGGTATTTTACTGCTCGCTGGTATCTTTCAAACGACCTATATAGCCAGGCGTTATCGCAGTGAGATTTTCGGTTTAGAGCCTGAAGAAATAGCCCGTACCTACAGTGAACGACAAGCCGTATTAGAGTCTATTTTAGAAGCCATTGTTGTCGCCGATGCTCAAGGCAACATCACAGGAGCAAATCCAGTTGCTGAGAAAATATTAGGTATTGAAGAGGAGACTTTACTAACCATGAAACTCTGCGATATCTTCCCTGGTTATGATTTCTTGTTTAACGAGAATTCTCAAGCCTCTTGGCGAGACATCGAAATTACGGCAAATAAGCAGCCATTATTAATGAATAAAACCCAGCTGCTCATTAACAAAACCAATAATGGGGTTGTGTTATCTTTCCAATTAAAAGATGACTTAATCACATTAAGTA
>Ga0105354_1000763_pt1 | contig 19901 bp, 18 predicted proteins | sample GOMGulsemesocosm_FD_83658 | JGI IMG/M metagenome (GOLD analysis project Ga0105354, IMG submission 83658) | Methane-oxidizing microbial communities from mesocosms in the Gulf of Mexico - GOM9B Gulf of Mexico | ecosystem: Environmental > Aquatic > Marine > Cold seeps | place: USA: Gulf of America...
CAACTGTAATTTTAAAACATCCAAGTTTTAGTTCTGGTAAAGACGATGCTAATAATAATTTAATTTATGCAAGAGGTGCCTATTGTTATAAAAAGTATGGTGTTTTAGGCTATTTAAAAATCACACATTATATTTATTTAGTTTATTATAAAGGTAAGATTTCTATCAAAGAAATTATTCCTAAATTGCAATATGGTTTTAAAGGAATTAAAGCTTATAAAAACATGAAATCCCCAGATTAATGATTAATAACACAATAAAAGCAGCTAAAATAATAAAGGTTCCAAAAATAATAGATCCCGAAGGAAGAGGGAATCTTTCTGTGATAGAAAAAGATATTGTTCCTTTTAGTATAAATCGTGTTTATTATTTGTACGATGTACCAAGTGGAGCTTATCGAGGTGGACATGCACATAAAGCAATTTTTGAATATTTAATTCCTCTAAGCGGTAGTTTTGATGTGATTTTAAAAGATGGAGACTCAACTGAAAAAATTACATTAAATAAGCCAGACGAAGGATTGTTAATTGCACCAGGAATTTGGCGTGAATTAGAAAATTTTACTTCAGGAGCAGTTTGTTTAGTATTAGCTTCTGAAGAATTTGATGAAGACGATTACGTTAGAGATTACAAGACCTACTTGTCTTTACGTTTTAGCTTCTAAATACAAAACACATATAGCTTAATCTATAAAGTTGTAAAAGCAATATTGAAGGCTTTTTACTAGTTAGCTGTTTTTTTAAAATGGCGTTAAATAATTTGTAAAACCAAGCGCCAAAAAAAGTAATTTTAAGTCGGTTTAATTTAGAGAAACAAAGTAATAAATCATTATTATGTTCTAAGTCAGGATTGGTTTTGTATAATTTTAAAAGGGTAAATGCAGCAGCTTCTTTTTTTGCTAAATAATCAACGCTTTTTTCTAAGCCTAAGTGATAAACTTCGTTATTTAAATGTTTTACTTTTATTTGGTTTTGCTTTAGTAACGCTCCAAAATAATTATCAAGACCGTATCCGTTTTTTAAATCAAAATCTAAAGCTAAAAACACCTCTTTTTTTATTAAGAAATTAGCCGAAATAATAACTTTATACGGATTTTTGTTTCTAATACAAGCAGCAACCTGTTCTTTGGACTTACCGTAAAAATAGCGTAATCTGTAATCTTGTTCTGGTAATGTGTTGTAATAACTAAAGCCACCAAAAAAGGCATCTAAATTAGTGGTGGTTGCGTTTAAGTAATCTTTAATAAACGATGTTTTTTTTGGTAAAACATCGGCGTCTAAAAACAACAGCCAATTATGTTGTGCTTTTTCAGCTAAAAACCGCCTGGATTTTAAACGTCCTAAATTTGTTTTGTTCTTTAAAAGAGTTATGTAATTGCAATTTTTAATTTCAATAGGAATCGGACTTGCATCATCTAAAACAATAATTTCATAGAGGAATTCTTCAAGTTTTAACAACGCGTCAAGTTCATCTAATAAATTAGAAACATTGTAATTATATGAAGGAATTAAAATTGAAATCATAAAAACATAAAAGTACATTTTTTTATAATAAACTAAGTTCTAAAACGTTCATTTTGATGATATCTTATTAACTTGCATTAAAATAATTTAAAGACTTGACTACAAAAGACATTTCCGAACATATTTATAATCAATTACAATTGCATAAAGCAGATTTGTCTAAACAGTACAATATGTCTAAAAATACTGTTGGTTATTTTTATATAGATAACTTATTGCCTAAAGAATTGGCTTTAAAATGTGCCGATTTATTTCCAAAACCATCAGAAATGCGTTTGTTAAAATCGATTAGAGAACACAAGCATGTTTCTGCTCAAATGGATAAGCATCATCCTATTTTAGAAGCTGTTATTTATGCCTTTCAAGATCAAAAAGTAGTTAATGTAATTAATGAAATTTGCGGTTTAACCACATTGCAACCCGATAAATCTTTATACGCTGGTGGGTTATCTTTAATGGAAAAAAATCAGTTTTTAAATCCACATTTAGATAATTCTCATGATGCAGAAAGGCAACTTTGGCGTGCATTAAATCTATTGTATTATGTAACACCAAATTGGGAAACTAAAAATGGTGGGCATTTAGAAATTTGGCCAAATGGTTTGAAAAAGGATCCTATTGTAATAGAAAGTAAGTTTAATAGATTAGCTGTAATGGCTACCCATAAATCCTCATGGCATTCGGTTAGTCCAGTTTTATTAGATGAAGAAAGGCGTTGTATTTCTAATTATTATTTTACTGAAGAACCTTTGTTAGTAGAAGATAAATTCCATGTAACTACATATAAAGGTAGACCGAACGAGTCTTTTAAAGATGTCATTTTAACTTTAGATGGGGAATTAAGAATGTTGTTAAGGAAATTTTTTAAAAAAGGTGTGAGGAAAAATCCTCATATTTATAAAAAAGAAGATTAGTTCTTTTTCTGTACTACTTCAAAAATTCTGTTGTCATCACATTTTAATGTTTTACTTGGATATTTCATAAGCATAGCATAATCATGTGTTGCCATTAAAATAGTATTTCCGTTTTTATTTAGTTGTTGCAAAACTTCCATAACTTCAATACTAGTTTGTGGATCTAAGTTTCCAGTAGGTTCATCTGCAAGAATAAGTTCTGGATGATTTAATAAGGCTCTAGCAATTGCAATACGTTGTTGTTCTCCTCCAGAAAGTTCATGTGGAAACTTAAAGCTTTTAGAAGCCATTCCAACTTTGTCTAATACTTCTGTAATGCGTTCGTTAATCTTGTTTTTGTCTTTCCAACCTGTAGCTTTTAAAACAAACATTAGATTAGCGTGAACTGTCCTGTCAGATAGTAATTTAAAATCCTGAAAAACAATACCTAGTTTACGTCTTAAAAACGGAATTTGTTTTTCTTTTAAAGTGTCTAAATCAAAATCTACAATATGTCCGCTACCTTTTTTTAAGGGTAAATCGCCATAAAGTGTTTTCATAAAACTACTTTTTCCAGAACCTGTTTTACCAATAAGGTAAACAAACTCACCACGATTTACTTCTAAATCTATATTAGAAATAATTAAATTATCGCCTTGAAAAATGGAAGCTTCTTGTAGTTTTAAGATGGATTTAGACATAAAAAATTACTGTTTAGTGTTAGACGTTGTAAACTTAAAGATATTTAAGGTAACAACATAGATAATTAAAGGTAAAAAAGGTACACAAAACCTAGAATTGTTACCATATGCAACTAGTGCTTGGGCTATAGAGCCAACAATAACAATAGAGCTTATAAAAAAAGTAATATCAAATATAATGCGTTTGTTTTTTATAAAATCAATAAGTTTTTTAATAAAAAACAAATTGAATAATACATTAAAAATCACAACAAAGTAACCCAAGAAAAAGAACCATAATAGTGTATTTGCATAAGTTAAATAGGGTGAACTAAAATTGTGTGTTTTCCAATATATATGTGGTTTGCTCCAAAATAAATACCAAGATTTAAAAGCTTGTTTAAGGTAGAGTGTTGGGTGCTTAGTAATTAAATCTTTAGATATTCCTCCTAATTTATTAGAAAGTTCTAAATCTGATAAGTTCGTTTTTTTCTTTAATTCTTTATGCGCAAACCAAACCGTCATGGCTTCTGCTTTTGGTTCTTTTTTTAAGATTGAATCCCTATGTTTAACAATAATATCTCTAATAAGTTGATCTTTGTTAGGGGCTTTTTCAAAAAAAGGCGTTGTAGTTTGTGCTAAGTTTATACCAAAATATTGTGTGTTTGTAAAATAACCAATTTGTGTCTTATTAAAAGCATTCCATCCAATATATACCATTGCGCATATAACAATTGTACTTAAAGGTTTAAAAAAAGAACGTTTAATATTTTTATGCCAGTTTTTTAAAATATAAAAAAAGAAATAACCCAATGGGATATATATAAACATGGGTTTAATTAAATACAAATAGCTTAAAATTAACCCAAAAACAAGATGTTTAGATAGTTTTGTTTCAGTTTCAAAAAGTTTAAAATGGATTAAAAACCAAACAGATAAAATTAAGAAAAATGTAGTGATGTTTTCAGTTAAAATTGAAAATTCATAAAAAAGGACATGAGTAAATAAGCTGTAAAATAAAACACTTAAAAATGCAATATTTTTGTTAGATAACATTTTTATCCATTTAAAGATTAACCAAATATTTAAAAGACCTAAGATAACTTGTATCAAGATAACAAGCGCTAAAGTGTTATTTGTAAAACCAATTAATAAAGAATATCCAGGTGTTCTTCTACCTTGAAAATGGTCTAAATTAAAATTTGTAATAGTTTTTGCAAGTCTTATGTAATCTTCGGAGTCTCCTGATATTGTAATACCTGGGTACATTATTAAAACAATTAATCTAGATGCAATTGCAAACACAATAAGTAGTGTTAATAATTGTTTTTCAGACTTAGATTCTATGCGTTTTAACATTCTTACATTTTATATTAACAATTATAATACTTTTCTAACGTTTAAAAAATAGGATTTAGATATATTTGACCTCTATTAAATCATTACTTTTTATGCCGTTTAAAAACACACTTTTTTTTATCGCACTTTTTATAGTTGGGCAAAGTCTTTTTGCTCAACAAACAGAGATTTATACGCATCAGTCTGCTAAGTTTAGAAAAGCAGAAGCATTATATAAAGACAATCAGTTCCAATCTGCTCAAACTATGTTTAGTCAGGTTTTAAACGAAACCAAAGATGGCTTGGTAGAAAGTGATTGTGCTTATTATATTGCCAATTGTGCAGTGCGTTTAAATCAGCAAAACGCAGATGTTTTAATGGAAGAATTTGTAGAGAATTACCCTACAAGTACAAAACGAAACGCTGCTTACTTAAATGTAGCTACTTATTATTTTGAAAATGGCAAATTTGCATACGCCGAAAAATGGTTCGATAAACTAGATGAAAGTGGTTTGACTAATAAACAACTTGAAGGTTTTAACTTTGCTAAAGGTTATTCGTCTTTTACTACAAAGGATTATAAAAATGCTCAAAAATATTTAAGTAAAGTAGAAAATTCTGAAAAATACGGTTCGCAATCAAAATACTATATTGGCTACATGGCTTATGATGGCGATGATTATGACAAAGCCAATACGTATTTTAATCAAGTTGGCGAAGATTCTAAATACCAGGAAAAATTAAGTTATTATCAAGCCGATTTAAACTTTAAACTAGGAAAGTTTGAAAAAGCTATAGAGTTAGGGAAATCTCAATTAGATAAAAGTAACAACGAAGAACTTTCAGAATTAAATAAAATTATTGGCGAAAGTTATTTCAACCTAGAAAATTATACAGAAGCTTTACCATATTTAAAAGCTTACAATGGGAAAAACGGAAAATGGTCTAATACAGATTATTACCAGTTAGGATACACGCATTACAAGTTAAAACAGTATCCAGAAGCTATTTCGGAATTTAATAAAATTATTACTGCAGATAATAAAGTAGCTCAAAACGCCTATTATCATTTAGGTGAAAGCTACGTAAATGTTAATAAAAAACAAGAAGCATTAAATGCGTTTCGAATTGCTTCAGAAATGAATTACGATTTAAAAATTCAAGAAGATGCAGCTTTAAATTACGCAAAATTAAGTTACCAAATTGGAAATCCATACCAATCGGTTCCACAAGTTTTAACCACTTATTTAGAAACATATCCAGAATCTAATTATAAAGAAACTATAGAATCACTTTTAATAGATTCTTACATCACATCTAAAAACTATAAAGAAGCCTTAGTGGTTTTAAAAGGAAAAAATAGCTTCGAGAATAAAAAGGCATTTCAAAAAGTAGCGTTTTACAGAGGTTTAGAGTTGTATAACGAGAATAAATATGATGAAGCAAAAGACTTGTTTCAGAAATCTTTAAAAGAAAATATAGAACCTGTTTTCTCTGCAAGAGCAACATTTTGGATAGCAGAAACAGATTATAACCTAACTAGTTTTGATAATGCGCTAATTGGTTTTAAACAATTTGAAAGTTTTACTGAAGCCAATCAAACTCCTGAAAATGCTAACTTGAATTACAACTTAGCTTACACATATTTTAAGCTGAAGAATTATGCAAAATCTGCGGAGTATTTTAATTTGTATAGTAATGCTAAACCTGAAGATGCCTCTAGATTAAACGATGCGTATTTACGTTTAGCCGATGGTTATTTTGTAACAAGTCAATACCAAAATGCCATTACAGCTTACGGTAATGCGATTAAAGTTGGCGCTTTAGAAAAAGATTATGCGGCATTCCAAAAAGCACTTAGTTATGGTTATTTAGGCGAAAATAACACCAAGATTTCGGAGCTTGAAGCATTTGTAAAAACTTATAAAAAGTCTAATTTATTGGACGATGTTTTATACACATTAGGAAACGCTTACGGTAATGAGGATAATATTCCTAAAGCCATGCAGACTTACGAGAGTTTAGTGGTAAATCATCCGCAAAGTCCATTGGTTTCTAAAGCCTTATTACGTCAAGGATTAACGGCTTACAATAAAAACGAAAACCAGAAAGCCTTAACTAAATTTAAAATTATAGCTAAAGATTTTCCAAATACAGCCGAAGCTAATCAAGCAGTTTCTACAGCACGATTAATCTATATAGATTTAGGTCAGGTTAATGAATACGCGGCTTGGGTAAAAACACTAGATTACGTAAAAGTAACCGATGCTGATTTAGATAATGCCACTTACCAATCTGTCGAAAAGCAGTTTTTAGACAATAATTCTAAATCGGCAATTAAGCAGTTTAATGTCTATTTAAGTCAGTTTCCAAAAGGTTTGCATGCTTTAGAAGCGCATTTTTACTTAGCACAATTATATTATAAAGATAATTTAACAGAAAATGCCGCGCCACATTTTGAAGCAGTTACAAAAGCAGCGCAAAGTGAATTTACAGAAGAAGCATTATTGCGTTTATCTCAAATTAATTTAGAAGCTAAACAATGGGAAAAAGCCATTCCTACTTTAAAAAGATTAGAAAACGAAGCCAATTTTGCTCAAAACATTTTATTTGCACAATCTAATATAATGAAGGCTTATTACGAGTTGGAAGATTTCGCTAATGCGGAAGTATATGCGAACAAAGTTTTAGTAAATCCATCTATAGATATCACCATTAAAAACGACGCTAAAGTAATTATTGCACGTTCGGCAATTAAAACTGAAGATGAAGCTAAAGCAAAGTTGGCTTACGCCGAAGTTTTAAAAACAGCAGTAGGAGAAACAGCAGCTGAAGCTTTGTACTTCGATGCGTATTTTAAACATAAAGAAGAAAATTACGAAGCGTCTAATGAAGCAACTCAAAAGTTAGCAGCAGAATATTCGTCTTACAAATATTATGGCGCTAAAGGTTTAGTTGTAATGGCTAAAAACTTTAATGCTTTAGGTGATGCTTTTCAAGCTACATATATCTTAGAAAGTGTAATAACTAATTTTTCAACATTTACAGATGTTGTAGAAGAAGCAAAAGCAACTTTAAAATTAATAAAAGACGAAGAAGCAAAAACCAATTCATCAGTTATACCTGAAGATTAATTAGCTTCATTTTAAAACAATTCAATTAATAGTTTAGAAATTTTAGATTTCACATTTATATAAGACTCATGCTAAAATTACAACACATAGTTATACTACTATTGCTAACCGTAAGCATAACGTTTGCTCAAGAACGCGAAAAAGATACATTAAGAACAGATGTTATTGATGTAGTAAAACCATATACACCAACAATTTCCGATGCTTTCAAAGTAAAAGAAACACCAAAACCAAACGATAACGAAACCTCTGAGAAAAAACCTGTAGCGTATAATATATTTTCGTTTCCAGTAGCTTCTACATTTACACCAGCAAAAGGAAAAGCAGCTGGAATAGATAAAGCTAAAAAAGAAACTTTTTTTAGTAATTATGCATCTTTAGGGTTTGGTTCAAACTTATCTGTTGTGGCAGATGTGTATTTAAATCATAAATTAGGTCGAGACCAAAATATAGGTGCGCAAATTTCGCATTTATCATCTCAAAATGGTGTTAGTGATGTGCTTACAGATACTAATTATTCAGATTCTAAAATCGACTTAAATTATTCAAATAGAGGTAGAGATCTAAGCTACTTATTAAACGGTGGTTTTCAATATAAATCTAATAACTGGTATGGTATTCAGCCTGAATTATTTCAGCAAAACACAGCAGATACTTTAAATGTGACTCAGTCTTATACTAATGGATATGTTTCTGGTGATTTAAGTTTTAATGAAAGTCTTTTAAAATCTACTAGTGTATTATTTAGGCGCTTTGGGGATAGCTATGGTTCTGGAGAAAATAGATTTAAAGCTAATGCAAAAGCAGATATAGATGTTTTAGATCATAAAATTTCTGCTACTATTTTTGCCGATTATTTATCGGGAACATTTAACCAAAATTATTTCACTGACGAATCAATAAACTATGGAAATACACAATTTGGTATTGCGCCAACTTATGTATTTACTCAAGATAATTTAGTGGTAAATGTTGGATTTAAGGCAGTTGTTGGTAACAATAAAGAATTAAGTAAAACTAAGTTTTACATTTATCCAAATGTAACTGCTTCTTATAATTTAGTCGATAAAGTGGTTTCTGCTTTTGCAGGCTTACAAGGTGATTTAGATCAAAATAGTTATTATGGTTTTGCTGAAGTAAATCCATTTGTGTCTCCAGATTTATTTGTTGCGCCAACAGATAAACAGTATAAAGCTTTTGGAGGATTTAGAGGACAATTAACAAGTACAATGAGTTACGAAGTTAGCGGAAGTTATATGTCTACTAAAGCACAGCCGTTATTTGTTAATAATTATATTACAGCTATAGATAATCCATACACGTTTGGAAACTCGTTTAGCGTGGTTTATGATAACATGACAACTATTGCTATTAACGGACAATTACAAGTAGATGTTAATCAAGATTTCTCTCTTGCAGTTAAAGGAACCTACTATGGTTACGATACTAAAGTACAAGAAGAAGCATGGAATTTACCAGATATGGAAGCAGCGCTGTCTTTAGAATATAAGTTTACAGATAAAATCTCTGCAGGAACTAGCTTGTTTTATGTGGGACAACGTAAAGATAGATTCCAGCAACAAAACGTAACACCATTTATACCAGAGCAAACTTATGTTTTAGGCGCTTATTTTGATGCTAACATAAATGTAACTTATAAAATCAACGATAGGTTCTCTGCTTACCTAAAAGGACAAAATTTAGCAGCGCAAGAATACGAGAAATGGCAGAACACACCAGTACAAGGTATAGAGGTTTTGTGCGGTGCAACGTATAAATTTGACTTTTAAGGATTTAATACGCAACCTTTTAACTTTTTTAGTATCTTTTAAATGTATTAAGAGGTTCTGCCATAAATCTGATTAATACAAGCCTTAAAGTTTCCCTAAACTTTAAGGTTTTTTTTATGGCATAATATGTGCTTTATCTTAATTCGAATTTAAGATTCTCATAAAATAAATTACATTTACATTTTTAAAAGGTTATCATGAAAAAAATCATGTTAGGTTTAGCATTAAGTTTTAGTTTATTAGTAACAGCACAAACAGAGAGTTATGTAGCTGAAGTAGATTCGGCATTAAAGAATAACGGAACTATTACATTTTACGATAATACTTTAGATAAGCTCTTTGGTTTATTAAAACAAAATTATGCATCTCAAAATGTCCCAGATAGCGTTTGGAAAGAGTTTGAAGCTATTAAACCTTTGGCTTTAGAAATTAGTTGCGCAAGCTTATTTGCCTTTATTTATTGAAGAAGATGTAAAAAACATGAATGCTTTTTACAGCACAGATTTAGGAAAAGACATGTTTGCTAAAAGAGAATTAAGTGCAGAAGAAAAACAAGCTTTAGAAGAATTTTATCAAACCGAAACAGGAAATAAGATTGTAATTAATCAAGATACATTAAACGCTTCTATGCGTAATATCTCTGAAAACTGGACAGGTAATTTATACTTACAGTTAGTTGATGCTTTAGCTGAAAAAGGTTTTGAGAAAGTGAATTAGAGGATTCTATGATGAAATACTTCTTTCTTTTATTAATAATATTAAGTTGTGCAACTAAAATTGATAGTGAGCGCACCGAGATTTTAAGTAATACTTTTGCAAAAGAAGAAGTTACTAATATAGAAATTAGTTATAGGTAGCTTGAAGGTTGTGTTGGTTCGGAGTTCGGGAAAATTACTTTAAAGAAATTTAAAGAGATGTATTTTTTCCATCACTATGATAGTGAAAAAGGTGAATCAGAATATTTTAATATTAGTATTGATAAAATTTTAGAGATAATAAATCATTTTGAGGTTGAATCTAATAAAAGTCCTTCTTGTGGTGGGATTTCTGGTGGTGAAGGCGTTTCTGTATCAATGAAAATTAATTCTAAAACAACCAACTTTGGGTTTTGTAAACAAAATTTTAATGGCTTGGACTATTTGCTTACTTCAATTAAAAACTTAAAAGTCTCAGATTACAATTCAAATTATTTTCAGAACCCATAATTCAAAAGTAAATATTGGAAAGTAAAGATTTTGCTTTTCAGTAGAATAACAAACCATAAGGAGTTGATGTGTTTGTGTAGTAAGTTATATGTCGTTTTTAGACCTTTTAGGTTTCAAAAACCTGAAAGGTCTGTTTCCAATAAATAAGTTCACAATTGTGCTAAATTTTAAGATAGCAAATTTCAACTGAAGACTGAGAACTGAAAACTACCTACTACAAACTAATTTTAGCCAAATAATCAAAATGTTTGCCTTCTTGTATTAATTCACATTTTAATCCAACCGAAGCACAAGCAGTTAGTAACGTATTAAAATCAAGATAAAGCCATTTCATGGGCGCTTCTTTTTCGCCTTTATAGCTTAAAAAGTAATCTAATTCGCCATAATAATTAGAGTTTGTATCTATCCAAAAACCGCCATCTTCATCTTCGTACATGTATTTTATGTCGCTAGAATCTATTAAAATCTGACCGTTTTCGTTTAACAAAGACTTTAAGTGTTTTAAATAATTAGGGACATTATCTAAAGTCTGAAAAATCCCTGTACCATTCATAAGTAGAAGTATAGTGTCAAACGTTTCAGTTTCATCTAAAAGCGCTTTTTCTTCAGCAGAACAAACACCACGTTTTTTAGCTACTTCTATGGCGCCTTTAGAAATATCTATAGCTTTAATGTTTTTGTTTAGTTCCTGTAAGTACAAACTATGTGAGCCAGAACCACAACCAACATCTAAAATCTTTCCTTTAGCTAATTCTAATGCTTTTTGCTCTAAAAGTGGCATGTCTTTATAAGCTCTAAATAAATAGGGAAGCGGTAACTCATCTTCATCAGAAATATGTGTTGAAGTCATTAAGTCTTCAGTATAATTATCGTTAAAATAATCAAGTAAAGCGTTTCCGAATAGGTCTTTCATATTTAAATATTATTTTTGTGCTATGGAACAATTTTTAAACGATTTACCAAAGCTTGCCAAAGATAAGCATAAGGAAAATAAAACCTTTTTTACAAAGCTAAAAAAGAAGGCGCCAAAGCAATTGGATTATATCATGCAGGATTTGCACGATAAAGAGTTTAAAAAAACCGATTGTTTGGATTGTGCCAACTGCTGCAAAACAACAGGTCCATTATTTACAGATAAAGATGTGCAACGTATTTCTAAACATTTTAGAATGAAACCACAGCAATTTGTTGATGAGTTTTTGCGTGTAGACGAAGAAAACGATTACGTGCTAAAAAGCGTTCCATGTACGTTTTTAGGCGCAGATAATTACTGTTCTATTTACGATGTAAGACCAAAAGCTTGCGCGGAATTTCCGCATACAGACCGAAAGAAGTTTCAGCAGATTTCGGAAATTACTTTAAAAAACATGCCCATTTGCCCAGCAGCATTTAATATTGTAGAGGAAATGAAAAAGAAGATTAGTTTTTAGGATTCAGTCTTCAGTTTGCAGTCTCCAGTATACAGTTACGTCACTTCGAGTGGTTTTCGATCTTTGGAGAAAATTGTATCGAGATGCGGTTATTGAATTTAGTTTCAGTTTTGTCATTCTACTAAACACCAGAGATAGCTAAACTGCTTACTGCTTACTGCTTACTGCCTACTCCAAACTGAAAACTAATCCTCATAAATCAAATACTTATTTCTAGTTGCTTTAAAATCCTTTAAACCTTCAGCCCAAGTGGCTTTAATTTCAGCTTCTGTAAAATCAGCTTCAATTTGCTGTCTTAAGAGTTTTGTTCCAGATAGTTTATAGAAAAATCCATTCTTTAAAAAGAAGTTGTTTTTATCTTCGGTTATAGTGTATGCATTAAGCAAGTAACCTAAATTAATGTTTTGTAAACGTGGTTCTTCACTTAAATCATAACCATTACAAACTTTGTTTTCGTGTTTAGGATATTTGGAACCTTCGTTAGGTTTTGGAGTAAAAGTAAAACCAGTTTCAGGAAAAAATGGCGCACCATAAACTTGAAACTGTTTATTGGTTCCGCGACCTAAACTAACCGTTGTACCTTCAATAAAACAAAGACTTGCGTATAGGTTTATAGATTGATCGTTTGGTAAGTTTGGCGATGGTTTTATGGGTAAGCTATAAGGCTTTTTATGATTGTAATATGCCATTTTAATAACTGTTAAATCGCATTTTACATTATTTTCTAACCAGTTTTCGCCATTAATCATTTGTGCGTATTCACCAATCGTCATTCCATGTAGCACAGGTATTGGATGCATGCCAATAAAACTGGTGTGTTCTGGTTCCATAATTGGTCCATCTATAATATGCCCGTTAGGATTTGGTCTGTCTAAAACAATAACTTTTATATTGTTTTCTGCACAAGCTTCCATAACATAATGCAAACTAGAAATGTAAGTGTAAAAACGTGCACCTACATCTTGGATATCAAAAATAACCACATCTAAACCTTCTAATTGTTTAGCTGTAGGTTTCTTATTTTTTCCGTAAAACGAAATTAATGGCAAACCAGTTTTGGTGTCTATGTCGTTTTTTACTAATTCTCCAGCATCTGCTTTTCCTCTAAAACCATGTTCAGGAGGAAAAATTTTAGTCACGTTTACATTTAAACTTAAAAGTGAATCTACCAAATGCGTATAGCCATCTTTTTTATATATAACAGATGTTTGATTAGCTACCACACCAACGCGTTTATCTTTAATTAGCGGTAAATATTCGTAAATTCTATGCGCGCCTAGAATAATATCTTTAGGTAAAGTCTCGTTAGTAGTTTCAACTATAGTTTCCGATTTATCAGATATAGGAGTTGTTTTTATTGTTTTTCCGCAAGAAATTTGAAGAAGAACCAATAATAAAATGGTATTTTTGGAACAAGAAATAAGTGATATCATAGTGAATCTGGAGTATTTTATAGCTAAACGCATTATCGACAAAAAGTCGTATAAAAGTAGTATATCCGCACCAATAATAAAAATTGGTATAGCAGCAATTGCTATAGGAATTATTGTTATGCTAATTGCTATGGCAACTGGTTTTGGATTACAGCAGAAAATACGCGATAAAGTAGTGGCTTTTAACGGACATGTAGTCATTAAAAAATACGATAGCAATCAGTCTAACGATAGCGAATCACCTATAACTAAAGCCCAAAAATTTTATCCAGAATTTAAATCTGTACCAGAAGTTACACACATTCAAGCAGTAGCAACAAAATCTGGAATTATAAGACTAGAAAACGATTTTGAATACGCTGTAATAAAAGGTGTTGGCGCAGATTACGATTGGCGCTTTTTTAAAGACTTTTTAATAGAAGGCGAATTACCAGACTTTTCTAAAAAACGAAACGAAGACGTTTTAATTTCTAATTATTTAGCACAACGGTTAAATTTTAAAGTAGGCGATAAGTTTAACACGTATTTCTTAAAAGAAAACATAAACAAGCCACCAAGTATTATAACCTATAATATTACAGGGATTTACGATTCTGGCTTTAAAGAATACGACCAGCTTTTTGTAATTGGTGATATTAGACATATTCAGCGTTTAAATAAATGGGAAAAAGACCAAGTAGGTAAATTTGAAGTTTTCATTAAAGATTATGATAATTTAAATCAAACGTGGAAAGCTATAAGAACAGAAACACCATCAAATTTAAATGCGGTAAGTGTTACACAAGCCAATCCACAAATCTTTGAGTGGATTAGTATTTTTGATAGTAATACTTACGGAATTATAGGCATTATGATAATTATTGCAGGTATAAATATGATAACTGCATTGCTAGTTTTAATTCTAGAACGCACACAAATGATTGGGATTTTAAAAGCCTTAGGTTCTAGCAATACCAGTATTCGTAAAATATTCTTGTATAACGCCACTTATTTAATATTAGTAGGTTTGTTTTGGGGAAATCTTATTGGGATAACCTTGTTGTTAGCGCAAAAATATTTTAACTTAATTCCTTTAGATGCCTCTAGTTATTACGTAGAAACCGTTCCTGTTTATCTTAATTTTTGGTATATCATTGCAGTAAATATTGGTACGCTATTATTATGCTTATTAATGTTGCTAGTGCCATCTATAGTAATTTCAAAAATATCTCCTGTAAAAGCCATTAAGTTTGATTAGATTTAATTTTTGTTATTTTTTATAAATATTTAATTATTCCATTAAATAAACTGAAAAACATAAAATACACATAAAAATTGTGTGGTTTAAAAGCAAAATTCTAATTTCGCAATCTCAAAATAAAACTATGCAATACGCTGAAAATATATTAGGAACTATTGGAAATACACCTTTAGTAAAACTAAATACATTAACCGCAGAATTACCATGTTTGGTATTGTCTAAATATGAAACCTTTAACCCAGGAAACTCAGTTAAAGATCGTATGGCATTACAGATGATAGAAGATGCAGAAGCAGATGGACGCTTAAAACCTGGTGGAACCATTATAGAAGGAACTTCGGGAAATACAGGAATGGGATTAGCTTTAGCTGCAATTGTAAAAGGATACAAATGTATTTTTGTAATGGCAGATAAGCAGAGTAAAGAAAAAGTAGATATTATGCGTGCGCATGGTGCTGAGGTTGTGGTTTGTCCTACAGCAGTAGATCCAACAGATCCACGTAGTTATTATTCGGTTTCTAAACGTTTGGCTGAAGAAATACCTAACTCTTGGTATGTTAACCAATACGATAACCCAAGTAATTGTAAAGCACATTTTAAATCTACTGGTCCAGAAATTTGGGAACAAACCGATGGAAAGATTACACATTTTGTAGTTGGTGTTGGAACTGGAGGAACAATTTCGGGAGTTGGTAGTTATTTAAAAATGAAAAACCCTAATATTAAAGTTTGGGGAATAGATACCTATGGTTCGGTATTTAAAAAATATCATGAAACTGGTATTTTTGATGAAAACGAAATCTATCCATACGTTACCGAAGGTATTGGTGAAGATATTTTACCTTTAAATGTTAATTTTTCTATTATTGATGGCTTTACAAAGGTAACCGATAAGGACGCTGCAGTTTACACACAACGTTTAGCCAAAGAAGAAGGTATGTTTTTAGGAAACAGTGCTGGAGCAGCTATAAAAGGTGTTTTACAACTTAAAGAACACTTTACAAAAGACGACGTTGTTGTTGTGTTATTTCACGATCACGGAAGTAGATACGTTGGTAAAATGTTTAACGACGATTGGATGAGAGAAAAAGGTTATATTGAGTAACCTGTTTCTATATGTTAAATAAAAAAAACACCATTTTAAATTTAAAATGGTGTTTTTTTTTATTTTTAAAGTCAGTTAATTCTTACTTTTTTTATTAGTTATATCCCGATGTTGGCAAATCGTTATTCTTTAATGCAACGGATTCCTGAACCTATTCGAATAGAATTGTCATCATAAAGAAGATCTTCTGTATTAAAAAGTTGAACAAGAATTCTTGTTCTTGATCCAATTGGCAAACTTGTATCAACATTCGTTGTTGCCCAAGTACAAATTCCTTGACCTAAAGTTGCTCCTCCAAAAGCATTAATATAGCCATTAGGCAATCCATTAAAACCAACAGCATTGGTTCCATTCCCTGAACTTGGTAGCCAACCAATAGATGATTTTAGTGCAGAAGCTTCTTGGTTTTCAAATCCATTTACTGTTAAGTAATTTTCTAATGCTTCAAAATCTGCCTGTGTGGGTATTCGCCATCCTTCTGGTGCTAATTTTCCACTTTCAATTGCCCAATGATTATACATTGCTCCATAAAAATCAAATGGTAATTCTTCATCAAATACATTATTTAAATCGCTAGTGTCTGCCCATTGATATTGAGATGTTTGATTCGGTAAATCTCCCCAATCCATTCCGTTTAAATGTTCTGTAATTTGTGTACCATCATTAAAAGTTGTAGTTTTTAAATTTTCAAGCATCCAAGTTTGATTTCCAATAATTATTGTATTATAAATATTACCATCAACATCTGTTACTGTTAGTGAAGATTCTTCATTTGGATTGTTATCATCTTCTGAACAACCAAAACTAATTAATAATAAAAGGATGATGTTAAGTCTAATAAGTGATTTCATATGTTTGTTTTTAATATAACAATTTCAATCAGTTTTTTCTTGAAATTGGTTTGATATAATTTGGTGTTAATGTTTGCCAACGTGTTTGTGTATGATTAGTGGCGTGTTTAAGCACCTATTTTAGCAAATAAAAACCGAATAGAAAATCCGCGAGGATTTTCGTAAGTAAGCGAGAACTAGCCATTAATTATACACGGTGTTGCCAATAGTTACTTTTTCAGTTCGTATTCAATTTTTTTCAACGATATTTTTTTCTTTCGTTTAGAGTATTCTCCATAAGCGATTCCTTTTTCATAATCGACAGTCAAATAATCAGTCCAACAAAAGAAAAAATCATAATCGTCTTTTTTTCCGAGTTCCGAACTTTCTTTAATCAGAGTTGGTGCAATTAAATAATATTTTCCAACTTCAAAATCCGCAATATAAGGTCTGCATTGTGCTCCGTCATCTCCCCATATTTTTATTCTTTTTTGGGTTTCAGTCCCTTTATATTTTTTAACTATTTCGACAGTCATTGAAAAAGGCATCTTTTTGTCATAACCATCTATTTCGTAATCAAGAAAATCAGAATATTCAACTACTTTAACAAGTGCAACAAATTCCATTCCGCTTGCTACTCCGCTAAAAGAACAATCTCCTTCGCATTCACAGTCACAAGCAAATGAGTTGAATGAAATCAACATCATTGTCAGTAGTAAAATTTTCTTTAGAAACTGGTTTTTCATAATTATTGGCAACGTATTATATAGTAACTTTTATCATTGATATCCCGTAAATAAGTCAGGTTATAGTAAGATTATTGTCACTGTTATCCCGTAAAGATAATTTTTTTAAAGTAATATCCAAAGCACTATTTATTTGCTAAGAAATCAACATATATTAATCATAACAAATACATTGTCAATTAAACATTCTATCTTTACCGCAGTATTATTTATCTGTAGATATTAATTTCCCGTTTGCTCACTTTTGCAAATAGTTAAAGCTTTGGTTATAGCTTTTATTTAGATTTATAAAACTCTAGTGGCCACTTAATGCCTGATTACTAGCAAGTAATTATTAATAGTAGTTTTAATCTTACGTTTTGCGCACCTCATTACTCTGCAAAGTGTTTCAACTAACACTTTTATGAGTGCAGATTTGCAAGTCAATAAACCAGAATTGGTTACCGTTAAAAAAAAGATATTTCAATATACTAGAAGTTCAGACGCTAAACAAACTATAAAACTCTTAGAAAAAGGTCAGCCTGTTTTAATTGCTTTATTTTACAGTAATGGTTTAACACTTTTAAAAGAGATACACTTGCATTTAGCTAAAACGTTACCTAATAAGACGTTTAAAGAACAACGTGAGTACAGAAAAGCATATCACGAGCTATCTAATCTTTTAATTATTGAAGTAAAAGATCATGTGTTAGCGGTTAAAAAAGCCCCTTTTATTGGTTGGTTAAAGAAATTATATCCAGAGAATAATCATTTTCATTTAACGTTTCCACAAGTTCAAGGTTTAAATAGTGCTTGGCAATGGTTTGATAAAGGTATAGTTGTTCCTGTAATGCGAAATAAACTGCATCCGTATTATGGCGTTTATTTTCCAACACGATTTGACCATTTAATCTTATTTGATAATTGGTTAAAACGTTATTCAGGCGAGAAGAAATCGGCTATAGATATTGGAATTGGAAGTGGTGTTTTAACGTTTCAAATGATTAAACATGGATTTCAAACTGTATTTGGAACAGATGTAAACCCAAATGCTATTGTTGGTTTAGCCGAAACTCTTGGAGATACAAAACTATCTAGAAAAATACATTTAGATTTAGGTGCGCTTTTTGGGAAGTATGAAAAACCATCGGAATTAATTGTATTTAATCCACCTTGGTTACCAGAATCTAGAGATTTGAATAAGATTGATGAAGCTATTTATTACAACGAAAACTTGTTTCCAGATTTTTTTACTGAAGCTAAAACAAGATTGCTGCCAGATGGAAAGTTAGTTGTGCTATTCTCAAACTTAGCGCAAATAACAAATGCAACTAAAGCGTATCCTATAGAAAAAGAATTATTAGAAAACAATAGATTTAAATTAGAAGCCTGCTTAAAAAGAAAAGTAAAATTATCTTCAGATAAAACAAAACGTGAGCAAAGTTGGCGTTCCGAAGAAGAAGTAGAGCTTTGGATTTTAACGCATAAATAACCTTTTTTAGTAATTGCTTACTTCAGTATAAAAAAATATAAACACTTTTTTTGTAACTTTAGGTTATGCAAGAAGATGTATTACATTATATATGGTTGTACAAAAAGTTTAATTTAATTGGTTTAAAAACAACCAACCAATTAGAGGTTGTATTAAAGTCTGTTGGACAGCATAATAAAAACTCGGGACCAGATTTTTTTAATTCGCAGTTATATATTGGTGAGCAATTATGGGCTGGAAATGTGGAAATACATGTAAAATCTTCCGACTGGTATTTACACCAACACGAAACGGATTCGACTTATGATAATGTGATTCTTCATGTGGTTTGGGAACACGACACAGAAATTTTTAGAAAAGATAATACGCCAATTCCAACTTTAGAGTTAAAGCCTATTGTAGATAAAGATTTTTATTCGCAATTCGTTAGTTTAATGTCTAACAAACAATCTTGGATTAATTGTGAAAGTGGTTTTGGTTCTATCCAAGAATTTACGTTTCAGAATTGGTTGGAGCGTTTGTACTTAGAACGTTTGGAATCTAAATCGTTTCATATTAAAGATTTATTATTTCAAACTAAAAATAATTGGGAAGATGTTTTGTTTCAATTACTCGCTAAAAACTTTGGTTTAAAAGTAAATGCGGATGCTTTTTTGCAAATTGCGCAAAGTGTAGATTATAGCATAATTAGAAAACAACAAGATAATGTGCTTAGTTTAGAAGCTTTGTTGTTTGGCCAAGCTAATTTGTTAGACGATGATGTTCAAGAAAATTATTACCAACAACTTAAAAAAGAATATAGTTATTTAAAGCAGAAATATAGATTAGAGGTTTGTGTGACACAGCTTCAGTTTTTTAGGTTAAGACCGGCAAATTTTCCAACACTTAGATTATCCCAGTTATCAAATTTGTATGCAAAGCATCAGCAATTATTTGTACAGTTAATGGAAGCTAAATCTTTAGATGCTATTTACGATGTTTTAGATGTAGGCGTTTCAGAATTTTGGGAAACGCATTACACATTTTTAAAACAGGCTAAACTTCAAAAGAAACCATTATCAAAAAAGTTTAAAGATTTATTAA
>Ga0105354_1000765_pt1 | contig 19865 bp, 16 predicted proteins | sample GOMGulsemesocosm_FD_83658 | JGI IMG/M metagenome (GOLD analysis project Ga0105354, IMG submission 83658) | Methane-oxidizing microbial communities from mesocosms in the Gulf of Mexico - GOM9B Gulf of Mexico | ecosystem: Environmental > Aquatic > Marine > Cold seeps | place: USA: Gulf of America...
ACAGAAGAGGTTACAATAGATGAACCAGCAATATTGAGTTGTGAAATTATAGAAGTTAGTGCAGTAAGTACTAATGGAGGAAATGATGGAACAGCAACAGTAAGTGTTCAAGGCGGAACACCAGATTATACTTATTTATGGAGTCCAGGAGGAGCAACAACTGCTCAAGCAACAGGATTGTCAGCAGGTAGTTATACAGTAACCATAAACGATAGTTTAGGATGTGAAACTAGTTGTGACGTTGTAATTACTGAGAGAGAGCCAGATCCAAAAGTATCATGTAGTTATACTCAAGGTTTTTATGGTAATTCAGGTGGATTAGCATGTATCCCTGATAATCAACAAGTAAATGCTAAATATATGATGTTAGGAGCATTGAATGCTTCTGGAGGAAAAGTTGATTTTGGAGATAAGAGTACCGGTAAATATTTTAGTTTATTTTTAGAAGACATACAAAATGATAATATATTTAAAATGTTGCCAGGTGGTGGGCCTTCAAATGCATTAAAAGGAATTGCTAAGTACGATTTAATAACTACTTGGAATAATGTACCTTTAGTAGATAAAGGACCAAGAAGAGGTAAGATTAAAAATAACTTATTGAGTCAAACGATGACCATGTATTTTAACTTATACGCTGATGAAATATTAGGGAACCATCAATTGAAAGAAATTTTTTATACTGCAGCAACTGTTGAATGTGGTTTGGAAGAGTATGATATAAATACAGTCCAGATGTTTAAAATTTCTGCGAATGTAATTTCATTCCTTGAAGCTAATAATTCAAATACTGTTCAAGGTTTATTTGATTTAGCTAATGAAGCCTTAGGAGGTCGTGATATTGGAAGTTTATCTTATTCTAGTATTACTGAAGCAGTAGATGCAATTAATAACGGATTTGATGAATGTAGAGTTTTATTATCAGAAACCGATTATGATAAAGTAGTAGTTGGATTGACGGATGATAGGCCAATATTTACAATTTATCCAGTACCATTTGTAGATAATGTGAAAATAAAATACGAAATCGATAATGGATTAACAGCTAAAATTCAAGTATTTGACATTAGAGGAAGATTAGTGAAAATAGTTATAGACAAAGATGTTTATTATCATAAAGTAACTACCTTAGATTTAAATCATAAAATATTTGCAAATCAGGTGTATTTTGTTCGAATTACTTCAGGAGATAAGAGTACTATGAAGAAAATTATATCAGTTCGTTAGTTAATAATAGGTTGGTTTATTTAACTTTTAAAGCTGTCAATATATTTGGCAGCTTTTTTGCTACACTAAATAATAGTAAATTGCGCTATTAAAAAATAATCATATCCTTATGCAGAAAATATTTCTACTTATAACACTATTTTTGATGTCTAATCTTTTTGGGCAAGACTTAAATTCATTTGATGAAAACGGAAAGCGTCATGGAAAATGGATGAAACACTATGATGGAACAAAGAACCCAAGGTATAAGGGGCAGTTTAAGCATGGTAAAGAAGTTGGGGTTTTTGAGTTTTTTCATAAAGAACCAAAAGGGAATCATCCTTCATGTATAAAAGTTTTTTCACCAGATTCAGATATTATATTAGTAAAGTATTACACGTCTAAAGGAGTGTTTTTATCTGAAGGAAAGATGAAAGGGAAGAAGCGTATAGGAACTTGGTCTTCATATGAAAGAAATACAGGGGTGCTGATAGAAAAAGAAGAATATAAAGAAGGAATGCTAAATGGGACAAAAACATCTTTTTATGAAGATGGAAAAGTATTGCAAACTCAAGAATTTAAAAATGACCTGCAGCATGGGAAGAAATTAATGTATGCGCCTAATGGGAAGTTAACTAGCGAGTATGTTTTTGTAAAAGGAAAAACCAATGGTTTGTTTGCTGAATATGATAAATCAGGAAAAAAATCGTTAACAGGGAAATACAAAATGGATAAACCTCAGGGGATTTGGAAGTATTATGAAAATGGGAAAATAGTTAAAAAGAAAGATTATACACTATCTAATAATCCATTGAAAAAGAAGAAAAAACAATAAAGAAAAGTCCACAAGATATTAATTAGCGCAATCTTTTTTAGAACGAGGATAGCCTCGGAGTGTTAAACCCACTGGAGGGAATAAAAACAGTAAAATATTTATCAATTTTAAAAGGTCTTCGGACCTTTTTTTTATTTGTAACTTTGTGCTTTTAAAAAAGAGATTTGTGAAAAGAGTAATAGTTGGTTTGTCAGGAGGAGTAGATTCAAGTGTCACTGCATATTTGTTAAAAGAACAGGGATATGAAGTGATTGGATTATTTATGAAAAATTGGCATGATGATACTGTAACAATTTCTAAGGAATGCCCTTGGTTAGAAGATAGTAATGATGCAATGTTGGTTGCAGAAAAATTAGGAATCCCTTTTCAGACTGTTGACCTTTCTGTAGAATATAAAGATCGTATTGTTGACTATATGTTTAAAGAATACGAAATGGGACGTACGCCTAATCCTGATGTATTGTGTAATAGAGAAATTAAGTTTGATGTGTTTTTAAAAATAGCATTGGACTTAGGGGCTGATTATGTTGCAACAGGTCATTATTGTAGGAAAGGAATTATTGAAGAGAATGGTAAAGAAATGTATCAGTTAAAAGCTGGAATTGATGGAAACAAAGATCAATCATATTTCTTATGTCAATTATCACAAGATCAGTTATCAAAAGCGATGTTTCCTATTGGAGAATTAACAAAGCCAGAAGTAAGAAAAATAGCAACAGAACAAGAACTAATTACAGCTGATAAAAAAGATTCTCAAGGACTATGTTTTATAGGGAAGGTTCGTTTGCCAGATTTTTTGCAACAAAAGTTAGCTCCAAAAGAGGGGGTGATTATCGAAATACCAGCAAGTGACTCAATTTATGCTGTTGAAAAACCAATTTTCTCAAATAAAGAAGAAGAACTATCTTTTCTTGCTAAGAAAAAGGAATATAAAATTACTGATGGTAAAATAGTAGGGAAGCATCAAGGTGCACATTATTTTACAAAAGGACAACGTAAAGGTTTGGCAGTTGGAGGTACTCCAGAGCCTTTGTTTGTAATTGATACGAATGTTAATGATAATGTTATATACACAGGACAAGGAAGTAATCATCCAGGGTTGTTTAGGAATGCATTATTTATTAGTAATGAGGAGTTGCATTGGATAAGAGAAGACATGAAGTTAGAAACGGGAGCTGAGTTAAATGTTGATGCAAGAATTAGGTATCGTCAACCTTTACAAAAAGCCTTATTGTATAAAACAGAAAATGGGCTATATGTTCATTTTGAAGCTGCACAGAGTGCGATTACAGAGGGGCAGTTTACAGCTTTTTATATTGGAGATGAATTAATAGGTTCAGGGGTAATTTCGTAACTTGTAATCAGTTAAACTCAAATAAAAGACTATTATGAAAAAGGCATTATTTTTTTTACTCGTATTGAGTATTAATTTTTCTTTCTCACAAGAGCATGCATGGGTTTATCTTGGAAGTAAAGCAAATGTAGCAACTTACTTAGCTAACCCTCTTACAATGCTTACTCAAAAAGCGTTAGATAGAAGAACAAGTCAAGGAATCTCTCTTGGATTTTCTGACGTTCCAATAACACCAAGTTATATCACTGATATTTCTGGAGCAACCGGAATTACATACGTAGGAGCATCTAAATGGTTAAACGCAATTCATGTGATAGGTACTCAAATTGATATTAATGCTTTGTCCACAACATTTGCTTATGTGAGTAGTATTGAATTTGCAGATGACTCATTGAATACTGGAGGAAGACTTTCAAACACAAACTCTGAATCGGTACATAAAAATAAATTCCCTACAGAAAATGCATCACGTATAGCCTATGATTACGGTCAAGCTCAAAATCAAATAGAAATGTTTAAGGCTCATAAATTACATGAACTAAACTTTACAGGAGCAGGAATAACAATAGCGGTTATTGATGCGGGTTTTCCTAATGTAGATACAAATTTAGGGTTTGATAAAATTAGAACTAACGGGCAAATTCTTGGAGGGTATGATTTTGTAAATAATTCCCCTAATTTTTATACAGGTAATTCACACGGAGCAAATGTTTTATCATTTATAGCGGGGTATTATGATGGGGTAACAAAGTATATTGGTTCTGCACCTGAAGCAAGTTTTTATTTATATATCTCTGAAGATGCAATACCAGAAACACCTGCTGAAGAAACTTATTGGGTTATGGCTGCTGAACAAGCCGATTATGTAGGAGTGGATATAATTAATACCTCATTAGGGTATTCAACTTTTGATGAATCGAAATATAATTATAACTATGCTACTGATTTGAACGGAAGTACTTCATTCATAACCAGAGGGGCTGAAATAGCATATACTAAAGGAATGGTTGTAATTAACGCAGCAGGAAATTCAGGAGCAAGTGTTTCTTGGAACGGTAATGTGGGGGTGCCAGCTGATGGTCCAAACGTACTTACTATTGGAGCGGTGAATTCTGCAGGAGATTATGCTTCTTTTAGTTCAAGAGGGCCAACTTCTGATAATAGATTGAAACCGGATGTTTGTGTTCAAGGTCAAGGAGCTTCGTTTATTAATACTGCTGGAGCGGTATCTTCAGGAAATGGAACGTCTTATTCATCGCCTTTATTAGCAGGTGGTGTAGCGTGTTTATGGCAAGCGTTACCAGGAAAGTCTAATGCAGAAATAATTCAATATGTTAAAGAGTCTGCCTCAATTTATGCAACACCAAATTATCAATTAGGTTATGGTATCCCAAATTTAGAATTTGCTCGACTGCTTTCAGTAAAAGAGTTAGCACTTAATGGAACTATTTCAATTTACCCTAATCCTGCAACGGATAATATTAAAGTTAATTTACCTAAAAGTATGCAAAAAGCTTCAGTAGTAATATTTAATGTTTTAGGAAAAAAAATAATTACTCAAGAGGTCAATACAACAGATAATATAATTAAAGTTTCACATTTAAATAGAGGGATTTATTTATTGAAATTTTTTAATGGAGATGTATCGAAAACATTAAAATTTGTTAAAGAATAGTGATAAATAGTAGCCTTTATTTTAAACCCTTTCTATATATCAAAGGGGGATTATTATAAATTTATGGAAAATAAAATATGTAAATTATTCAATGTAGAGCATCCGTTAGTTCAAGCAGGAATGATTTGGAATTCTGGCTGGAAATTAGCATCCGCTGTTAGTAATGCTGGAGGCTTAGGGTTGATTGGTGCTGGATCAATGTATCCAGATGTGTTAAGAGAACATATTCAGAAGTGTAAAAAAGCAACGTCAAAACCATTTGGAGTAAATGTTCCGATGCTTTATCCAAATATAACTGAGATAATGGATATCATTATTGAAGAAGGTGTGGCTATCGTTTTTACTTCTGCAGGTAATCCAAAAACTTGGACGACATGGTTGAAAGAACGTGGAGTAACAGTGGTACATGTGGTTAGTAATGTGAAATTTGCATTAAAAGCAGAGGCTGCTGGTGTAGATGCAATTGTTGCTGAAGGTTTTGAAGCAGGAGGTCATAATGGAAGGGATGAAACAACTACTTTGACATTGATACCTATGGTGAAACAAGCTATTAAAATTCCATTAATTGCAGCAGGAGGAATTGCAACAGGTAGAGGAATGTTAGCAACAATGGTTTTAGGAGCCGATGGGGTACAAGTAGGAAGTAGATTTGTTGCTAGTGAAGAATCTTCAGCGCATCAGAAGTTTAAAGATGTTGTAGTAAATGTACAGGATGGTGATACACAACTAACATTAAAAGAATTGGCGCCAGTGCGATTAGTGAAAAATAAATTCTTCAATGATTTACAAGAATTATATAAATCTAATCCTAACGCAGATCAACTAAAAGAGTTATTAGGTAGGGCTAGGGCTAAAAAAGGAATGTTTGAAGGTGATTTGGAAGAAGGTGAACTAGAAATAGGACAAGTTGCTGGATTAATTCACAAAATACAGCCTGCAGCAGATATATTAAATGAGATTATTATAGAGTTTAATGAAGTTAAAAAAGAAGTTTTAACTTACTAAAAACAAACACGGCTAATGATACATCATTAGCCGTGTTTGTTTTTAGTAAAAAGTGTTTTTACCAGTCATCACTTTTGGTAGGGTCATTTTGTTCAGCTGTAATTTTAGCGACTAATGAAGCTACTAAAACATTCATTTTTTTAAGTGTTTGTTTTTTAATAACTGTCCATGTTCTTGAAGAAAGGACACTAAACTCACAATCAGGAACGCGATCTTCTAAAGCACCACCGTCATCAGGAGCTCCACTATGTTCAAGGTCAACGGCAACATAACGATATTTATTCTCTTTGGCTCCAAAATGAAACTTAAAAGAAATATTACCTTTTAATTTTTCAGCACTTTTTGTAGCCGGGTATGTAACCTTTAGTGAACCTCTAAAAACCAATTTTGATCCAGGTTTTTTTTCTTCAACCATAAAAGAGTTATCGTTCCCCCATTTTTCAGCAATGTCATAAAGTTGTTGAGCTGATAATCCATTTGCATCAATAGCCTTCATAAAAGTCACTTTTTTTGATTTAGAATCAATAGGGAGGTTTTGTGCTTTACTAGAAAAACCAATTAGTAATAATGATAAAATAAGTAGTGTTTTGTACATGATATTAAGTTTTAAGTAGCCGTAATATACAAACAAAATATAAATCAGAATAATCCGTTTATGTATTGATTATTTGTTCAGTTTAAAAACACTATTTTTACCTTGTATTCAAAGCACAGCGATTGATAACTATTAGAAAATATGAAAATAACGATAAACCCCTTTGGGATGAATTTGTAGCATCTGCTAAAAATGCTACTTTTTTGTTTTATAGAGATTTTATGGAGTACCATAATGATCGATTCATAGACTATTCATTATTGTGTTTTAATAAAGAGAAGTTAGTTGCAATATTACCTGCTAATGTAGTAAATGAAGTGGTGTACACTCATAATGGGCTTAGTTTTGGAGGTTTGATAGTAAATAAAAATTTAAGACTAAATGATGTTTTAGTTATAATGACAAAAATATTGGAGTTATTGAATACTCAAGGTAAATTGAAATTAATATATAAAAAGCCACCAAATATTTATCAAGAGTTAGAAGGCTTACAAATGAATTCTATTTTATTTCTTTTGAAAGCAAAACAAATAAGGTCAGATGCATATTTGGTAATTGAATCAAGTAAATATAAAATTAATAGGAATAGAAAAAGAGCAATAAATAAAGCAATAACTACTGGAGTAAAAATTCAAGGAAATAAGTTTGAAGAATTTTGGGAAAGAATTTTAGTCCCAAATTTGAATAACCGTTTTAATGTAAAACCAGTACATACAATTAATGAAATATTACTCTTAAAAAGTGTTTTTCAGAAGAATATTTACTGTTATACTGCACATGTGAACTCTGAAATAAAAGCTGGTGTTGTTGTTTTTGAATATGAAGATATAGTTCATATTCAATACAGTTCTGGAAGTGATACTAGAAATAAAGATGGGACTTTAGATTATTTATTTGATAAGATATTTAATAAATATTTAGATAAAAAATATATTAGTTTAGGAAGTTGTTCAGAAGGAGAAGAAATAAGAAAAATTAATAAAGGGTTATTGTATTGGAAAGAGAGTTTTGGAGCGGTAACAATCCCACAAGAATTTTATGAAATTGAAACAAGTAATTTTAGTTTAATAGATACTATTTATACATGATACCTTTCTTAGATGTACAGCAAATTAATATTCGGTTTGAAACTGAGTTTAAGAATGTCTTTTCTAATTTTTTAGATAAAGGGCAATGTATATTGGGTGATAAATTAAAAAGTTTTGAAAGTGAATTTGCTAATTATTGCGGGACAAAACATTGTTTAGGTGTAGCGTCTGGTTTAGATGCTATTGAGTTAATCTTAAAAGGATATATACAATTAGGTAAATTAAATATAGGGGATGAAGTAATAGTTCCTGCTAATACATATATCGCTTCAATATTAGGGGTTTTAAATTCAGGATTAGTCCCAGTTTTTGTTGAGCCTAATGAGGGTGGTTTTAATATATCGGCAAGTAATATTGAAAAAAATATTACATCAAAAGTTAAAATGATTTTAGCAGTGCATTTATATGGTGAGTTAGCTGATATGAAAGCTATAAATTTAGTAGCTAAAAAATATGATTTATTAGTTATAGAGGATGCTGCTCAAGCACATGGAGCAATTACAAATACTAATAAAAAAGCAGGGAATCTTTCAGATGCAGGAGCATTTAGTTTTTATCCAAGTAAAAATTTAGGAGCTTTAGGTGACGGAGGGGCAATCACAACTAATGATTTAGAATTATTTAGTGTACTCCAGCAGTTAAGAAACTATGGTTCCTTAAAAAAATATGTAAATGAGGTTAAAGGAGTTAATTCTAGATTAGATGAATTACAAGCTAATTTTTTATCAATAAAACTAAAACAGTTAGATAAAGATAATAATCACCGAAGGGTAATAGCAAAATATTATTTAGAACATATCGAGAATGATAAAATTAATTTGCCTAATTACAATCTTTCAAATAGCCATGTATTTCATGTGTTTGTAATTCGTTGTAAGAAGAGAAAAGAATTGCAAGAATATTTATTGAAAAATAATATCCAAACAGTAATCCATTATCCAATACCTCCGCATAAACAAAAAGCATTGAATGAATACGCTTATTTAGAATTACCGATTACCGAAAAAATTCATGAAGAGGTGTTAAGTTTACCAATAAGTCCAATTCAAACAATGGTTGATACAAAACATATTGTTTCCATTTTAAATAAATTTTAATTGAAGTTACCAGCTTTTATAAAAGATAATTTATTACTAAAGATAACTTCTTTAAACTCTGGGGCAATAGGTATTAGGGCTGTTTTAGGGGTGCTCTCTGGAAGAATTGTTGCAGAGAAACTTGGTCCTGCAGGGATTGCTATTATAGGAGATGTAAGGAATTTAATTCCTATGATACAATCTTTTACAACATTAGGAATGTTTAATGGTGTTGTTAAGTATGTGGCTGAGCATAAGGATAATAAAGAGGAATTGTTAAAATTATTTTCAACAACCTTTGTGTATTTGCTTTTCGCAAGTTTGTTTGTTTTTTGTGTTTTATTTTTTGGAGCTGATTATTGGAATGAGAGGTTATTTTCTGAAGGAAGTGATTTCACATTTGTATTTAAGGTATTAGCAATAGGGGCCCCTTTCATTGCAATGAGTAGAATTGTAAATGGAGTCATTAGTGGTCTTTCATCATACAAGAAATTTGTAAAAATAGAGCTGGTAAGTTATTGTTTAGGAGTTGTGTTGTTAATTTCACTCTTGTATTTTAAAAACTTAAATGGAGCGTTATTTGCGATAGCAATTTTACCAATATTACAATTTGTTATATTGTTTTATTTCTTTTCAAAAACACTAAAGGAATATTTAGATTATAAGAATATTTCATTCTCAATACCTTATAAAAATAAATTATTTGGGTTTACAATTATGTCTTTTGTAGCCACATTGTTAGGTAATTTTGTAGAGATAGATTTACGTAATAATTTGAAAAATAAAATTAGTGAAATAGATGCTGGGTATTGGACGGGTATGACAAATTTATCACGACAATATATGATGTTCTCATCAGCTATTTTCACATTATATGTAATACCTAAGTTCGCAAAAATTAAAACGAGTATTGAGTTTAGAAAAGAGGTGTTAAGTATATATAAAACACTTTTACCCTTGTTTGCTATTGGAATGTTGTTGATATTTGTTTTAAAAGGTTGGGTTATTGATATAACACATGGGAAAGGTTTTTTAGCGATGAAGCCATTGTTTAAATGGCAATTATTGGGTGATTTTATAAAAGTAGCAACATTGATAATTGCACACCAATTTCTAGCAAAGAAAATGGTGAAACAATTTATTTTTGTTGAATTATTTTCATTACTATTATTTTATAGTATAGCAAGTCATTTAATTATTACATTAGGAGCTGAGGGAATAGTATTGGCACATTTATTAAGATATATAGTTTGTTTTCCTATAATTGTGGTGTTGTTGCGAAAGCATTTATTTGGTAGCCATAGCATATAATCAAATAGTTAATATATGAAGTGTTTTTTAAGTAGAATATATGTATATGTAATTAAACTAAAATATAGACTATTTTCTGATTCGGTTAACTTAAAAGGTATGTATGTAGCTCAACAGCCAGTTCTTTTAAAAGGGAAAGGAAAAATTATATTTAGTGATAATGTTAAAATTGGAGTGATTAATTCCCCGATGTATTATAATACCTATGCGTATATAGAAGCCAGATCTGAGAAATCTCAAATAAGTTTTGGTAAGAATACATATATTAATAACTCTTTTTCAGTAGTTTCAGAAAAAACTATTGTAATAGGAGACGATGTTTTAATAGGCTATAACTGTTGTATATATGATAGTAATTTCCATGATTTAAACAAGGATAATCGTAAAAATACAGACCCAAGCCCAGAGGCAGTAATGATAAAAAATAATGTTTTTATTGGTAATAATGTTACTATTTTAAAAGGAGTAACTATAGGTGAAAATTCAGTAGTTGCTACAGGAGCAATAGTTACAAAAAGTGTTCCTGAAAATGTTATTGTAGGTGGGTGCCCTGCAAAAATATTAACAGAATTAGCGTAGTTGTAATTATTTTAAACTATAAAAATAAACTTTAGCATAAAAGAAAATATATTTTAAAAAGAGTTTGTAACTTAAGTTGCTTGCTGCTTGTCGCATCATTACGTATGTCCTTTTTAATAAAGCTTTATGTTCTCCTTTGTTTCTATTTAAGATAAAAGTTTTTTTTAAAATTTGATAAGTAGAATCGTTAATTTGAGCGTAGTATTTGCTTTCTTTCCTATAGCTGTCACCTAAAGAATTTTTAAGCACTCTCTTTTTGGCAAGAACGTCATTCGTGAAATCAAAATTAAATTCTCTCGAAGCTCTTATCCAGAAATCTAAATCTTCATAATGTAAATTAGTGTCATACCCTTTTAAATAGTCAAAAACATCAGTTTTTATTAAAGCAGTTACCGAGCACATACTATGAATTTCTGAAATAATATAGGGATACATATTTCCAGTAGGATGTTTTTTTATTAAACTACCGTCCTCATGTCTTGGAAAAAAATAACTGTTAAAGTCTCCTTGTTCGTTTATAAGTATCGCATTTCCATATACTAAAGCTAAGTTAGAATAGTTACTGTTTTTAAAAGTGTTTAATTGTAGGGTAATACATTCAGGAAGTAGTATATCATCTGCAGCAAGGTCAATTATATATTCTCCTTTAGAATATTTATATGCGTTATTAAAAGATTTTGTGAGCCCTAGGTTTTCTTTATTTTGAATAAATTTTACTAAAGGGTGCTTCTCGATCCATTTTACGATAACCTCATATGAATTATCTGTACTATAATCATCAACAACTATTAATTGTATATTTTGGTATTGTTGATTAATTACAGATTCTAATGATTCAATCACATATTTTTCATGATTGAAACAAGTACAAATTACAGTAACTAAAGGTGGTTTTGACATGGTTTTGAAGTGAGAGAGGTAAAGTATTGAATACGAATATATAAATTTTAGGTTATTTAGTATTGAAGAAGGAACATAAATAGTGGTGGTTTTATTATTTTTGAAACAAAGAGCAAGTAGTTGAACTCAAAAAAAAATATATGTATTGTGGCTTCATCATTAGGAGGAGGGGGGGCAGAACGAGTTGCAGCCCAGCAATCACAAGTATTAAAAAAAATAGGACATACTATTTTTGTTGTCACTATATTAAATAGTGTTAGTTATTCTGTTTCAGGGACAACACTTAATTTAGGTTTAGAGATAGGGGAAAAAGATACTATTACAGCTAAGGTTATTCGACATTACAAAACGAAACAGTTTTTAAAAAGGAATAACATTGACATTGTTATTGATCATAGATCCAGATCTACTATTTTAGGAGAATTATTGTATTCATATATTACCTATCACAATAGGAAAGTATTATATTATGTACATAGTTATAGACTTGAAAATTATTTGCCAAAGAATAATTTTATTTATAGAAAAATATTTAATCGAGGCAAAAAAATAATTACTGTATCAAAAGAAATTGAACAAAAGGTTAGAAGCGTATTTCAATTTAATCATGTTAAAACAATCTATAATCCAATTAATTTTCAGGATATTAATAATTCATTAACAGAGGTTGTAATCCAAAACTTTAAATATGTGCTATTTTATGGAAGGCTTGTAGATGAAGTGAAAAATTTGCAGCTTTTAATAAATGCATATAAAAAATCAATTTTAGTTGAAAACCAAATTAAATTATTGATAGTTGGTGATGGAAAAGATAAAGATATGCTAATTGAAATGAGGTATGAATTAGGGTTGACTGATATGATAGTATTTAGGCCATTTACTTCTAATCCATTCCCGATAGTAAAACAAGCTAAGTACACATTGCTAACAAGTGATCATGAAGGGTTTCCTATGACACTTATTGAATCATTAGCTTGTGGAGTACCTGTAATTTCAGTAGATTGTAAATCTGGACCAAAGGAAATTATTAAAGATAAATTTAATGGTTTACTTGTTGAAAATAATAATATTGAAGCACTCGTAGATGCAATGAATTTATTTATTTTAGATAAGAAACTATATGATTTTTGTAAGACTAATGCAATAGAAAGTGTTTTGAAATTTAATGCAGATTCAATTTCAAAGCAATGGATTGATATTTTAAAATAATATCATACAAACAAGAGACAGGAGTATGAAAACAATAAATGACGTTAAAGTAGTTGGTATTCCAAAAATAAAAGACCCTAGAGGAAATTTATCCGTTATAGAAAAAGAGGTAATTCCTTTTAATATGCAACGCGTATATTATTTGTATGATGTGCCAAGTGGTTCATCTAGAGGAGGGCATGCGCATATAGAACAGAAAGAATTCCTAATAGCATTAAGTGGAAGTTTTGACGTATTACTTGATGATGGAGTGAATAAGAAAACAGTAACATTAAATAAACCAGATGAGGGCTTGTTAATAACTGAAGGAATTTGGAGAGAATTGAATAATTTTTCCGCAGGAAGTGTGTGTTTAGTGGTTTCTTCAGGGGAGTTTTCAGAAGAAGATTATGTTAGAGAATATAAAAATTTCATTAAAAGATAGTGTGTGTTAGCTTTGGATGTCAATTTTATACGTTTTTAACCATTGTTTAAATTTCCATAATGGTCTTAATATGAGGCTTGGAGTATTAAGTAAGATTGTTTTTTTCCAGCCGATATTATCTTGATTAAGGTTTTCAGTGTAAAAAATAAATTGTTCATAATCACCTATGATTTTGTGTTTTATAGCTAATTCAGCACGATACATATCATTATACTTCTTAAGGGGCAAGTTTACTTTTTCTTCTTCATAAAATTTATCTAATTTCATAAACTTACGTTTGCCAGCTGCAATGTTTGAAATTCTATTATTTGCAGAAATATTATAAGTCGCAGAAACATTCTTAGTAAAAGCTACCTGTTTATATAAAGCAATTCGAGTCCAGTAATCAGTGTCCTCACCTGCTCCTAAGGTTATTTTTTCATCAAAAAAACCAATAGTGTTGATGGTATTTTTAGGTATTGCAATTGCAGATGTCCAGGCAATTCTATGTTTTAGGCAAGCAGAAAAATAATCAGGCACAATACCAGACCAATTTAAATCCTTTGGTAAGGTAGGGAAATCAGGTTTTACCATGAAATTATTCCCATAATCAAAAATGTAATTAGTAGCATATAATCCACATTTAGGAAAGGACTTTATGAGTGAATGTAGATTTTCTAAATGATGGGTATGCCAAATGTCATCTGCATCTAAAAAAGCGAAATAATCACCAGAAGCTTTTTGCATAGCAAAATTTCGTGCTTGGGAAACGCCTTGGTTTTTATTATTAAATACAATTAGTTTATCATGTTGTATTTTTAAAACTTCTTTAAGACCATTATCTGTAGAACCATCATTTACGAGTATAATTTCATAATCAGAAAAAGACTGATTGAAAACACTATCTAAAGTACTTATAATATGAGCTTCTTTATTGTACAGAGGAATGATTATTGAAAAAAAAGCCATTTTGTTTTTTTGATAATTACCCGCTAAAATTACTTATTTTAGCTCACATGAAAAACAAAATTTTGCATATTGTTTCTTTTGACAATCCATATCCTCCAAATTATGGAGGAGCAATTGATGTTTTTTACAAGTTGAAGTTTTTAAAAGAATCAGGGTATTCAATTATACTACACGTCTATGCAGACGATTTAAAAATAGATAAAGAATTGAGTGACTTGTGTTTTAAGTTATATTTTTACAAAAGAGAAAAATATTATTTACATCATTTTTCACGTTTACCTTTTATAGTGAAATCACGTTTTGATAAACGTATACTAATAAATTTAAAAAAGGATAATTACCCAGTAATTTTTGAAGGCATTCATACTACTTTACCAGTTTTTAAGGCAGATTTTTCTAACAGGAAGTTGTATTTAAGAGCTCACAATATTGAACATAATTATTATACTGGACTGTATGAAAGTGAGACTAATGTTTTAAAGAAAATTATCTTTAAAATAGAAAGTTATAAGCTTAAGAGGTATGAGAATAAAATAATTCCCTATATGGATTCGATATTGTCAATATCAAATTTTGAATTCGATTATTTTTCCAAAAAATATAATACTAAAACAAAATTACTTCCTGTTTTTCATCAAAATAAAGAATCGGTTAAACTAAGTAAAAAAGGGAGTTTTGCTCTTTACCAAGGAGATTTAAGAGTAGCTGATAATAAACGTGTTGTAGCTAAATTAATTCAGATATTTTCAGAAATTAATTACCCTCTAATTATAGCTTCAAATATAGAAGGAATTGTGTTTAATAAATTATATTCAAAATGTACAAGTAATATTTCATACGAGAAAATCAAGAGCAACTCACATTTATTAAGTTTGTTTTCTCGAGCACATATAAATGTATTGTTTTCTTATCAAAACACTGGAACTAAGCTAAAATTGATAAATGCTTTGTATAATAGTAGGTTTTGTTTGATTAATGAAAATATGATAGATGATGAAGCTTTAAAAAGGTTTTGTGTAGTAGAAAATAATTTATCAAAATATAAGGAAATCATTTATACGTTAACTTTAAAAGAGTATCATTTGTCAGAAGAGAAAGAGAAAGCTCTTAGCTCTTTTACAGACAAAAAAAATGAAATTATTAAAAACCTTTTGGATTGAGATATGTTAATTTAAAAGATGTTTAGACTTTTTTCTGTACTACTTCAAAAATTTTATTATCCTGCAATTTTAATGTCTTAGAAGGGTACTTTAGGATTAAAGCATAATCGTGAGTGGCCATTAAAATGGTGTTTCCATTAGCATTAATCTCTCTTAAAATTGCCATTACTTCGATACTCGTTTGTGGATCAAGATTACCAGTAGGTTCGTCAGCAATGATCAATTCAGGGTCGTTTAGTAAAGCTCTTGCGATGGCAATACGTTGCTGCTCTCCTCCAGAAAGTTGATGTGGGTGTTTAAAACCTTTTGATTCCATTCCAACTTTATTTAAAACAGCTTCAATTTTAAGTTTCATTTCATCTTTGTTTTTCCAGCCAGTAGCTTTTAAAACAAATTCTAAATTGTCAAATATAGTTCTATCACTTAGTAGTTTAAAGTCTTGAAAAACAACACCTAATTTTCTTCTTAAAAAGGGTATTTCTTTTTCTTTAAGTAAAGCTAAATCATGACCAACGATGGATCCTTCCCCTTTTTGTAAGGGTAAGTCAGCATATAAGGTTTTCATAAAACTACTTTTTCCAGAGCCTGTTTTTCCAATTAAGTAGATAAATTCCCCTTTGTTAATTTTTAAATTAACATCAGAAAGAACAAGGTTCTCTTTTTGAAAAATAGAAGCATCTTTTAATTCTAAAACGGTTGTTGACATAGAAAATAGTTTATAGGGTAAAAGTAAGAACAAAAAATTATAAATCTGATTCTTAATCAGAATATATGTGTTTTTTGATTTTATCCCATCAGTGGATTTAATTCATAAAGGCTTGTCGCGAACGAAAAAGGTATTGGATAATTCATATCTAAAGTTCTTGTAATTAGAAAAATGATTTTAATAGAAAAAATAGTTAATAAGTTCATATAATTATCTTTAATTTTATTCGTTATTCATAATAGCTTAGAGTATTTTTATACTCATTTTTTAGAGCAGGAATTTTCAAAATATTTTCATGAAAAAGCAACATATAATACTAGTGTTACTTCTATTTTTTATAATAGATAAAAGTAATGCTCAGCGAACAAAAATATATACACATGATAAAGTAGCGTACAATAAGGCATTGTCGTTATTTAAATCAGAACAATACTTAGCTTCTCAAACTTTATTTGATAAAATTAAAAATACAACAGATGATGTTCAAGTAAAAGGAGACTGTGCCTATTATATAGCGAATAGTGCAGTTAGATTAAATCAGCGAAATGCTGATGAATTAATGGAAGGTTTTGTTGAAGATTACCCAACAAGCAATAAGCGTAATGCTGCATTTAATGATGTTGGTGATTATTATTTTAGAAATAGCAAATATGCTTATGCATTAAAATGGTATGATAGGGTTGAGGATGAAAATTTAAGTAGAAAGGAAGTAGAACAGTATTCTTTTAAGAAAGGGTACTCGTTATTTCATACAAATCAAAAAAAGAAGGCAAAAAAGTATTTTAATAAAATTGAAGATTCAGAGTTGTATGGTGCTCAAGCTAAATATTACCTAGGGTTTTTAGCATATCAAGGTGACGATTATACAGAGGCATCATCATATTTTGATCAAGTACAAGATCAGGAGAAGTATCAAGAAAAGATGGGGTATTTTCAAGCTGATATGAATTTCAAATTAGGGAATTTTGATAAAGCCATCGATTTAGCTTCTCAACGATTGCCTTTAGCGATTGATGATGAAGAACGATCACAACTAAATAAAATTATAGGAGAAAGTTTTTTCAACTTAAAAAAGTATGATAAGGCATTATCGTATTTGAAGGAATATAAAGGAAAAAAAGGTAAATGGAGTAATACGGATCACTATCAATTGGGGTATGTGTATTACCAACGTAATGAATTTCAAGCAGCAATTTCTGAATTTAATAAAATTATAGATGGTGAAAATTCAATTGCTCAAAATGCATATTATCATTTGAGTGAATGTTATTTAAAAACCGATAAGAAAATTGAGGCATTAAATGCATTTAAAAATGCTTCTGAAATGGATTTTGATTCGAAAATGAAAGCAGATGCTGCGTTAAATTATGCAAAACTTAGTTATGAAGTTGGAAATCCATATCAATCTGTACCAGAGGTATTATCAAATTATATAAATGGATATCCAAATTCATCAGAAAAAGCTGAAATTGAAAATTTATTAATCGATTCATACATTACTTCTAAAAATTATAAAGAAGCCATAGGGTTGTTAGAAAACAAAAGTGGGTTACATTATAAAACAGCCTATCAAAAAGTAACATTTTACAGGGCTATAGAATTGTTTAATGAAGGATTGTTTAGTGAGGCAGCAGTATATTTTAATAAATCATTAAAAGAACCAAGAACTCAAAAATTTACCGCCAGAGCACAGTTTTGGAAAGCAGAATGTGATTATTTATTGGATAATTATCAAGATGCTATAGTTGGTTATAAAGAGTTTGCTTTAAATGATAGTATAGAAAAATATACAGAGGCTAAAAACCTAAATTATCAATTGGGATATGGGTATTTTAAGCAAAAAGAGTACCAACAAGCAATACCTTATTTTTTAAAATTTATAGAAGAAAATAAGGAAGATGAGTTCAGACTGGTTGATTCATATTTGCGCTTAGGTGATAGTTACTTTGTAACTATCGACTATTGGAAAGCAATGGAAGCTTATAATGAAGTAAAGAAGAAAAACGGAGTAGATGCCGATTATGCACATTTTCAAAAAGCAATATCATATGGTTTTGTAGGTAAAAGCACAGAAAAAATAAATGATTTGAAATTGTTTTTAGCTGATTTTAAAAACTCACAGTATACTGATGATGCATTATTTGAATTAGGGAATACATACGTTTTAATAAACGATACTTCATTAGCAATTAAAACTTTTGATCAATTATTACAAGAATATCCTAAAAGTTCATACGCATCAAAAGGCTTGTTGAAACAGGGGTTAGTACATTATAATAATGATGCAAATGAACAAGCTTTAAATAAATTTAAGCAAGTAGCGGCAAATTATCCTGGGTCATCTGAAGCCAATCAAGCTGTTGCAACTGCTCGTTTAATATATGTAGACTTGGATAGAGTTGATGAGTATGTAACTTGGGTGAAGAGTTTGGATTTTGTTGAAGTTTCTGATGCGGATTTAGATAATACTACTTATGAAGCTGCCGAAAAACAATTTTTAGAGAATAACATTAAAAAGGCAATTACAAGTTTTACAGGGTATTTATCTAATTTCCCAAATGGAATTCATGTAACTAAAGCGCATTTTTATTTAGGACAGTTACATTTTAAAAATGATGAAAAATTGGCTACAATTCCTCATTATAAATATGTGATCGAAAAGGAACGTAATATTTTTACAGAGCAAGCACTGGCTCGTTTATCACAAGTATATTTAGAAGAAAAAAATTGGCAAGAAGCAAAACCAGTTTTAATTAGATTAGAGAATGAAGCTGATTTTCCTCAGAATAAAGTTTTTGCATTAGCCAATTTGATGAAAGTAAATTATGAGCTGGCTAATTACCAGGAAGCTGTTGTATATGCTGAAAAAGTATTGCAAAACCCTAAAATGGAAGATGCCATAAAAAGCGATGCTCAAGTAATCATAGCGCGTTCAGCGATGCAAACTGGAGATGAAAATAAGGCAAGAATAGCATATGGAAAAGTACAAGAAATAGCTAAGGGGTCTTTAGCAGCTGAAGCATTGTATTATGATGCGTATTTCACACATAAGGATGCCGATTATGCAGCATCAAATGTGAAAATTCAAAGTTTGACGAGGGATTATTCGGGATATAAATATTTTGCAGCAAAAGGATTGGTACTCATGGCCAAAAACTTTTATGAATTAGAAGATTCTTATCAAGCTACTTTTATATTAGAAAAAGTAATTGAGAATTTCGCACAATATGAAGATGTAATTCAAGAAGCAAAATCAGAATTACAAAGAATAAAAACGGAAGAAGCAAAAAGAAACTCTTCTATTAATGTCGATCCAATTGAAGAAGAAGATATGGATCAAGAAAATGATATTGATGGTAATTAGGTCACCGTTGAGTTTCATTTTGAGAAAAGTTTTAAAGTTATAAAATTGATTCATATTTGAATGTATTGACTTCTATTCAAAAAAGATAGAAGTCTTAAAAAAATAAAAGATGATAAAAAACATAGCATACATATTGGTTCTAATTGTTTCAGTACAATTTTCGTTTTCACAAGAGGAAGAAGAAAATATTGGTACTGAGGTAATTAATGTTGTTAAGCCATATACACCAACAGTATCTGATGCATTTAAGGTTAAAGAAGTACCAGTAGTAGTAGATGATATTGATTTAAAAAAGAAGGTATTGTCCTATACAATTTTTTCAATACCTGTAGCGTCAACATTTACGCCTTCAAAAGGAAAGGCAGCAGTTGTTGAAAAACAAGCGCCTAAAAAGTTATATAATAACTATGCTTCATTGGCTATCGGGAAT
>Ga0105354_1000766_pt1 | contig 19862 bp, 13 predicted proteins | sample GOMGulsemesocosm_FD_83658 | JGI IMG/M metagenome (GOLD analysis project Ga0105354, IMG submission 83658) | Methane-oxidizing microbial communities from mesocosms in the Gulf of Mexico - GOM9B Gulf of Mexico | ecosystem: Environmental > Aquatic > Marine > Cold seeps | place: USA: Gulf of America...
CTGGCAACAGCACAAAGTCCTTTTTTTTCTGAGTATATGGCGGTTCCAGAAAAGTATTTTCTTCCGTTTTGTCCTTTTAGCCAACCAATGACAATACATTTCTCTCCAATATTTATTTTGTATTTAATCTGTGCCGTCATCCTGCCTAATAAAATTTTATTGCTTTGTTCTAAAGTTATAATTCCTCCAGGACAATCTAAAGCCGACCAAATAAATTCATTTTTCACATGGCCTTGATCATCAGATAAAAATTTATCAGGTTCCCATGGAGCAGCAATCATTTTTCCATCCGGAGTTTTACCAGGGAAAATGCAAAGTGCATCTGGAGTTTCTCTTTTTGGTCCACAAACAAAACAATGTGGATAAGGGTGTGCTTTAAACCCTATATAGTTTTTAGAGGCTGCTACAGCCATTTCGAAATTGGGAGGTTGTGGAGCTTTAAAATTAATACTTCCAGGCTTTACAGTAGCTATGATTTCGTTAGAATGTATCAATTGCAATTTATGCTCTTCAACTATTACTTCCATTTCAGTATTTAAAGGTGGTGGTTTACGTAAAGTAATTTCTGCGATATAGTTAACATGATTTGCCAAACTCCCACAAACATAACCACCGTTACCACTATTTTTAGGGCCACAAAATCGAGGTTCTATAAGTAAAGTCTTTTTCATATATTATTAATTGCTTTTTTTTGTAAAAGGAATAATCATAGGTACTTCTTTTTGGTACTTTTCATACTCTTTTCCGATAGTTTTTTTAAGATCTTTTTCTTCTAAATATTTTACAGCAATTAAAATATACAGTGTTGTCATGATAGTAAAAACAAGATGACCAACAGTCATGATTGGAGTAGCCCAAAAGGCAATTAAAAAGCCTAACATGATTGGGTGCCTTACAATTTTGTAAAAGAAATTAGTTTGGAATTTAGGGCTTTGTGTTTGCTTGTTTTTTAGGTTATCAAAAATTTGTTTTAATCCAAAAAGCTCAAAATGATTAATCATAAAGGTTGATAAAAATACAATACCCCAGCCAAAGAAGAATATCCCTGTTATGATCGCTGAAGCAATTTCGTTTTCTGCTTCCCAAATAATGGAAGTCATAGGTTGCCATTTCCAGTATAATAATAGCAAGGTTAAACTTGATAATAAAACATAGGTGCTACGTTCTATAGCGGGGCTAATAATTTTCGTGAACCATTTTTTAAATACTGGTCTAGCCATTACACTATGCTGTATAGCGAAAGCTGCGAGTAAGAGTAAGTTAATTAATAACGCTTGTAGAAAGGGAGTTTCTGTACCAGAATTAATAGATTTAGGAACCATAAAACTTCCTACAAAACCAATAGCATATAAAAAGGCAATTAGGAAAATAAAATAAGCTAATATTCCATAAATAAATGCGGTAAATTTTTTCATGATTTTAAATTTTGGTTAGTATCTGTTTTATTTTGTAGTCCTGAATTTGTTACAGTATCTCGATATGAGTGTTCTTCTTTTTTAATGTGATGCTAAAACAAGTAAAGAATAACGACTCTAAGTTATTGACTAATTAGGACCTGGCTTTATAGGTTGTACATCGTAATATTTTTCCATTTTTACGTTAGAAAAGTGTACAGCCCCAGGGCAGGAACGTACCATTTTTCTTGATTTTTGATCGATAACATTAAAAAACTCAACACATGATGAGCATACACCATCATTATTGGTAACACTATATGGAATTTCCTCACCATCTATAGTTGTTGTAAACTCATGCTTTAAAAAATTTGCATGATTTGCACGATGGTTGTTCCATTGTTTCCTAAGACTATCTCTAAGCCCCCAAGCTCCAGTTAAGGTAAAAAGAATTCTAACCATAAGAGCTTCTTTAAATGTTTTCTTTTCCCAGTCATCTGGGCGTTGACCTTGATACTCTTCTGAGTTAATTAGTTTTTTTATTTCTGATTTATTGGGGAGCGTTTGTGGTGAAAAATCAGATTCAGAAATTGTTGCGTCTAAAAAAAAATCATATTTCCCGAGTAGTTTTTCGTTACTCACTACTAAGTATTTCCCTGCTTTATTTGATTCTCTATACCATGAACCTTGGCGTTTACACAATCCATTAAATATTTCTGGAGAAGCATACCGAATAATATTCTTTTTAGCCTTTAGTGTTTCGCAAGATGTTTTTTTAACTGGACGTAGTTCGAAATTAGTTGATTCAAGGTCGTTTTTAAATGAAACAAAATCACTTGATGCGATCCAATAAATATATTTTTTATATCCTGTATTATTTTTCATTATCCCTTAGTGATTGGTTATACTCAAAGGTAGTGCATAACCTTATGAGTGTATTTATTTAAAAGTTCAGAAAATGTCTTGTTAAGGCCAAATATATTTTTTAGAGGGAGCAGTATTGTTTTATAGTGTGTTTAATTTTAACTGTTTAGGGGTGATGTTGTATTTGTTTTTAAACGCATGAATGAAATGAGAAGGGTTTTTGAATCCGCTTTCATAACATACTTCATTTACACTCATATTGGTACCTATTAAAAGTGTTTTTGAGTGTTCAAGTCTTTTTGTTATTAACCATTTAGAAGGAGTTGTTTTAAAATTATTTTTAAAATCCCGTTTAAAGGCAGACAAGCTTCTTCCACATAATTTGGCAAAATCTTCTATTTTTAAATTATGTTGAAAGTTTGTAGTCATTACATTTTCTATAGTAGTTTTGGTTTCTTGATTTACAGAAGAGAAAAAATTGAGTAGCTGATTATTTTTTGGATTTAATATAATATTGAATAAAAGCTCTTTAAACTTAAGTTCTATTAAGCTTTGAGGGATTTCTTCGAATTGTTTTAAATAATGAAACATGCTTTCTATTAAAACATTAAAAGAGTCATTTGCGTTAATTGGATATATAGATTGATAATTTTCTTTAAGGTCAACGTTTTTAGATAATTTATTTTCGGTAATGAAATTTTTGATAAAAGTATCTGTAATAAAGAATAGCATGACACAATAATCTTCTTCTAAGTATTGTTTTGTAGTATATATGCCTTTACGAGCAAATAACGCTTCTCCTGCATTGATCTGATAGGTCTTAGTAGAAGTTATCCAATCTTTTTTACCATTAATAACATAGGTAATTAAATGTGATTTGCTCCACAGTTGAAATTCTTCAATATTTAGCGGACACTTATATTCTACAAACAAGAAATCATCTCCGATTAATTTATTATATCCAGGGTGTTTTTTGAAATATTTATATACGTCAACAATCATTTAAAAGAATAGCTTAAATATTGATTACCACTAAATTTAGTTATTTTTTATGATGTATTTTAATTATTAAGCTATTTTTTTAGCGCCAATAATATTATTCTTTTTAGTAAGCTTTCTAATGTAAAAAAATGATTATAGTTGGAATAAAAAATACAGGAGAAAGCATCTTGTTTACTGATGGTTTAAAAGATGATCAGTTTTACGATTTATACTCAAGACGTAAACTGTATTTAACGAAGTAAGAATTAAATTTTTCAATATAAAAAAAAACTCTTAAGAGGCTTTTTTGTGATATTCACTTAACGTTTAATATATAGTAATTTGGGCGGTAGAAAAACACGAGTTTTTTAGGTTATGCTGAATCATAAATGTTTATTAATGATTTATAAAAATACAACATAAATTAGATTTAAGAATTGTAAATGATTTAGAGGTTAATTTTATTATCAAAAGATGATATCTGAAAATGAAATTTGATTCTTCATGTTATTTAGATTAAAGTTAAAGCTCTATTTTTTTACGTTGTAGGCTTAAGTCTATTACTACCTTTGGGAGTTTTAGAGTTAAGTACTTTACCTCCTGATATTTTATTGTTTGGGGCGGGCCTTAACCACGATGAAAAATACTGAGCACTCTGAAATTTTTCAATTCCCTTTTCATCAAGTTTACTCATTAAAGTTAAAACTATTCCATGACTAAATCCTTCAATAACGTAAAGATCTATCTCATCATAGTATTGATACGTTTTTTTCTCATAATATTACATGCGAAAATATATAGTAGTTTAAAATTTTAAATGAATATTCGCACAAATTAACATTTAACTTTGAAAGTATATAATTGTAAAATCACAGCATTAATTGACACAAGAATTGATGCTGTAATTTTGCATGTTTAGTCTTTAATAAATTTCAGTGTATTTCCTTTTTCAAATTTTAAGAAGTAAAGACCGTTTGAAAAGTTTCTGACATCAATATTTTGATTACTTGTAGCTGTTCCTCTGAGGATTTCAATTCCTAGATAATTATATATTCTATATCTTTCTTTGTTTTTTATTCCATAAATAATAATAAAGCTAGAAGTAGGGTTTGGATGTATTTTTATATTTATCTCATTATTAGTATCATCAATACTTAAAACAGGACAAGCGAATGACCATGTGCAGTTAGCTAATGAAAATGGTGTTGTGTTATGTGTCTCCCAGTTTTGTCCTGTTGTGCCACTATTTAAGTAAATTGAGGACCGAACCCCTGAAGCTATTCCACTTGTAACCGTGCATAAATAACGTGCATTATCCTGTTCAGGGTTTAATAAAAATGCATCAACACCATCAGTCAAGCCAGTAGGAAGTCTTGAGTCATTAATATTTGTTGCGTCATTTTCCCATGTAGTTGATTCAGATTTAAATGCAGTTATAAAAGTTGGGTTGGTATCTGTCCCTTGATACACCAATACTTCATCTCCTGAAGTTGCAAAATCAAGTCCATCTGTTGTTGTGCCAATTGTAGCAGTAGATGCTGTAGTGCTTGTTACAGAAACTACTATTTCTGTTCCGCAAGTTAGTGGTGAAGTATGTGTCCAAATTAATCTACCTTCTGTAGATGAAGCAGTATAAAAAACATTACCTGCTGCCCATCCACGATCTGTGAATCGAATTTCTGTATTGGCATCAATATCTCTCATTAATAAGAAAGAAAACTGATCACCTCCATCTGTATTAAAACCAGTAATTACAATGTCTCCCTTTGTAAGAGATGTTTGGGCATTTGAAAATTGATCTACAAAGAGGAAAGTAATGCAAATAAGTAATAGTTTTTTCATGATTTTTTATTGTTTTATGATTTTAAGAATTTTATTGTTTCCCTCTTCGTTTGATATCTGTACAAAATACAGCCCAGAGTTACCATTTATACTAAAAGTTACTTTATCAGTTGAACTCGATTTAAATGAAGAAACAGTTTGCCCCAAAATATTTTTAACAATTATATCAATATTGTTAAATGATTGATTTAATTGAACAGTAACTTTCCCTGTCGTTGGATTTGGATAGAGTGATAATGGTTCATTAAAATTGTTTTCTGGAGTATTTAATGCTCCTGCACTATAAACTCTAACAGATCCTGAATGATAGCTATTTACAACGGCTCTTGGAATACCACTTATCAAAACACTCGCATCTGAATTAAAATCTACTGAAGAACCAAACTTTTCTTCATCTTCTATACCTGGAATATCTACTCCTAATTGAACCCAATTATTACTAATGAATTGATAAACTTTAATATTTCCTTCATGTTGCCCAAATGATCCTGAGCCACTATTACTGGCATCACCAACGGCAATAGTATTACCATCATCACTTAGGGTAACTGACATTCCATCACCAGCATCACCAGCTGCTTCTCCGTTTATAAATCCTCCCAATTGAATCCAAGTTCCTCCTTGGTTTTCATAAACTCTTGTCTGTCCACTATCAGAGTTGATATACGGAGCTCCTATAGCGACTCTATTTCCGTTAGCACTTAAACTCATTGTTATTCCTGAGTATTCATAATCTTCTATGCCAACAATATCAATTCCAATTTGCGTCCAAGTGTTAGCTATATTTTTATATACTTTAACAACTCCCTTTTCATCTTGAGCACCAGGAGTACTAACAGCAACTATAGTACCATCAGCACTCAATTTAACAGCGCTTCCAAATTCACCCGATAAGTGATTACCATTTATATCATTACCCGTTTGTGTCCAAACACCCGAAATATTCTCATAAATTTTAACTTGACCTCCACTTCCTAAAGTGGTGCTTTCTTGAGAAATTCCAATGGCAAGAATATTTCCATCAATGTTTAAGCTAACTGATGCTCCAAAAAAATCCCCAGCACTAGCACCATCTAAGTCACTACCAATCTGCGTCCATACATTAGAAATATTTTGAAATACTCTAACATGACCAGCAGAGCTTCCACCATCATCATTCCCTGATGCGCCTATAGCAACTATATCACCTAAGGAATTTAAGCTTATAGCGGTTCCTGATTCATCCCCTGCAGCTTCTCCATCTATATCATTACCAATTTGTGTCCACACATTAGATATATTCTTAAATACCCTAACATGTCCAGAATTACTTCCATTCCCGTCATTTAAATTTCCTCCTATGGCTACTATATCACCAATAGAATTGATAGCTACAGTAGTACCAAAATTATCAACTTGACCTTCTGCATCGATATTACTCCCTATTTGAGACCATTGTGAATAACTAATAATTGGGAGTAATAAAATAATAAGTAGTGTTTTTTTCATAATTAATGGCTGTAATTTCATTTGATTATTTTGGGCAAAATAAAATAATGAAACTCGATTTAGCAGCTAACAGAAAGGATTTGTGCCGAACGACATTTAAAAAGTGATAAACAACATTTCGGTTTTTATCATTTTTTTACGAATTTTACAATTGGAATCTAATAGCATAAGCTGCATTAAATATTTTCACTTGACAGTAATGTTTTTCCTTTAATAATACTCAATGAAATTCGCTACTTTATATATATTAATATTATTATCATGTTCATATACAATTGGGCAGGAATTAAACTTTAAACAGTTTAGTGTTAACCAAGGATTACCTAGCTCTCAAGTGTATGGTATGTACCAAGCTAAAAATGGTTATATGTGGTTTGCTACAGATAGAGGTTTAGCTCGTTATAATGGATATGAATTCGAAGTTTTTGGTGTAGATACGGGACTACCTGGTAATGTTATTTTAAACTTATTTCCTCAAAAAAATGGTGACATATGGTTTTCAACAATTAATAATCAAGTTTTTTATTACAAACAAGATATAAATGAGTTTGAAATCTACCCATATAATCACCTTATTAAAGAACAATCAAAACCACCTTCTGTAACAAAAATAGAATGTATTTATGTAAATAAAAACAGTAGTGTCCATCTTGCTTTTACAGGGAAAAAAAATATTAATGAAATGATTATTTCTAGCAACGGAAAACTTCTTAAGGTTGCTAAAAATCAAATTAGTGACCAAAAAGATAATATATACATTAATTACAAGAAAAATACAGGAGAAACTCCTTATTTCTTTTTTAATAATATTAAAGATAATTCAAAAGAATTTCAAGTAAAAATTAATAATTATGAAACTCTTAAAGCTACCTACCTAAAAAAGAATAATGTGTGTGCATTTATAATTAATGGCTCAGTAGTTATAGTAAATTCAAATGGAACGATAGTATCTAAAATAAAAACCAATTCTATGCCATTAAATGTAGTTGCCATAGATGAATCTCATATTATGATAGGTTATCGCTTTGGAGGAGCGGTGATTGTTGATAGTTTTGGTAAGACTACATCAAGATACCTAAAAGACAAGTCTATTACAAATATGTTAATTGATCATCAGGGAGGTTATTGGTTCTCTTCACTTAATTCAGGAGTCTATTATTTGAAAAATCCAAATTTAAAATTATTAAAGCATCCACATAACCTATCTGTATCAGTAAATTCACTTGCAAAAAACGACAATAACGAGTTGTATATTGGTTATGATAATGGAGATGTTGTAAAACTTAATAAAGAGCACAAGACTTCATTTGTTTTTCATCAGATAGATAACAAATCTGCAAAAGTGAGTTACTCTATAAATAAGAAGTTATTGTATTTCTTTTCGAATGATCTGTATCTTAGTAAGGGTAATATGATTTCTAAGATAATATATGAAAAAAGAGTGTTTGTTCGGAAAATTTCTGAAGAACAAAAAGAGGGCATAATTATTTCAACTGATAAAGGTGTATTAATTAATAAAAAAAATGCGTTTGACAAGCTTATTAACACAGAAAAGGTAATGAGAGATGCAAGCTTTTGGAATGGAAAAATTTATTTTGCAACAACTAGTGGACTTTATTCAAATTACAATGACTCTATACAAAAAATAACATATAAAAATCAATCGTTAAATTTTAGAATAGAAGATATTGATGTTAATCCATGGAATAATAAATTATATGTGGCAACTTTAGGTAAAGGCCTTTTTGTTTTAAATGATAATAATGCAACTAATTTCACTAAAAAAGATGGATTGTTAAGTAATATTATTAATGAAGTGTATATAGAAAATGAGCAAACAACATGGCTAGCAACTAATGGAGGGCTTAATAATGTTGTTTTCAATAACAGTAACAGTTCGATAGAGACGTTATATAGTCTAGATAGTAATAACGGCTTGGTTAATAATGAGGTACGAGATGTAGAGATAATAGGAGACACTATTTGGATTGCTACAAAAGGAGGCTTAATGTATACGAATAAAACCTTTTTTAATGAAGAACAAAATAAAGATGAGCATTTTCTTAATATTAAAGAAATAAAGGTAAATGATAATTTGGTCGATTTTAAAGACTTAAAATCATTATCATATAATAATAATTATATCAATTTTTTTGTAGAAGATGTCTCTTTTAAAGAAGATAATAACCTTACCTATTATTATTCATTAAAAGGTTTAAGTAATAAATGGTACGAAACAAAAAATAGAAACATTCGTTTTTCATCCCTTTCATATGGAGATTACACTTTTAAAATAACAACATGTTCTAAAAAAGATAAGTGTACTAAACATATTGTGGAACAATTTATTTCTATATCCCCCCCATTTTGGAAAACGTGGTGGTTTCGATCCTTAACCATATTATTTATCACAACTATTATTTACGTGTTTTTTAAAGTTAGGATACTTAGTTATAATAGAAATATTACCAGAGAACTTATTCGTCTTATAATAAAACGTATTACAAAAAAAGAGCATTATTTGTTTTTTAGAGAGGCTGGTCAAGAAGTTAAAATAAAATCTAAAGAAATTATATATATAAAATCATCTGGAAACTATGTTGATATTATAACAATTAATGAACAGTTTACTATTCGAAAAAAACTAAGTGAATTTATATCTATTACACCAGATCCATTAGAGTATTTAAGAGTTCATAGAATGTATATTGTTCGTTTAGATAATATCCGTTCAAAGTCAAAAAGTAAGATTATTATGCTTGATAGTATGGAAATACCTGTTGGTCGTACTTATATAAATCAATTAGAAAAAATTCAATAATATAAATATGAACTCAATTAATTCGTCTCAACAATAGTAGCTCCTCCCTCCAGTTTTTTAAAACACTCGTTCGAATATTTTTCCATTAAACTTATAGACTGCACCTGGAGTTTCCCCAGCAAAAAGTAATTCACCTTTTTTAGTTTTATAAATAGTCCAAATATTTTCACTGGCAACTCCTTCTTTTTTAGTATAATTTATAAACTCTTGTGTATTTGGGGTGTATTTCCATATTCCTGAGTAAACTGTTCCAATCCAGATATTTCCTAAGGTATCTTCTGCTATTGAGAAAGCTCTATGAAGTGTGTTTCCAGTTTGATCCCCTTTGTCTAAGTTATGTTCTTTGGTAAAATTAACTAGCTTTTCTCCGTCATAAACAAATACGCCAGCACCATTATCGGCAATCCATATTTTTCCTTTGCTATCAGCAAACAGTCCTCTTATTCCCATTTGCCTGGAATCATTCTGACGGTTCATTTCTTTGCGGCCAAGAGAAATAAAAGAACCATTTTTAAAACCAAAAACTTTTTCCATAGTTCCAAACCAGATTGTATTGTCTTTATTGATAATTGATTGTGTAGTTGGAAAATATAGAAATTTATTATTTTCAGATTGACTTACAGGGAGGGGGTGAAATTTCGAATAACCTTGATTGAATCGAAATACTCCAGGTGTCATATCAATTGTATCTGTTGGGGTTATGCGTTTTTGAAACCAAATATCGTTCTTTGTTTTTTGACCTATAATCTGTAAAGAATCGTTATGTGTTTTATGTAATATAAATCGTTTACCATCATAACGATAGATATGTAATCCATCTTCAACCCAAATTGTCCCGTTTTGGTCTTCGTGAACTACACCAACTATGTGTAACCCGTCTTCTTTAGTGAAATAACGAAGGGTCTCACCATTATATTTACATACATAATCTGGGCTGGTAAACCAAAGATTACCCTTGTTGTCTTCTAAAATATTACGAATTCCTCGTGTAGGCATTAACAATTGATTGGAGTCAATTTTAGCATTAGAACGGTCGTCTAATAAGAGAAAGCTTTTATTTAGTCTATTTGATTTGTCACTGTTTTTACACGAGTAGGTAAATGATAAAATAATTACAAGTAGACAAAGATTTATGAATTGGATGTTTTTACTGATACTCATATAATTTTAAGGAATTTTAAACGAAGTTAGTTGATTTATGGGAGAAACTTAAGTAATGCTATTTCTCCCATGGTCCGTCTTTTGTAACATACATAAATGATTTTCCATCAAAACGAAAAAGTCCTTTCCAGCCACCAAACCAAAACCTACCTTGGTTGTCTTCTAAAATGGATAAAATACCATTACTATCTAATCCTTCTTTTTTATTAAAATTGGTAAATGATTCCCCGTTATAACGATATACGCCATTATTTTCAGCAGCGAACCAAATGTTTCCTTTTTTGTCTTCATATAACGCCCCTACTTCAATGCCGTTTATAATTCCATCTTTCGTAAAGTTTGTAAAGGTTTCCCCGTTGTACTTACTTATCCCGCCAAACATAGTTCCTATCCAAATATTACCTTTAGAGTCTTCCATTAAATCATAAATGTTGTTATCTGGCAGGCCATTATCTGTTGTAAAATGAGTGAAATTTATACCATCGTATTTACAAATTCCATAACCGTCAGTTCCAAACCAAATGTTTTCTTTGTTATCAATGATGATTTTCGAAACTCTGTTGTGAGATATGATAGGTGTTGGGGTATTTATTGTAGCTTTAGGAATAGGAAAAGAAGTAAAAACTTTGCCGTTAAACCTACTAACTCCATCAGATGTTCCTGCCCAGATAATTCCTTTGTTATCAATGGCTATACTCCAAACCTCATTATTGATGAGTCCATCCTTTTCGGAGTAGGTGGTGAATGAGTCATTATTATATTTTGTAATTCCTCCACTATTACCAAACCAAATAGAGTCTTGCTTGTCAGTGATAATATCTGTTGTTCTGGTTCCTCCAAACCCTTTTTCGGGAGTAAAATATTCCAAGTATTTTCCGTTGTAACGCATAACACCATAGTGGTTTGTGCCAAACCAGATGTTTCCATTTTTGCCTTGGGTAATATTACGTACCCAATGGCACAGTTGACCTGTGTAGTAAAGTGGGGCAAAAGTGTCATTAGGAATAGTGTTTTGCTCAATAACGAATAACGGGGTGTTAGTTGTTACTGTTGATTCAATGGTATTACTTTTTTTATCCAATTTAGTTTTTACTTGCCCATTACAAGGAATAATGAGGGCAAATAAGAATAAAACAATAAATATAGGAGTGTTAATTTGAGATGAAATTTTTTCTAATATATTTTTCATTGGATTACTTGTTTAAATAGTTATTACTTGCTTAACACCCCATTAGTCCAAAAGAAAAGACAAGTTCCTGATCAACTTTTTCTCCGGTGCTATTTTCGGCTGGTTCCCATTCCCCCGGTATGTTCGTTATTAGCTCAAGCAGTAATTTATCTATTGAGTTATATCCTGATGTAGATGTTAGTTTAACATTTGTGATTCCTCCTTTTTTTGTAACTGTAAAGCTTACTTTTCCAGGTTTTAACTGCTTCATTTTTATAATACTCGTTCTGTCTTTGCTGTTTTCTTTCAGGTAATTAATTAGCGTATTGTGACCACTTGTATATGTAGCTTCTTTTTCCGGAATAATGGAGAAGTAGTATGCGTAAATCTCTGCTCTTCCGGTATCAAATTGTATGTTTTTACTACGAGCTTGAATGTAAAAGTTAGCTGAATAATCAGTTGTGTTCAAAAGCTTAATTTGAGCGGCATTGAGTATTTTATTATTTCCTGTTTCAGATATTTCTTTTCCTTCTTTAAGTATAACGATTGTAACAGTTTGAAAGGTAGTATTTTGCCAATGTTTTGCTTCTTTGGGTACAATATCTATGACAGATGTAGCCTTGTTTAGTTTTTCCTTGGTAATGGTTGCTAAATATCTAGAATCTATATTGTAAACTAAATCAAGAGTTGTTTTCTTATTTAGGGTATTCGTAGTAGTATTGTTAAGAGTGGTTGTTTTAACTTTTGGCGAAACTTCTTGAACTGTTTCTTGATTTTTATGTTTCATAAAACCAACCGATGTTAAACTAAAAACCGTTAGTGCGATGCAAATAAATAGAATGTTATTTTTCATGATTAAAGTGTTTTAATCAAAGATACGAGCAAGGTATGCTTCACATTCTTAACGAATTGTAAAAAGATGTTATTGAAATGTAAATTAGTTAAAAAGAGTAGGTTTACTTCAAATCAACTTTAACATTATAATTACCTAACTCTTTTAAGTAATCTTGTGGTGTAAAATCTGACTTATCGAATTCATTTTGTCTATTTTTTCTCATTTCCAATCGCTTGATAGCTTTTAAAAATCGCTGTATTTCAATAGTGCTGTCTAAAATTAATCCAGGAACTTTTATGCTGTTATTGTTTTCATCTTTGGCTACCATAGTAAAGTAAGATGAATTACAGTGTTTTTTTATTCCAGTTCTGATATTTTCAGCTTCAACACGTATGCCAACAACCATAGAAGTATTACCAATATAATTAATAGAAGCTTTCATAGTAACCAATTCACCAATCTCAATAGGTTTTAAGAAATCTACTGTATCAACTGAAGCGGTTACACAATAAGTGCCAGAGAATTTTGAAGCACAAGCAAATGCAATTTGATCTAATAAGGAAAGAATATAGCCTCCGTGAATTTTTCCGCTAAAGTTGGAATGAGAAGGAAGCATTAATTCAGAAATTGTGACTTGAGTATCTACAATGTGTATGTATTTCATGGGCTTATTTTTTTGTCCAATTTTTAAACTCGATACTTTTAGCTAATAAAGGTAATTGATCTTTTACTTTTTGAGTAAGTGTCTTTTTTTTATATGTTGAGGTATTTAATATAATGTCTAACAAATGTGTCGCTTTTTCAAATGTTTGTTCTTGTTCATAAATAACCAACAAACTAAATTTTGGTAAATGAAAATTAGGGTAATTTTCAATCATATTTTTATAAAATACAGCTGCGCTTTCGTAGTTTTTGGCGGCGAATGATAAGTTTCCTTTTTCAAAATCTAAAAAAGTATCATTAGTATGGTTCTGTATGCTGTTAATACTTTTAAAAACAGCTTCATAATCCTTGTTTAAATAATGATATCTAATAGCTGATAAGTTTGTACTTGGGTCAATAGTGAAGCTACTCAATATATCTTCCATAGATTCAAAATATGCTTCCTCACTAATATTCCTAGATAACTCAAGTTTTAGCATTGCTGTAAACCTATCTTTGTTTTTTAAAGCTTTATTAAGTAATGAAATGTGTTTGTATGCTTTTTTTAGTTCGTTATTGTTTTTTGCATCTACAAAATTCTTTAGCATTAAAATATATTTGTATTCTTCATTAGTTGTAATACTTGAGATGTAATTCTTAGGCACCTCACTTAAGTAGTAGAGTTTAAGTGTTTCAGATAATTTCTGGCTGGAAGAATACACAAAAACATCATCAATCATTAAATTTTTGTCATTTTTCAGCAAACGATAATCGTGATAATCAAGCCCGTATTTCTCAGAGTAATACCTGAAAATTAAGTGATAGGTTTTATCAATAGGGTCAAAATGATAACTTACAAAATTATAAAAATCACCATTTTTTAAAGAATTAATCAATTCGTTAGGGAATGATGTAATTTTTGTTGTGTATGCGATTTTATATTTCTTATTAAATTTAGTTAGTTTTTTATTTTCAAGATCTTGTAAAACAACTTTCGGAAAGAACCTGTTAGGTTGGATGCTATTCAAAAATATTTGATTATTTCCTTTAGAGTAACTTTTTGATAGTTGAGTACCTAAATCTTTTACTTTTAAATCATTCTCTTTAGTATTTTCAATTTTGGAATAATTGTTTTGCCCTAAACAAAGTAAGGTGTTAAAAAAAATGAAGCAGATATAAAGTAGTTGTTTCATGTGTTTGTTTTGTTCCTATTTTTGACTTTGAAAAATGATAATAACTCATCAATCATTCAAATCATTTTTTTTAGTCTTAACAATTCATTTTTGATTACATTGTACCGTTAAATATACTTATTTTATGGTAGATAAAGCATTGTTTTCTTACTTAGAAGAATTTGTTACTCCAGCACGTCGTCAAAAGTTTAATGATATACTCAATAAACGTACCAAACACTTTACGGTAGTATTGGAGGATGTGTATCAAATGCACAATACAAGTGCCGTGATTCGGAGTTGTGATGTATTTGGAGTTCAGCAGGCTCATGCTATTGAAGTTCAGCACAAAAACGTATTAGATAAGGAGATAGCTATGGGGGCTCAGAAATGGGTGGATTTGCAATATCATTCTAATACAGAAACATGTATAGGGGCTTTAAAGGAAAAAGGATATCAGATAATTGCTACAACTCCTCACAATGATTCTTGTTTAGTTGAAGATTTTGATGTGACTAAAAAGAGTGCATTGTTTTTTGGGTCAGAACGTGATGGAGTAAGTGAGGATGTAATGGAACAAGCTGATGGTTTTATAAAAATACCTATGGTGGGGTTTACGGAGAGTTTGAATATTTCTGTTTCAGCAGCAATTATATTACAATCAGTTACTTCAAAATTAAGGAACTCAGTTATTGATTGGGAATTGACAGATGAAGAAAAAGAGTTTCAACGATTTATTTGGATGCAAAAATCTATAAAAAGTATTGATAAAATTTTAGAGCGTTATTATAAGGAGAACCCTAAATAGTTTTCTAATATATTAGAGTAAAAACCTGAAGTAGGTTTTAATTTGTGGAAAAGGTCATTTTTAGTTTTATTGAAATTTTTGAGTTTATGATGTTTTACTGAATATTAAATTAGGTGAAGATTTAAATTAATTTGTGAAACATCATAAACGGAAAAAATCACATAAATATATTAAAAAAAGTAGCAGAATTAATTAGCACTAAAGATGATGTAGAGCAAGTGATTTTTAGGTTAATAATCCATGTGTGTTTTGATTATAAGTAACTGGTTATTAATTGTTTGGTTAGATGAGTCTGTAAGTGGGTATTCCCGTTCGAAGGAGGGAGAAGTTATAGTGTTAAGGAGTTATTTTTATTACTTAAAATAAAAAATCATGACTACTCGTCGGTAATTATGGTTTTTAGTCGAATATAGTTGTTTTTAGTACTATAGTATAGTTGTTTGATGGGGCAATATAGCTATATTCAAAAACTTATAATAACCCAAAACAATTTATCATGAAGAAAAAATTACTATTAAGCTTAGGGCTTTTTATGTGTATTAGTTTCGGTTTTTCTCAAAACTTATGGATTAAAACAAGTCAAAGTAAATTAGAGAGAACAGCAAAAGTCCACAGAAGCTCTAATCCCTCTGATTTTCAGCTTTACAAATTAAATTTAGAAGCTTTTAAGAACAGCCTATTAAAGGCTCCTATGAGAGGGGAAACACTTGCGAAAAACTCCCCAGTTAAGATAAAATTTCCGAATGCATCTGGAAAATTTGAAACTTTTTCAATTGTAGAAACCCAAGCAATGGAAAAAGGATTAGCTCTAAAAATGCCAATGATTAAATCTTATGCAGGGCAAGGAATTGACGATCCAAGTGCAACAATACGTTTTACAGTAACTCAATATGGATTGCATACAATGACGCTGTCAGGAACCAAACGAACGTGGTTTATAGATCCATACACAGAGGATAGAAATAACTATATCATTTATTCAAAAGAAGCATTAGGTATAGATACAAGTAAATTTGAATGTTTAACGGATCAAGATGTTGATTTACCTTCTCTTAAGGGAGAAACATCAGCTTTAAAATCGACAAACGATAGTACTCTTAGAGAATTTAGATTAGCACAATCCTGTACGGGAGAGTATGGTGCTATATTTGGTTTAGGAACAGGAACTATTGCAGAACAAAAAGCAAGAGTACAGGCTCAAATGATTATTACTATGACAAGAGTTAATGGTATATATGAAAGAGATTTAGCTACAACTATGATATTTGTTGCGGATAATGATAAGATAATATATTTAAATGCAGGAACAGATGACTGGAGCAATGAGTGGAACACTCAAACAGCAGTAACTATAGATAGAGAAATAGGAGTAGCTAATTACGACATTGGACATAATTTTAATACCACGGGAGGTGGTAATGCAGGGTGTTTGTTTTGTGTATGTACTAGTGATTCTCAATCAGGAACTCATAAAGGACGTGGTTATACAGGTAGGGCTGATCCTACAGGAGATCCTTTTGATGTAGATTATGTAGCGCATGAAATGGGACACCAGTTTGGTGGATATCATACAATGAATTCTTGCTCAAGGTCTGGTGGAGCATATGTTGATGGAATTGGGTCAGAAGTTGAACCGGCTTCAGGAAGTACAATTATGGCGTATGCAGGAATATGTACTACTAATGTGCAAAACAATAGTGATGCCTATTTTCATTATGTAAATATTGAAGATATTTCTGAAAATTTACAAAATGGAGCCAGCAGTGGTTGTGCAAATGATATAGCTATAGGTAATTCTGCTCCAACAGCAGAGGCAGGTAATAACTTTATAATTCCAGTTTCTACACCATATGCTTTAACAGGTGTATCTACTGATGCGGATGGAACAGCTTCTCATACTTTTACATGGGAACAGATTGATAATGAGCAAAGAACAGAAGAAGCTCCATTAGCAACTTATCCTAATGGGCCTTTAACAAGGTCTTTTGAAGGAACTACCAATCCTACTAGGTATATTCCTAGATTGTCAGATTTAATTACATCTGGAGGTTCTACTACTTGGGAAGTTTTATCTACGGTAGCTAGAGATATTAATTTTTCTTTAAAAGTAAGAGATAATAATGCAGGTGGAGGACAAACAGCAGGTGACTTGATGAAACTTACTACTACAACATCGGCAGGTCCTTTTTTAGTAACATCTCAAGCTACTGCTAGTACTTGGGCTCAAGGAGCAACAGAAACAGTTGAATGGAATGTTGCAGGTACAACAGCAAATGGTGTAAATGCAGCAAATGTTGATATCATATTATTTAAGGACAATGATTTTGATACACCAATAATATTAGCGTCTGGAGTTCCTAATAACGGATCTGCAAATATTGTTGTTCCTAATGGGGAGGCTCCTAATTGTAGAGTAATGGTAAAGGGGAGTAACCATGTGTTTTTTAATATAAATGGTGCTGCTATAGAAATAGCGGGAGCAATTTTCCCAGCAGTTTCTTATACTACAACTTCTGCTACTTCGTCTGAAGGGTCAGATTGTAATTTTACAGACATTAACGTGCCTGTTAATATTGCAGTAGGACCATCTGCAGATGCAACAGTAAGCTTTGTAGTAAACGGAGGGGCAACAACTGCAACAGATGGATCTGATTTTCAGGTAATGACTTCGAGTATGGTTTTTCCTGCTAACGCAACTTCTACTCAAAATATGGTGTTAAGAATATACCATGATAGTTTTGATGAGAGTGATGAAACTGTTACAATTGATTTTACTGTAGATGCTAATGGAGGAGATGCTCAAGCAAGTAGCAACTCATATACGTATACAATTACGAATGATGATATAAGTAGTCCTTCGCCAGTTCAAACGGTTACTGTATTTAATTCTAATTTTGAAGCAAGTGATTCAACAGCATGGTCTGTTTTGGATAATAATGGTGATGCACGTAATTGGCTGTGTTGTTATTCAGGAATAACTTATACAGGTATAACAGGGCTTTTTGCAGCTTCAGAATCTAAAGGAGGTATATTACCAAGCACTTCAGGTAATAATATTAGCCCAGATAATTTTTATTATAATACAAACCCAGTAAATATACCTGTAACTTCAACTAATGTCAATTTTTCGTACGGATTAGCTGGGTTTCAGGATGGAGAACCTTATGAGGTATATTGGACTACAGATGCTTCTAATGTTGGTAATATAACAGGAGGTACTTTGTTGGATAGTGGTACATCTTTAAGTGGGGCAGGAGAACTAAAGTCGATAGATGTTTCGGATTCAGTTTTAATAGCAACAATGTCAGCTCAGCCTATTTATTTAGTTTTTAGACACATAAGTCAAGGAAATGGACCAAATAGAACTTCTGGGTTATTATTGTTGGACAATGTGAAAATTGATGCGACTATACCTTCATTTATTCAAACAGCTGTGAATACAGCACTTACTAATGATCAGGCAAATATAAAAGGGGCAGGGGTTGTATATACAAATGATTCAAGTTCAGGGAATGTTATGTTAGATATTACTAATAATAATGCTTTTGATTATGGTTGTACAGATGTTTCTGTATCTCGTTCGGGTACTGGTGCACAAACTTATAATGGTAGTGTATCACCTGATTTAGCTATGGATAAAATATTTACAATTACACCTAGTAATACAACAACATCAGGAAATGCTAACGTTGTGTTTTATTTTGAATTAGCAGAAATAACAGGATGGGAAGGAGCAACAGGGCAATCTAGAAATAATTTAGTTGCTTATAGAGAAGGTACAGGAGATATTGTTAGTTTGACAGTAGGGACTTTTGGAAGTCATATTACTCTTACAGGGGATTTTACTGGTTTAAGTGGGAAATTTTTATTTGGAACGAATGATACTTTTCAAAGATTAACTATTGGTCCAAAAGTGTTTCTACAAGGAGCTGCTTTAAACCCAAATACAGGAGAAGAGACTTTAATGCGTGATGATTTACGTGTTGCAGGAATTATACCTACAACAAGCCCTTATGCAGATGCTTTAACATGTAATGCTTCAGTATTTACTCCTACAGGAAATAATGCTATTGTTGACTGGATATGGATTGAGTTAAGAGATAAATCAGATAATACTTCTGTTTTGTTATTTCAATCAGCTTTATTACAACGAGATGGAGATATTGTTGCTGTAGATGGTGTTTCGCCAATTACGTTTAAAATAGTTAGTGGTAATTATTATGTAGCAATTAAACATCGTAATCATATGGGGGTTATATCTGCTAATACTATTGCATTAACAGGTAACACATCTGTATTAAGTTTTACAGATGCTAATAATCAGATTGCTTTTGGAAGTAATGCTCAGACTACGTCAGGTATGCCAAGTGGAGTAGTAGGTATGTGGTCAGGCGATGCTGGTGGCGATGGCCGTTTAAATTACTCAGGAGGGTTATCGGATGTACCAACAGTAAGGAGTCAAGTATTTAATGATCCCAATAACTCATTTCTTGGAGGACCTCCAGTAGCGAGTTACCCATCACAAGGGTATTATAAAACAGATGTTAACATGGATGGAGTAACAGTATATTCTGGGGCTGAAAGTGATGTTTTATTGATTAGAAATAATATTTTTAATAATTCATCAAATTCTTTCCTTGGAGGGCCTCCAACATCAACATATATATTTACTCAACAATTGCCAGA
>Ga0105354_1000778_pt1 | contig 19715 bp, 17 predicted proteins | sample GOMGulsemesocosm_FD_83658 | JGI IMG/M metagenome (GOLD analysis project Ga0105354, IMG submission 83658) | Methane-oxidizing microbial communities from mesocosms in the Gulf of Mexico - GOM9B Gulf of Mexico | ecosystem: Environmental > Aquatic > Marine > Cold seeps | place: USA: Gulf of America...
ATAGTATTAAGATATTATGTGTGCAAGATAGATGTATAATTTAAATACTTATCTTTGATAATAAATTAAATATAAACAAATTAATGTTAATTACTTACTCTAAATGGGTAATTTAACTTTTGTGTTTTATGATTTTCGATTAAAAACATTATTTATCTTTGAAATACAATATCAAAATATGAAATTTTCACTTTTTTACATTTTTTCAACACTTTTGGGTTTAGCCTTTTTATTTATAGATTTTTTTAATCAATTTATTTTACTGAAAATTTTTGGTTTATTTTTTGTAATGTTTTCTGTTTATAAATTGCAATCAAATATTCCAAGCAAAAGCTTAAAAGATGAACCAAGTTTTGTAGAACAAGAAAAAGAAGATTAATGTATAAGATTGGGGATAAAGTTGCAGTTTTAGACGATGATTTATCAGGTATAATCATTAAAGTTAATAATGAAATACTGACTATAGAAACTTACGAAGGCTTTGAATTAAGTTTCAGTTCAAATGAATTAGTTAAAATGAATAATGATTTAGCTTCTCATACTATTTTTGATAATGATAACATTCGTTCTGTTTTAGCAGATAAGACAGAGAAAAAGAAACATTCGTTTATTAAGAAAAAAGCTAAAGATAAATATCTGCCAACTATGGAAGTTGATTTGCATTTACACCAACTAGTTAAGAATGAAAAGCATCTTAATAATTATGATAAAAAGAACATACAATTAGATACTGCAAAACACAAATTAGAATATGCTATGAAGCATAGAATGCAGAAAATTGTCTTTATTCATGGTGTTGGAGAAGGTGTTCTTAAAATGGAGTTAGAATACCTTTTTAATAGATATGAAAATATAAAATTCTATGATGCAGACTATAAAAAATACGGTTTAGGTGCTACAGAAGTTTATATCTTTCAGAATAAAAATAATTAAAAATTAGGTGTATAGCTTCTAGTTTTAGTTGTTGTAGCATCATTTAATATCCCAAATTCAAAAATATCATAACTAATATTTGGAAAACTAATGTTTGTAAAAGTTAATTTAACTTCAAATTCTTGTTTGATACTATGAGCTCTATAAGCGGTTGCAGAAATTGTATTTGCAACTAAAGGTGTTAAGAAATCTGCACCTTCGGCAGGTAAAGTAATGTCGTTAAGCGGATTTTGATCTTGTGTTTGATTTTCTTCATTTATAGTCAAAACGGTGTCTCCATCATCATCTTCATCTAAATAATCTGGAGTTCCATCTCCATCGGTATCTTTTGCTAAAGTTAGACCATTTGTGGAGTCAAAATTTGGTTCTTCAGAAGTTGTTAAAACATTGTCTCCATCATCATCGGCATCTAAAAAATTCGGCAAACCATCGCCATCAGTGTCATCATCATAATAATCTCCGTTACCATTTAAATCCTCAAATTCAGCAGGAATACCATCATTATCATCTTCAACTAAAGAAATCGTGAAATTTGCAGTTCCAGAACTAGAATAATAATCTTGAGTAATATCTACATTAGTTTGCGGGACATCATTACAAAATAAATTGTCAGGTGATGTATTGTAACTTCTATAATTTAAAATATTTGATGAATTTATAGTTAAACCTGTTGGATTTGGTGTAGTAACTTCCTCAAGAGCTGTATTGGTTAGATCTGTATTTGTTTCTAAAAGATCTTCAATTGTAAATGTAGGATTGTTAATTTGAAAAGAAAGCGACTCGTTAGGTGCTGTATTTGTTTTGTACAAAACTAATTCTCCACAAGCTTGAAAAGTATCACCAAACTCTAAAGTTTCGGTAATTATATCACCATCATTACAAGCAAAAAGTGATAATAATATAAGACCAATTAATTTTTTCATTTCATTTCAATTTTAAACAAAAATAAAAGTTTTCACTTATTATACGTATTTATTTATCATTAATTTAAATAAAGCTATTTTTGTACCTTTATTTAACCTATTTATTATATTAAAAATTTACTTTATTTATGAAGACTGTTTATTTTGATAGCGCTGCAACAACCCAATTAAGACCTGAAGTTATAGAAGAAATGACTAACGTAATGAAAGAAGATTATGGAAATCCATCTTCTACGCATAGTTATGGAAGATCTTCTAAGGGTTTAATAGAGAATGTACGTAAATCAATTGCTAAACATTTAAATGTTACTGCTGCAGAGATTATTTTTACTTCTGGTGGAACAGAAGCAGATAATTTAGCTATAAATAGTGCGGTTAGGGATTTAGGAGTAACAACTATTATTACTTCTAAAATAGAGCATCACGCTGTTTTATATGTTGCTAATCAATTAAAAGAACAGTTTAATATTAATGTTGAATACGTAAAACTTGACCATTGTGGACATGTAGATTATAATGATTTAGAAAAATTGTTAAAAGCTAATTCTAATGTTTTAGTTAGTTTAATGCATGTAAATAACGAGATTGGAAATATTTTAGATATTAAAAAAGTAGGCGAATTATGTAAAACGTATAAAGCGCTTTTCCATAGTGACACTGTACAATCTGTTGGGCATTTTAAATTAGATTTACAAGATATTAATGTTGATTTTATAGTAGGTTGTGCACATAAATTTCACGGACCAAAAGGTGTTGGTTTTGCTTATGTAAGAAAAGGATCGGGGATTAGACCTTTAATTTTTGGAGGCGAACAAGAACGTGGTGTTAGGGCTGGAACAGAATCTGTACATAATATTGTAGGTTTAGGGAAAGCTTTAGATATGGCTTATAATAATTTAGATGAAGAAAAAAATTACGTTTCAAATCTAAAAAAATATTTTATTGACCAATTACAAAACGCTATACCAGAGGTGTCTTTTAATGGAAATTGCTCTTGTTTTGATAATAGTACTTATACATTAATAAACGTATGTTTACCAGTTGCTCCAGAAAAAGCACCTATGTTATTATTTCAATTAGATTTAAAAGGAATTGCCTGTTCTAAAGGTAGTGCTTGCCAAAGTGGAAGTAATAAAGGTTCTCACGTTTTAAGTCAGATTCTTTCTGAAGAAGACATGAAAAAACCATCGTTACGTTTTTCATTTTCAAAATTTAACACTAAAGAAGACATTGATTACGCCGTAAGTTCTTTAACAGAAATTGTAAATCAATAAGACTTGTTACACCACACCACATACGTACATGAAACCTCTAAGAAATGGGTTACTTTTGTTCATGGAGCAGGAGGAAGCAGTACGATTTGGTTTAAGCAAATAAGAGCTTTTAAAGCAGAATTTAACGTGTTATTTTTAGATTTACGTGGTCATGGAAATAGTAAACCTAGTTTAAAAGACGCTTTTAAAACAAAATATACTTTTGATAATGTTACCAATGATATTATTGAGGTTATAGACCATTTAAAGATTACATCTTCTCATTTTGTAGGGATTTCCTTAGGAACTATTTTGATAAGAAATTTAGCCGAAAATTATCCAAATCGTGTTGAAAGTATGATTCTTGGTGGTGCTATAATGAAACTTAATTTACGTTCTCAAATTTTGGTGAAATTAGGTGTTGTTTTTAAATCCGTTATACCATATATGTTATTGTATAAGTTCTTTGCATACATTATTATGCCTAGAAAAAACCATAAAGCATCGCGTGTTTTGTTTGTAAACGAAGCTAAAAAACTATATCAAAAAGAATTTATAAGATGGTTTAAATTAACTTCAGAAATTAATCCTTTGTTACGATTTTTTAGGGCTAAAGATATTAATATTCCTACCTTATATATAATGGGAGAACAAGACCATTTGTTTTTACCTTCAATTAAAAACATAGTTAAGGATCACGTTAGGTCTTCTTTAATGGTTTTAGAAAATTGCGGACATGTAGTTAATGTAGAGCAACCAAATAAGTTTAATACAGAAACTATAAGCTTTATTAGAGCTATTTAAGAGTAGCTTTTTCTAAATTCCTTTTGTACCGAGAAATTTATAAGATTCATAAAGTTTTTATGAACACCAAGATTTTGTTCTAAACCTAATTGTTTTATTAAAGTTGAAATAGCCTCAGCATTAAATTGTAAATCTGGTACAGACACATATTTTTCAAACAATAAACCTATACTTTTATAATAAAGTGTTTCAAAAGCATTTAAGTTTTCGGGTTTAGTTGTGGTATATTCAAATGCATCAATCTTAAAAGAACGTAACACATTACCTACATAATCTTTATGTAAAATTTGTTCGGGATTTACAATGTTTAATTCTTTTAATTCTGGCGTTAAATAGGCGTAAATAACTGCTTTTGCAACAAAATCTACAGGTACAATATTTAATCCACTTGCTTTATCTATCCAAATTCTAAAGGTTTCTGTACATTTTTTAGCGTATTTACTTAGAAACATTGGCCAACTGTAAAACACATCAAATTTTGGGGTTTCAAAAAATGGTGGTTCTAATAAGCGTCCGCAAACAATACTTGGTCTTAATATTTGCGAATTAATATTGTTTTCTTGACAAAATTCATTTACAAAACGTTCGCTTTCATATTTGGATGCTTCGTAAGGATTTCTAAAGTCTGTTACATTATGGTTTGCAATAACATCATCTACTTTTTTTGACTGAATTCCAAAAGAATAAGCAGTGCTTATGTAAAGAAAGCGCTTTAGTTTTGGTTTGAATTCTTGTAGTAAATGTGTAGTGACTTCTAAATTTTGCTCGTTTACTGTATGTTCTGTATTGGTAGAATGTAAAAGATTTGTAGAGCCAGCACAATGGATAATAGTATCAAAATTTAGATTTTTATTACTATTGTAGTCTAAACTTAATAAATCCGATTCTATAACTGTAATTTTATTTAAAAGTTCTTCAGTAGAAAAAGGATTTAAAAATGAAGGTTTATCTGCATCTTCTAAAATTTCTTTAAGTCTATCTTTAGCTGAAGATGCATTGGCTCTAATTACAATGTATAAATGGTTGACTTCATTTGTTGTTAAAGCCTTGTAAAGCCACTCAAACATAATGTGACTTCCAACTATTCCTGTAGCTCCTGTAAGTAAACAATTCATAATTATAAATTATGGTGTAAAGGTAATGGGTTTAATAAAATTTAAAACCTTATTTTTTAGTTTCTTTTAAAAGCTCCATTTTATCTAAAACTTCTTGAGCTTCTAATTGTTTACTATCGCTAGCGCTACGGTTAGTTGTGGATAGTTTAAAAGCTTCTTCCAATAGCTTTTTGTATTGTTTTTCTAATTTATCTAATTCAGTAGTTTTCTTGAATAATCCAAACATGTTTTTTATCACAAAGATAAATTTGTTTCACATTTAATAATTAGTATTAAACAAAAATTAACATATTTAGAAATTAATTAACATTATTCATGTATGTTTTAAATTATTATACATAAGTTTTTGTTTATGTTATTTATAAAATATATAAATAAAAATAAATGAATTCTCTGTTTTACATTTGTTGGCGTAAATAAATAATAACCATTATGATAAAAAAAGGTGAAACAGTAAGCGAAATTTCAATTTTGCAAAAAACTAAAGTTGTCTTAGCTAAAGGAGATGGAATTGGTCCAGAGATTATGGATGCAACACTTAAAATTTTAGACAGAGCTGGTGCTCAAATAGAACCTCATTTTATAGAAATAGGAGAGAAATCTTATTTAATGGGTAATAGTTCAGGAATATGTAACAATGATTGGATTTTAATAGATAAAGCAAAAGTTATTTTAAAAGCACCAATAACAACACCTCAAGGTAAAGGTTACAAGAGTCTAAATGTAACTATGAGAAAGACGTTAGGGTTATATGCTAATGTTAGACCTGTAAATGCTTATCATCCTTTTGTAGAAACTCATTTTCCTGATTTAGATGTTGTTATTGTTAGGGAAAATGAAGAAGATTTATATGCAGGAATAGAGCATAGGCAAACACAAGATGTTGTACAATGTTTAAAATTGATTACGCGTCCTGGTTGCGAAAAAATAGTGAGATATGCTTTTGAATATGCCAAGAATTATGGAAGAAAGAAAGTAACCTGTATGGTTAAAGATAATATTATGAAGCTTACAGATGGTTTATTTCATAAAGTTTTTAATGAAATTTCTTCAGAATATCCAGAAATTATAAACGAAACTCAAATTATAGATATAGGTTCTGCAAGATTAGCTTCAAACCCAGAAAATTATGATGTTATTGTAACTTCAAATTTATACGGGGACATAATTTCAGATATTGTAGCAGAAGTCGCTGGTTCTGTTGGAATGTGTGGTTCAGCAAATATTGGTACAGAAGTTGCAATGTTTGAAGCAATTCACGGTTCCGCACCAGATATTTCTGGGCAAGGTATAGCAAATCCATCTGGATTAATCAACGCAGCTATTCTAATGTTATCTCACATAGGACAAAATAAAGTAGCTGAAAAAGTAAAAAATGCTTGGTTGTGTACAATTGAAGACGGATTCCATACAGCAGATGTTTATAGGAAAGAGAGTAGTGTAAAGAAAGTCTCTACTAGTGAGTTTGCAGATGAAGTTATAAAGAGAATTGGAAAAATGCCAAAACAATTACCTGTAAGTACTTTATCTAAAGCTAAAGGTAAAATTGAAATTCCAAAGTTTGTAAGAAAAATTCAAAATAAGAATTTGGTTGGGGTAGATGTATTTATAGATTGGGCAGGAAAGATTCCTAAAGAAATTGCAGGAGGACTAAATAGTGTTAAAGCTATTAATATGAAGCTTAAAATGATTACAAATAGAGGTGTAAAGGTATATCCAAACGGAAATAAAACAACTTATTGTACAGATCATTGGAGATGTAGATTTGTTGGAGATAAAGCTACTATGGTAGGTGAATCTCCAATTTATACCAGTATTACTTTTGAACAAGTAGTTTCTCTTCTTGCAGAGTTAAATTATGCTGGCTTTGATGTAGTTAAGACTGAAAATCTGTATGAATTTGATGGAGAAAGAGGTTTCTCTTTAGGTCAAGGAGAATAAAATTTAATTATAAACTAAAACAGTCCAATTTTTATGGATTGGACTGTTTTAATTAAAAAAATAAGTTCTGGTTTTTAAAACTTCATTGTTGCTCTAATATTAAAAACTCTAGGACTTAAAAAATTTGGAATAGAATATTGGCGTTTAGAATATACATCTCTAACCCATGTGTTTGTAATAGAGTTTTGGACATTAAAAATATTGAATATTTCAAAACCTAAGCGTAAGTCTTTAAATGGTTTTCTCCAACCTTTGTCAAAGGTTTCTCCTTCTTCAACAAAAACATATTGAAATCCAACATCTGCACGTTTGTAGTCTGGCAATCGTTCTGTAAATACATATGGATCTGCATAACTTGGCGATCCGCCAGGTAAACCTGTATTGTAAACTAAATTTAAATACACTTGTACTTTTGGTAGATTAGGCATGTAATCTTGAAATAGTGCAGCAAATTTTAAACGTTGATCTGTTGGTCTTGCTATATAGCCTCTATTATTTCGGTTTTCTTCGGTTTTTAGGTAGCCAAAACTAAACCAACTTTCGGTTCCTGGTACAAATTCACCGTTTAGTCTTAAATCTAGACCGTAGGCATAAGCTTCGGTATCATTAGTTGCATTGTATCTTATACGTACATTTTCTATAGAATAAGGATTTACATCGGTCATGCTTTTATAATAAGCTTCGGTAGTTAATTTAAAAGGTCTTTTCCACATTTTAAAACTGTAATCATTCCCTAATACTAAGTGAAACGATTTTTGCGCTTTAACATCCGGATTTACCTTACCATTTTGTGCACGTAATTCTCTGTAAAATGGTGGTTGATAATATAAACCTGTTCCTAAACGAAACAACATATCTTTTTCCCAACTTGGTTTTATGGCAAATTGTGCTCTAGGACTAAAAACGGTTTGATTATAAGAACCAGATACTTGATCGTTTACAGTCCAGTTATGAGCTCTTACACCAGCATTGTACCACACTTTATGTTCGCCTAATGTAGAGCGTTTGCTCCATTGTATGTAGGCTTGAATTCTATCTATACTTGTGTTGTTTCTTGCTCTAACATTTTGGAAAGCTTCAATTGGTCCCGAATCTGGTGTGTAGGGTTGATCATTGAACCCACCGGAACTTGGTGGATTAATAGAAAAACCTGCCGAGTCTATAACTTCCCATTCTATTAAGCGATCTCTAATATCTTCGTTGGTATATTTTACAGACCATTTTAATTCGTTTTCATCTTTAGTAAAAGTTCCTTTAGTTTCAATGGTAGAAATTAGTGCGTCTAAATCGTTTCGCCCATGGTTTAATTGAGACCCAATACCTTCAGAAAACTCAACTTCGCCTAAATCTTCATCGCCTATATTACTATTTACTTCACCTAAAGCATATTGAGCAAATATGTCGAAATATTCTTCTTCTGTGGTATGATATGAAGATGCAATTAATTTAAGATTTAAATCTTCATTAACATTATAGCTTCCTTGAAATGCTCCAAATAACGTTTGGTATCTATCTTTTTCTTGACCCTCGTATTGTACTAATAATGCAATAGGGTTTTCTAAAGTTCCAAAGTTGGTTTGTCTTGCTAATGGCTGATAATCATATTTATTTAGTGATGCATTTCCTAAAAAACTTAATTCAAATTTAGAGTTAAATTGGTATGTCAAATAAGTTTGTATATCTGCAAAAATGGGTTTGAAATTGGTTTCGGTTTGTTTAGCTTCTACAAATAAACTATTATCTCTGTAACGTAAACCTGTAATACTTGTAAATTTAGAATCCTTACTTATGGTTTCTACAGCCACATTTGCACCTAATAAACTAGCGTCTAAACTAACGCCAAAATCTACAGGTTTTTTGTAAGTAATATCTAAAACAGATGATAATTTATCGCCATATTTAGCTTGAAATCCACCAGCCGAAAACTCTACATTACTAACCAAATCACTATTTACAAAACTAAAGCCTTCTTGTTGTCCAGATCTAATCAAAAATGGTCTATAAACTTCAATTCCGTTAACGTAAACTAAATTTTCATCAAAATTTCCGCCTCTAACAGAATATTGTGTGCTTAGTTCGTTATTACTACTAACGCCAGGTAGTGTCATTAAAATGTTTTCTACACCAGCATTTGCGCCAGGAATTTTTCTAATTACGCTAGGCGAAATAGTTACAATACCTTCTACATCTTTGCGTTTTCTGCTTTTAATAACCACGGTAGAAATTTGAGTTACATTAACCTTCATAACTGGATTAAACTCCAATTGTTCACCATTTTCTAAATTAAAAACCGCAGAAACGTTTTTATGTGAAAGGTGAGAGAATGTTACAGTAATATTTGTTTCGCTAGAAATATCTATGGTATAAAAACCATTCTCGTTGGTCTGAACGCCATTATTGTCTGATGTTTTAATATTAACACCTTCAATAGGAAGATTAAATTCGTCTAAAATAACACCTTTTAAAGTGGCGTTTTGAGAGAAGCTTGTTATTGTAAATACAAATAAAATTATGCTTATTAAGGATTTTAGTGCTTTCAAGTATGCTGTTTTTATTTTCTAAAAAATGTTGCTTCAAATGTAGTACTATTTCCTACATTATCTGTAACTATTACTTTTAAATTATTCTTGGTGTCTGTTACGACTTCATCATTAAAGTCATGTATAAGTGTTCTTTTTTTATAATCATATTCCATTAAAATAAATTTGCCATTTACAGTTGCTCTGTAACTCTTTATACCAGTTTGTGCATCGTTTATTTTAAGTTTTAAAAATCTATATTTACTTAACCATTTCCCGTCTGTAAAATTGGTTGGTTCAATAGTTGGGTTAATACTATCTACAGCCAAAGTATAAGTTCCTAAATCTTTTGTTGTAGTGTAAATCACGTTTCCTATACGTTTTGTAGAGGTGTAAGCAGGATAATTATTCCAGCCTATAAGTTTTGCAATATAAAGTCCGTTAGTATCTTTATTTCTGTAATTTGAAATATCGTAAGATATAGTTAGATATTTACTTGCAGCATAAATTGGTTTATGAAGCGTTAACGTATCGTTTGATACTTTAAAGTCAATATAAAAATCATCGTAAAACGTATATTTTGGGATTGTAACAGATATATTATCTTTAGATAGTTCAATATCCTCATTTCTTTCAACTAAATAATCACTTTTAAAGGGCTCTTTTATGATTAATGAGTCTTTTTTTGAGCCAATTATATTAAGACTAATATCTGTTTTATTAGAATTAAAATCGCTTATAGATACTTTATAAATTGATGCAATACTATCCGTAATTGTAACAATACCATCATCTATATTATTAGAAAAAATGCTTAACGGATTATTAGTGTCTTTATATATCTTTTGAATGCGTTGTTTTTTCTTCCCGTTCTCTTTATAATGATTGTAATCTATAAAACGATTAATATGTTTAGACTCATCAAAAGAGACACGCTTAAAATTTACTTGAAAATTTTGAGCACCGTTAATAAAACTTTCGATTTTAAAAACGCCATTATTATTTCCGGCTAAATCTTGTCTATCTGTAGTTTCTACTCCAAAACCAATTTGTCCATAAGCATTAATGCTTGCCAATTTATAGTTGCCATTTTTTAAACCTATAAGTCTTAATTTTTGTTTAGAGTTAAATCCGTTTACATGAGAAGTGTCGTTTAAAGGATAAGCAAAAAAAGATTTCACATTAGGTTTTTTAGTATCCTTAGTAGTTAAGCCAAACAACATGGGGTTTATTGGGTGTTCTTGATTGTCTCTAATTTCAAAATGTAAATGTGGTCCGCCAGATCCTCCAGTATTACCAGAAAGCGCAATGATGTCTCCTTTTTTTAAAAGTAAATCTGTTGGTTCCGGAAAAACTTCAACTTCAAAACGTTCTTTTTTATATTGAATTTTCTTTATATAAGCTTCAAGAGTAGGAGATAAGCGTTGTAAGTGCCCATATACTGTTGTGTATCCATTTGGATGAGTTATATAAATAGCTTTACCATAGCCATAATGTGAAATTTTAATTCTACTTACATAGCCATCTGCAGCAGCATAAACATTTAAACCTTCTTTACCTTGAGTTTTTATATCTAAACCAGCATGAAAATGATTAGAACGTAATTCTCCAAATGTTCCTGAAAGCACCGTAGTTATACCAAGCGGACTCCTAAAATAATCCTGTGGATATTTAGATTGAGAAAAGGTTATGGTTGTAAATAAAATGAAAAAGCTTAAGAGTAATCGCATAAATATAGTTAAAAGTCTAAAATAGAAATTAATTTTAATAAAACCTATATAAAGGTAATGCCAATCCTTTTGAAAATAAGCACTTGTATGTTTTTTACAAAATATGTAAGAAAAGTATTGTAATTTAATAATAGTTAACCTAAATTTGTGAGATAAGCATAGTTGTTAATGAGTCGTATTGAGTTTACTGTAAATGCACTTGAAAATAAGATAGATACGTTACTAAAGCGTATGTCTAGCTTAAAGCAAGAAAGTCAAATTTTAAAGAAGGATTTACAAGAAACGCAACAAAAACTCAAAAATGAGCAACTTGAAGTTGAAAGTTGGAAAAAACAATTTGAAACTTTAAAAATAGCAAATGCTATGCTTGGCAGTGACGAAAACAAAAGAGAAACTAAGCTCAAAATAAATGCTTTAATTCGAGAAATAGACCATTGTATTGGTCAGCTTTCAGAATAATTAAACTAGTAATTATGGCAGAATCGTTAAAAATAAAATTATCTATAGCAAATAGAGTTTATCCATTAACTATTCCACCAACTCAAGAAGAAGGTTTGCGTAAAGCAGCAAAATCTATTGAAGAAATGATTACTAAATTTGAGAAAAGTTATTCTGTTAGAGATAAACAAGATGTATTAGCTATGTGTGCTCTACAATTTGCATCTCAAGTAGAACAGAAGACAATAAATAAAGTTGAAGTTGATAAAACAGTAGAGAATAAGTTGGAAGCTTTAAATCTATTATTAGATCAATATTTAGACAACTAAAACGTTCATTTAATATTAATAGGTTACTGCCTACATTAATTATTTTTTTGATAAACTCAACAGTTATTCTTTAAAAAGGGTGAGTTTGAATTTGTAAAAGCATGCTGCTAATAGCTTATGCTGAATTTATTTCAGTATCTATTTGGGCAGATCCTTGATCAATTTGTTAGCCCTATACTTGATTTTAAGGAGTTTATACAAAATCCCAATTAGTGTAGGCTTTTTTTATATATAATTTTAAACATGGAAATAATTTTATACGCAGCTTTAGGAGTTGCAATTGGAGTAATAGTTGGATTTGCAATAGCAAAAACATTAGAAAAAAATAATGCGTCCAAGCTTATTAAAAATGCTAAAAAATCTGCAGCTGCTATTCTTAGAGAAGCTAAATCTGATAGCGAAGCATTAAAAAAGGATAAAATCCTTCAAGCAAAAGAAAAGTTTATTGAGCTTAAATCTGAACACGAAAAAGTAATTTCTTCTCGCGAAAAGAAAATGTCTGATACAGAAAAACGTATTAGAGATAAAGAGTCTCAAATTTCGGCTGAATTAGTTAAAAATAAAAAATTAAATGCAGAAGTTGAATCTAGTATTCAATCTTACGATGATAAAGCTGCTGTTTTAGACCGTAAACAAAGCGATTTAGATAGAAAGCAATCTGAAGTAGATAAATTGCATAAAAGTCAAGTACAACAACTAGAAGTTATCTCTTCTTTATCTGCTGAAGAAGCTAAGCTTACTGCACAACAAGACGCCAAAAAGATTATTATTAACACCATACAACGTATTGGAACGGAAGAAGCGGTTGATAACTGTGTATCTGTATTTAATATTGAAAGTGACGATGTTAAAGGTCGTATTATTGGTAGAGAAGGACGAAACATTAGAGCTATTGAAGCTGCTACAGGAGTAGAAATTATTGTAGATGATACGCCAGAAGCTATTATTTTATCTTGCTTTGATTCTGTTAGACGTGAAATTGCACGTTTATCTTTACACAAGTTAGTTACCGATGGAAGAATTCACCCAGCAAGAATTGAAGAAGTTGTTAAAAAGACTCAAAAACAAATAGAGCAAGAAATTATAGAAGTAGGTAAACGTACGGTTATCGATTTAGGTATTCATGGCTTAAATCCTGAATTAATTAAAATGGTAGGTAGAATGAAATATCGTTCTTCTTACGGGCAAAACTTACTGCAACACTCGCGTGAAGTTGCTAAACTTTGTGGTGTAATGGCAGCAGAACTTGGATTAAACCCTAAGTTAGCTAAACGTGCCGGATTATTACATGATATTGGTAAAGTGCCAGATGCTGAAGCAGATATGGAAACGCCTCACGCAATTTTAGGAATGCAATGGGCAGAAAAATACGGTGAAAAAGAAGAGGTGTGCAACGCTATTGGAGCTCACCACGACGAAATTGAAATGACATCGTTATTATCTCCAGTAATTCAGGTTTGTGATGCTATCTCTGGTGCAAGACCAGGAGCAAGACGTCAAGTATTAGATAGTTATATACAACGTTTGAAAGATTTAGAGGAAATTGCTTTTGGATTTGGAGGCGTTAAAAAAGCCTATGCTATTCAAGCAGGTAGAGAATTAAGAGTTATTGTAGAAAGTGAAAAGGTAAACGATCAAAAAGCATCAGATTTATCTTTTGAAATTTCTCAAAAAATTCAAACAGATATGACGTACCCAGGACAAGTTAAAGTAACTGTTATACGTGAAACAAGAGCGGTTAATATAGCTAAGTAGTATAAGCTATTAAGTATTAAGAGTTAAAAAAGTTCAGGTTGCATAGCAATTTGAACTTTTTTTTAGTTTTGGCTAGAGGCTACTGACTTAATTCTTTGTGCTTAATATCGACCAAACTACCTTCTAGGATGAAAATGATTAATAGCATCATGTAAATGACTTCTATCAATGTGCATGTAAATTTCTGTAGTTGCAATACTTTCGTGACCTAACATTTGTTGTATGGCTCTTAGATCGGCTCCATTTTCTAATAAATGTGTTGCAAAAGAATGTCTAAACGTGTGTGGAGAAATTGTTTTGTTTAAATTAATTTTTACAGCTAATTGCTTAATGATTGTAAAAATCATGGATCTAGTTAATTGTTTTCCTCTTCGGTTTAAGAAAACAATATCAGAAAATTCAGGAGTAATTTTTAATTGAAGTCTAGAATTAGACGTATAATTATTGATATACTCTATGGTAGTTTCTGTAATAGGAATAAAACGTTGCTTATTTCCTTTACCAGTTACTTTTATAAAGCCTTCTTTAAAATATAAATCGGATAACTTTAAGTCAGTTAGTTCACTAACACGTAAACCACAACCATATAAGGTTTCTAGGATAGCTTTATTTCGTTCGCCTTCAGCTTTTGTATAATCTATAGCAGCTATAAGGTTATCTATATCTTCCGTACTAATAGTGTCTGGTAATTTTCTACCAATTTTAGGAGACTCTATAGTATCCATTGGATTATCTAATCTATAGTCTTCAAAAATAAGATAATTAAAAAAACCTTTTAATCCTGAAATTATGCGTGACTGAGATCTTGCATTTAAGGATTTTGAAATGTGGTAATTAAATTGAGTTAATTCTTCTTTACCAATAGTTATAGGTGAAGCTGTAATATTGTATTCCTCTAAATAGGAAATCAACTTTTCTATATCTAATTGATAGCTTTTAATGCTATTAACAGATAAAGCTCTTTCTATTTTAAGATAATAGCTGTAATCTTTAAGTATTTGTTTCCAATTCATAACCTTTGTAAAGATAATAGTTAAAATACATAAAATAATAACTGAGTTAAATTTTTGTTATTTAAATCTGTAAAGCACTTAAAATAAATGATTTACGCATCTATTGTTAATAAAGTTGTTAATAACTCTAAAAAAGGTGTTGTTTGAAAAGAAAATTATATTTATGTTTGCACTATAATTAAATCAACTTTTAAATTTAAAAAAATGAAAAAATTAATTTTAACAGCAGCTGTAGCATTATTTGCTTTCACTGCAAACGCACAAGACGAAAGTAATGAAGCTGCAACAGGAAGTTTTGCAAAATCTGATCTTTATGTTTCAGGAACTTTAGGTTTTTCTAGTACTTCTGCAGGTGATGCAAAGACTAGTGGATTTGAATTTTCTCCATCAGTTGGATATTTTTTAACTGACAACATTGCTTTAGAAGCAGGTTTAGCTTTTGGATCTGATACAGCAGTGAACGATGACAAAACAACAACTGTTGGTGTTGATTTAGGAGCTAGATATTTCTTTACTCCAGCTAGTCAATTTTCTTTTACAGTTGGTGCAGGTTTTGCTTACCAAACTGAAACTACATCATTTGATGCAGGTGGAGATGATTTTAAAGTAAATGCTTTTGCTTTTGCTGTTTCTCCAGGAGTTAACTATTTTGTATCTGATGCTTTTGCTTTAAGAGCTTCTGTTGGTGCATTATCTTACGCTAGCGCTAAAGCTGACGTAGATGGAGCTGAGGCTTCTAACACTTTCGGATTAAACTTAGATTTATCTGATATCAACTTTGGATTAACTTACAAATTCTAATTTGTAAATTAAACATATTAAAAACCCGAAGCTAAGGCTTCGGGTTTTTTTATGCCTAAACTTTTGTATTTTTACTTCTCAATAATTTACCATGAAAAAACTTATTATCATTAACGGACCAAATATTAATCTTTTAGGTAAACGCGAACCAGAAATTTATGGCAATCAAACCTTTGAAGATTACTTTATAAGTTTAAAACAACAGTTTCCAAAAGTACAATTAGAGCACTATCAATCTAATGTAGAAGGTGAGTTAATTAATAAGCTTCAAGAAGTAGGTTTTTCATATGATGGTATTATTTTAAATGCTGCGGCTTATACGCACACTTCAATTGGTATTGGAGATGCAGTAAAAGGAATTGAAACTCCAGTAATTGAAGTTCATATCTCGAATACCTTTTCTAGAGAAGAATTTAGGCATCAGTCTTATATATCGGCTAATGCTAGAGGTGTTATTTTAGGTTTTGGATTAAAAAGCTATGAGTTAGCTATTAAGAGCTTTCTTTAATCAATAATACATAAGTATTACAAGACATAAAAAAGCCCGTTTAACTAAGTTAAACGGGCTTTTTTATATGATATAGTTTAAGTGATCTAGTAATTAAATGTGTTTTCTAACTTAATATCTTTAACCGAAGCACCAATCATTACTTTAAAAGCACCTTTTTCCGCTTTCCAATTATTAGTATTTACATCCCAAAACGATAAATCTCTTTTGGTTAAGTGCAATGTCACTTCTTTAGATTCTCCTACTTTTAAAGACACACGTTTAAAGCCTTTTAATTCTTTAGTAGGTCTTTTAACAGATGCTTCAATGTCTCCTAAGTATAATTGCGCAATTTCATCGCCATCAACTTTACCTGTATTTTTAATTGTAAATGTTACAGATTGAACGTTATTTCCTTCGACTTTATTCAATTTTAAATTGCTATACTCAAATGTAGTGTAAGATTTTCCAAAGCCAAAAGGAATTAATGGTTCTATGTTTTGTTGCTCGAACCAACGGTATCCCATAAAAACACCTTCAGAATACTTAGAAAATTCAGCATTATAATCGTTTAAAACCACGTGTGGATTATCTTCTAATTTTTTAGAGATTGTCATTGGCATTTTTCCAGAAGGATTAATATCACCAAACATAACATCAGCGTAAGCTTCTCCAGCAAACATACCGCCATACCAACCCCAAACTACTGTATTTGCTTTGTTGTACCAAGGCATTTCTACAGCAGAACCAGCTACCATTAAAATAACTGTATTTGGATTTACATTCAACAATTCTTTAATGGTGTAATCCTGGTTGTAAGGTAAAGTCATATCTGGTTTATCTCCAGCTTCACGATCTAACGAGTGGTCTAAACCTCCAACATAAAAAATCATGTCTGCGTTTTTAGCTGCTGCAACATATTCTTCTTTTGTTGAATACGGACTTCCAGGCGCATCCATTCCTAAGGTAAACCCTTTTTTTCCTGAATATTCTAAAAGAACATTCACCACTTTTCCACCTTCTAAATCCACTTGACCTTCTAAAACCTCTGGATTTGTTGGACTTGGCTTAAAGTTAACTTCTTTATAATTCACTTTTAAATTGAAATTTCCATCAGCCTGAATTTTAAACGTATGCAGTCCAGATTTAATAGGCTCTAAATCGCAAATTACTTTCTCGTTATGTACTTTATTATCGTTAAATGCTAATTGAGATTCATTTAACCATTTAAAGCTTAATTTTTCCTTGAACTTTGTGTCTTTAAACGTAAAACGTTTCCATGCTGGTGTTCCTGCTCCAGCTTGTTTTGTAATAATATAATCTGGTAGGACAGGAGTTAAACCTAATTCCTTTGGTGGCGCTGCTTTTAAATACGTTACCTTAACATTTTCTCCAAACTTAGCTTTTAAACCTTCTAAAGGCGAAATTTCAAAGTCAGATTTTACTTGTGAAGATCCTCCACCATGACCATGCTCTTTTTCGGCATTTGGTCCCATCACTAAAACATTTTTAATGGTTTTAGGATTTAATGGTAGTACATTGTTTTCGTTTTTTAATAAAACAATTCCTTGTTCTATAATTTCTTTAGCGTAAGTTCTGTTTCTGTCCGTATTACGTTCTCCTGGTAAACGATTGTCGTCCATCATACCAATACTTAACTGCGTACGTAAAATACGTCTCACTTTATCATCTAAAACTGACATTGGGATTTTTCCCGATTTTAGCATATCTAAAAATGGATCGGCTAAAAAATAGTCATCATAAGATTTTGCTCTGGTTCCCATTTCAATGTCTAAACCATTAACTGCAGCATCGTACGTATTAATATCACAATCCCAATCGGTCATTAATAAGCCTTTAAAACCCCATTCACCTTTAAGAATATCCATAACCAAATGCTTGCTTTGGTTAGCGTTGGTTCCATAATACTCGTTATAAGCACCCATTATTGTCCAAACGTTTCCTTCTTTTACACCAGCTTCGAAAGCAGGCAAATACATTTCACGTAGTGTTCTTTCATCAGGAATAGCATTTACACCATGTCTGTTTAATTCTTGTGTATTTAAAGCGTAGTGTTTTAAACACGCCGCAACATCGTTGCTTTGAATGGCTTGAATTTCTTTAACCACTAATTTTGAAGCCAAATAGGGATCTTCACCCATGTACTCAAAGTTTCTTCCGTATAATGGATTTCTTGCCATGTTAACTCCAGGACCTAAAATCACGTCTTTTTTTCTGTTTCTAGCTTCAGAACCTAAAACCAATCCGTGTTTTGTCGCATTCTCAGGATTCCAAGACGCTGCAACACCAGTTAATGGTGGTAGATACGTTGAAAAATCGTTAGTCCATCCAGCAGGTTTCCAACTATCTCTTGAAATTTCTTCTCTTACACCATGTGGTCCATCAGACATCCACATTTCTTTAATACTTAAACGTTCTACACCTGCAATTGCAAATTTACTATTGGCATGGCATAAAGAAACTTTCTCTTCTAATGTTAACTGACTTAATAAAGATTCAACTTCTTTTTCAACTTTAGCTGAATCTCTTTTATTATTAGGAATTGTAGCCTCTTTAGTTTCTAATTTTGTTACTGTTTTAGAATCTTTAGGAGAAGAACATCCTATAAATGCAGTTGCAATAGTTAAGGTTAATAATTTGAATATTTTCATAAGAATTGGGATAAATTAAAGAAAAACAAAATTAAGCCTTTATAGTAGATTTTTCAAAATCTATACTTAAATTTTGATAAGGTTTAAAACAAAAAAAGTACCAAAAGAATAGGATTCTAATGGCACTTTTATATTTTCGTCTAATGTCTATAAATGTATTACTTCATCGTAAGCATCAGCAACAGCTTCCATAACCGCTTCACTCATAGTTGGATGCGGATGGATTGTTTTTAACACTTCGTGACCTGTAGTTTCTAATTTACGACCTAAAACAGCTTCAGCAATCATATCGGTAACACCAGCACCAATCATATGGCATCCTAACCATTCGCCGTACTTAGCATCAAAAATTACTTTCACAAAACCATCTTTAGTTCCAGCTGCACTTGCTTTTCCTGAAGCCGAGAACGGGAATTTTCCAACTTTAATGTCAAATCCTTTTTCTTTAGCTTGTTTTTCAGTTAAACCAACACTTGCAATCTCTGGAGCTGCATAAGTACAACCTGGAATATTTCCGTAATCGATAGGTTCAACATCATGACCTGCAATTTTTTCAACACATAAAATCCCTTCAGCCGAAGCTACGTGAGCTAATGCTTGTCCAGGTGTAATGTCTCCAATAGCGTAGTATCCAGGAATATTAGTTTGGTAATAGTTGTTCACTAACACCTTATCTCTATCCACAGCAATACCAACATCTTCTAAGCCAATACCTTCAATATTAGTTTTAATACCAACAGCACTTAACACTAAATCAGCTTCTAAAACCTCTTCACCTTTAGCGGTCTTAATAGTAGCTTTAACACCTTTTCCAGATGTATCTACGTTAGTTACTTCAGCAGAAGTCATCACTTTAATACCCGATTTTTTGAATGATTTCTCTAATTGCTTAGACACATCAATATCTTCAACAGGTACAATATTTGGTAAATATTCTACTACAGTAACATCTGTTCCCATAGCATTATAAAAGTATGCAAACTCAACACCAATAGCTCCAGA
>Ga0105354_1000783_pt1 | contig 19677 bp, 11 predicted proteins | sample GOMGulsemesocosm_FD_83658 | JGI IMG/M metagenome (GOLD analysis project Ga0105354, IMG submission 83658) | Methane-oxidizing microbial communities from mesocosms in the Gulf of Mexico - GOM9B Gulf of Mexico | ecosystem: Environmental > Aquatic > Marine > Cold seeps | place: USA: Gulf of America...
AATATTGCGATTAAGCAATCAAGGAAGGATTTTCCGTTAAATGTTAAAAAGCGCTTATTAATTCTAGGCGGGGTAATTCTTGCGCCCACTTTCATTTTTTCTTTTATTTTTAGTTTTAATGGCGCAATGTTATGGATGCTTTTATCGACAATGCTTTTAAATATTAAAATGGCAAGTAACGAAACTCCTGTTATCGAACCCTACCTTGAAAGCGCAATAACGGAATTTATAAATCAAACATAATATAAATTTAGTAACTGTTTATTTTTACTCGGCTATAGAGAATAAAACACAGCAAACTTACTTTAATTTCTGTTGTACTTGCCGCCAAGTGACATAACTGTCGGGATGAGGCTGATATTGTATATTGAACTTAGGATTTAATTCTGTTGGTACGGGAGCATTAGTGCTTTTACGCCATGCTTGTAGTTTTTTATATAACTTCGTAGTAATTTTAGGCTCTATTAACGCTAAATTAGTCGTTTCTTTTAAATCGTTAGCTAAGTTGTAAAGTTCAAGTTGGCCATACTCGAAATATTCAATTAATTTGTAATCCCCCATCCGGATCATACTGCTTGGTGTATTACGCCAGAGGGTTTTACTGTGCCTACCTCCTTCTAAATAACCTGGGAAATGAAAATACATTGCTTCACGCTGGAAGGAAGTATTAACAAATAATGGTAAAAGGCTGTCGCCATCGAGCACTTGGTTGGCTGGTTGTTCTTCTTGAGCAAAAGCAAGTAGAGTAGGGTAAAAGTCTAGGGTAGATACTGGCTCATCTATGATCACTTGTTTTTTCTGTTCAGGTGCTTTTATTAATAGGGGGACTCGCAGACCTCCTTCGTAGAGCATGCCCTTAGCACCGCGTAAATTTGGTGCCTGAGTAATGCCATGATGGCCGCCATTATCTGATGTTAAAATTATCCAAGTATTATCAGCAATTCCTCTTTCCTCAAGCGCTTTTAATACCTTAGCGACACTGTTGTCACTGTGCTCAATCATCGCTGAGTAAATAGGGTTATTGTGGTATTGGTTACCTTGCCTTTTTTGATGTTTATCTATAGTTGCTTGAGGGGCTTTCATCGGCGTATGCACCGCATAATGTGATAAAAATAAAAAGAAGGGGGCATTACGTTCAGCTTTAATATAATCAGTGGCTTCTTTACTTAAGCGGTCGGGCAAATATTCTCCTGTTGGACCATCATTAATTGTTGAGTTTTTATAAGGAGAAAAATAGGACTTTGGTGTGCCCGTGTGGTTTCCTGCAATGTTAATATCAAACCCTTGCATCAATGGACCTCCTTCTTCACCTTTGCCCAAATGCCACTTACCAATGAAAGCAGTTTCATATCCAGCGTTTTTCATGCTTTCGGCTAAAGTGAAAACATTATCAGCCAATACGGTGTTATTTTTTATTGGCACCAATCGGCGATGTTGTTTTTTTCCACGGGCAGCGCTTTTAACGGTAAAAATACCAGTGCGCTGACTGTACTGTCCCGACATAAAAGCAGCTCGTGTTGGGGCACAGTTTGGTGAAGCACTATAGGCTTGGTTAAACCTATAACTAGTTTGTGCTAACTTGTCTATGTGAGGAGTTTGGTAATAATCGCTTCCCATGAAACCTGCATCTTGCCAACCCCAGTCGTCTAACATGATAAAAACGATATTTGGTGGTTTCTTTGGCGCAGCTTGATTGAGTTCAATTGCTTGGACACTTTTAGTTAATGATAAACATAAAGCTGGGCTGATAACTAAACTGAAAAACAAACCAAGTGATTTTTTTTTATATATGGGCATAAAGACTCTCTTTGCCTGAGTTATGTTATTAGTTGCTTGTATTAGCCGTTTTGAACCCAGAAATTTCCCATTTAGGCACACTGGCTGGTGTTCTATCCGCGAGTATTGTTTTTATTCTTTGGACTATATTGGGGTTATATGCAGCCACATCATTGTTTTCGTAAATATCTTTGGATAAATCAAATAGCTGAACAGCTGCTTTAGGGCTGCTTTTCAAATTAGTACGAATAGCTTTCCATTTGCCCATGCGTACTGCTTGTTGTCCGCCTTTTTCTGGATACTCCCAAAGTAAATATTCGTGTTGCTGTTGCTTGCCTTTGCCAAGTAATGTTGGTGCAATAGAAATACCGTCTGTGTCATTGTTAGCACTACCGCCAATTAAATCAGCAAAGGTTGCCATCATGTCATATTGAGCAGAAATAAGATCAGACCTTTGTCCTGCTTGTATTTTTCCTTGCCAGTATGCAATAAATGGCACTCGAATACCGCCTTCATACAAATCCATTTTTAGACCTCTAAATGGTTTAGCACTGTCAAAAAATGTAGAGTCGGAACCACCGTTAAAGGTTGGGCCATTGTCACTGGTAAAAATAATTAAGGTGTTGTCAGCTATGCCTTGCTTTTCTAACGTCGTAAGCATTTGACCAACATAATCATCTAATAAGGTAACCATACCCGCATATGCTGCTCGTGGCGTTTGATGTGGAAAGTACCCTCGATCACCAATATAAGGCGTTTCTGCAAAAGCACCTTTATATTTTGCTAAAGCTTGCTCGGGCAGTTGTAGGGCTACATGCGGGATCGGTGTTGGAAAATACAAAAAGAATGGCTTGTCAGCTTCAGCGTTGCTGTTGATAAAGTTAATTGCTTCATCAGCCATTAAGTCACCACTGAAGTCATTGCCTTTATAAGCATTATAACTTTCTACTTTATTCATATTCTCAGCATTGATATTGCGCTTTTTACGCATTGTAGGATTATCAAGTTCAACAAATGTTCGGTTTTTTACTAAGTAGGTTGGATAGTAATTGTGAGCGTGTATCTGATCAAGGTAACCGTAAAATAAGTCAAAGCCATGATCGTTTGGATGGCCTGACCCTTCCATACCACCAAGACCCCATTTACCTATAGCGGCGGTAGCATAGCCCTGTTCTTTAAACATATCGCCTAGCGTTCTTGTATCGGGTAACGGATGATTGCCGCGCATACGACCTTTTTCCCCATTATTAATATTTCCTCGAACATAGCTGTGACCAGTATGTTTCCCTTCTATAAAGCTAGACCGAGAGGGCGCACACACGGCACTTCCAGAGTAATGCTGAGTAAATAGCATGCCTCGTTTAGCTAACTTGTCTATATTGGGGGTTTTAATTTTTTTTTGCCCATAAACTCCAAGTTCACTGTAGCCTAAGTCGTCCGCTAAAATGTAGATGATATTAGGTGTTTTAGGGTTCTGCTCAGCCCAAACGGGTATGTTGAATAATAAAATAGATAGCGCAGTTAAAACGGCAATTTTCTTCATCTTACTTCCTAATGTTTATGCTCATACTGAATTTAAATGTCATTACATCAGTATGTTTAGCGACTCTAAACTAGCATATCAATTCATTTGCTATGAATTAAATAGGCTAAATTTACAATAAATTGTAGGAAAAACCTGATATTTTTAAGTCAACATAATTTTACTAATTATCTATTGAAGGATTTTCACAACAGGTTTGTTTATTAATAGGAATTTCTATTTTTAATCGTACGCCCTGGCTACTTTCACTTTTGACTTTCATTTCTCCGCCGAGTGCTATGGCTCGTTCATGCATGCCCTTTAGGCCGTATGAGCCTAGTTTGCTTTTAAAGCCTGCTTCAAGTCCTTTGCCATCGTCAGAAATAGATAACTTTAAAGTTTTGTTTTCAATGAATATACTAATTTTTACTTGTTCTGCTTTAGCATGTTTGGCGATATTAGTTAGCGATTCTTGTACGATACGAAATAGTGCTATTGCAGCTTCATCTTTTAACTTTACTGGTAAGTCCCTTGCGTTTACTTTGCAGCTAACATCATGTTTTATTTTAAAATCATTTGCCAACCAATCTATTGCAGCCACTAACCCTAAGTCTTCTAAAATACTAGGTCTCAGATCTGTCATGATTTGTTTTGAGGTTTTTGAAGCGCAGAGCACTAATTCATTTAATTCTTTAGTTTTTTCTATGCACTTTTCATCTGTGGTGAGTGCACGTAAACGTTTGATACCGACAACGAGTCCAGTAAGAGAATGGCCTAACTCATCATGTATTTCTCGAGATAATCTCGACTTTTCTTCTTCTCTAACATTATTTAAATGCCGGGCTAGATCACGTAATTCGCTAGTTCGGCTGATTACTTCATCGGCCAAACGCCGATTCCAGTAGGTAAAAGAAGCAACAATTGCGATGATGATAACAATGACAAATACTAAAATTTGTAATAAAAGTGAATAATCTATTTTGCGTTCAACTTCGATGTTGATCCATTTATCAAAGATTAAACGTCTTTCTAATGGTGAAGTATCATTGATAACCTTTTCAAATAAAGTGAGTAAAGGACTCATAGAGGAGGCCACCGCAAAATGCAAATCATAGGTATATGGAGTAGTGGCGAGTATTTTTATATTTTCAATGCCTAATTTACGCTGTTCATATTCAAGAGAAAAAGCATTTTGAATAAAAATATCAGCGTCTCCGTCTGATATAGCTTCAATGCCTTGGGTTACCGAATCAACAAACTTTGGTGACAGGGAGCTGTGATAATTTTTAAGTATAGTGTGTGCAAAAGTCTTTTTTTGTACAATAATTCGCTCTGTAGTGATGTTATCTAAGCTTTGTATAATGGGGCTGCTTTTACGACCTAGTAATACTAACGGCATTTTAATTATTGCCTTACTAAAGCTTATGTCTACTGGCACACCTGGTCCACGGTGTAAATAAGTTGCCAGATCAATATCTTGATTTTGAAGGCCTCTCACTAGTTTTATTTTATTATCTACTCTATATTTTGACTCTATTGATATACCGAGTTTTTCACTCATAATTTGCAAGTAATCTGCTGTTAATCCTTTGTGGTTTCCTTGTTCATCGGTATATTCAAAGGGCTTGTTGGCTATTCCTGCTCTGGTGCCATGACTTATTACAGGGTACTTGGCAAGCCAGTCTTGTTCACTTTGTGTTAAATTTATTTTTCTCCATTGATTTGCTGAATCAATGCTAACGGACTCCGATGCTTGTGCTTGAATCATTATCGAAATATATATAGCAATAATATAATAAATGTCTTTAATGACTTTGATTTTGAAGTGGGAGGTTCTCATCAAGCTACCTAATCAATGAGATCGTGTCGATTGGCATAAAGTACTATTTCGGCGTTATTGGTAAAGCCCATTTTTTGTAATATTCTGCCGCGATGAGTAGTGATGGTTTTGGCACTAACATTAAGTTTTTGTGCAATTAAATTAGGGCCTGCACCTGTCGCAAGCTCAAGAAATACTTGGTATTCACGATCCGATAGTATTTCATGCAAGCTATCAGGATTATCTTTTTGACCACTTTGATAAACAAAATTTGCTAATAAATCGGCAACAACTGGGCTGAGATACTTTTTGCCTTTAGTAGTTGTTTCTATGGCTTTTAATATTTCATCATCGTCAGCATCTTTTGACAAATAACCGGAAGCTCCTCCATGAATTAAGCGCACCGCGTATTGGGACTCAGGGTAAGAACTTAACATCAATACAGGCAGTTTAGGCTTTTCAGATTTAATCAACTTGAGCAATTCAACGCCGCTGCGATCCGGTAATTTAATGTCCAATAAAACTAAACTCCAATCTTCATTGCGTATTTTAGTCATCGCCATAATGCCATTGGTAGCCTCACCAAGTTCGACTGGCATACTGGCTTCTTGCAATAATTGCCTGATGCCGGCTCGTACAATGGCATGGTCATCAATAATAATAATTTTTAGCATCGCATTACCTTATTACTTGAATATCACCGGTGACATATTTGTTCTTAATTAGCGTTATGTCGTTTGAACTTCTTGATTATGAGGATATTTAACTAGTCGGTTTATTATGAAACTCATTAATTGTTATTACTATCAGGGAAAAACCTGATTTATCTGTAGGGTTTCACCTATGGATATTGTGAGGGAGTATCCGCGCTAAGGTAAATAAGTGGTTTTGTATCATACTATTCAAGAACTAAGGACAAACACTGATTGCTAGATAAGGAATTCCCTATACAATCGAACATTTTAATGTGGTTGAATTATTGTCATATATTAATACAAAGGTAAAAAAGCTATGCGACCTTCTTATAAGGCATCTATTGCACTCATTTCAAGTTTAACTCTGTTTAGTGGCTGCAATCAGTCAAAACATTATTTAGATAAAACTCCTGTAAAAAACGAAGTATCTGTTGTTGATTACAGCAATATTATTCCTTTACCTGTTGCCCTAGAATCAGGTAGCGACTTATTTGTTTTATCGAATATTAAACAAATACTTATTAGTGCCGATCAACCTAAGCTCGTTGCAGTTGCAAAGCAGCTAATAAAGTCAATTTCGCCCGTTGTTGAACCGTCAGTGAAAATCAATATTATTAGCGAGAAAAAATTAAAGGACTCAAATTTTTATCATGCTGACAGTGCCGTAAATCAGATTTATTTATCTGTCGACAAGACCTTAAAAGGCGGCCAAGAAGCTTATGAAATTGTTATCGAAAAGCAGTTGCTAAGCATATCTGGAGCTTCTGAGTCTGGTGTATTTAGGGCTATACAAACCCTCAAGCAGCTTTTGCCTTTAAAAAAAGATAATAAATTATCGGCATTAAAAACAGGCATTATTAATGATTATCCTCGTTTTGAACATCGTGGTTTTATGTTGGATGTGGCAAGGCACTTTTATACGGTCGCTGAAGTTAAAGAAATCATTGATTACCTAGCAGAATATAAATATAACGTTTTTCATTTTCATTTAACTGATGATCAAGGTTGGCGTATTAATATTCCAAGTTGGCCAAAACTTACTAGTATTGGAAGTAATTCTGCGGTGGGTCAAAAAAGCTGTGAAAATTGTTTTTATAGCTTAGATGAGTATCAAGAAATTGTTCAGTATGCTGATGAGCGCTTTATTACCTTAATTCCAGAAATTGATGTGCCCGGTCATGTGAAAGCGGCGCTTGCTTCTTACCCAGACGAGCTTTACTGCGATGGAGACAAACCCGATTGGCCGTATACGGGCATAAAAGTACGCATTAGCTCGTTATGCTTTGCTAACCCTAAAATTTATGATTTCTTTGAGGATGTAGTTAGCGCGGTTGCTGAAAGAACCAGTGGAAAATATATTCATGTTGGTGGTGATGAAACCCCTAAATGGGTTAAACATAAGGACTATGCTGATTTTATGTTAAAAGCCAGTAACATTATTAGCAAACATGGCAAAACCATGATGGGCTGGACCAATGACCTAGGTAGTGTTGAAGGTTTACCCGTTGATGTGGTTGGCCAAGATTGGTCTACTAAAAAACATTGTTGTGAAAACACACTCAAAATGGCCAAAAGTGGCAATAAAATTGTGATGTCGCCAGCCAATAAAGCTTATTTAGATCTTAAATACGATAAAGACGCACCGATAGGTTTGCATTGGGCGGGTTATAACAGCATTGAGAATTCTTATAACTGGGATCCTGAGTTAATGATTGAGGGACTTAACGCTAATAATATTATCGGTATTGAAGCGGCGCTTTGGGGAGAAACTATTAAATCCATGAGTGATGCGCAATATATGATCTTTCCTCGTTTATTAAGTTTGTCTGAAGTGGCTTGGTCACCACAAGAGCAACGTTCATGGCCTAGTTTTAGTAAACGATTAGCACAGCAACTTGATTCATTTGAGCGACAAGAAATAAATTACCGAGCGCTTGCCGAAAAATAATAATAATGCCTGATATTACCCCCTTCGAAGTAACAGTAATATTAACGAATAGATTTTAGAAAATTATGCCTTATAAAGGGCATTTGGAGTAAAATTTGAATATTTTTCAAAGAATAACTGTATTGTCATTTCTTTTATTAATGGGCTGTAGTCCGGTAAATAAGGAAAACCTGAGTAAGGATAATGAATCAGCTAAACCACAAGAACAAATGAATATAAGTAAGCCTAATGTCATCGTTTTTTTGGTGGATGATTTAGGGATTAATGATACTTCTCTTGCCATGAGTCAATCTAAGACGTTGTATAATAAACGATATAAAACACCAAACCTTGAACTAATGGCACAGCAAGGTATGACATTAACCAACGCCCGCGCTAATGCTATTTGTGTGCCTTCAAGAGTATCACTTTTAACAGGGCAAAATTTTATCCGTCATCAGGTTAAAGGTGACATAGTGTCAACAGATAATAAGTCTAAAACACTAGCTTTCCCTCCTGCTAAAGTTATTGATAAACCTGAAAACATGTTACCTGCTTTATTACAAAAACAGGGCTACTTTACTGTGCATGCTGGAAAGTATCATGTATGCCATCACTGTAGTAGCGAAACGAGCCCAACACCAGAAATGGCTGGTTTTGATATTAATATCGGTGGTTCATTTTATGGCGCACCTGGTAGTTATCAACCTGTTGATGAGTATGGCAATGTTAAACAACCGGGCCGATTAAAAGGGCTAGAAAGTTACTACCTCAGAAACATGCATTTAACCGATGCATTAACTGAAGAAGCAATGAATGTTGTGAAACCTGCGGTAGATAAGCAGCAACCTTTCTTTTTATATCTGGCGCATTATGCCGTGCATACACCAATTCAGTCACATAACAAATATCTAAAAAATTACAAACTAACTTTAGGTGAACCGGAACAAGAAGCGCAATATGCAAGTATGATTGAAGGGGTGGATGCTAGCCTTGGTTTTGTTATGGCCCAGCTAGACGAATGGCAAGTAGCTAATAATACTTTAGTTATATTCTATTCAGATAATGGTGGACGTGTTCTTGGTCGCGGTAAAAAGTCGCTATATGGTGATTGGCAGTTTAATTTTCCATTACGTAGCGGCAAAGCATCTAATTATGAAGGCGGAAACCGAGTACCGGGCGTTGTAAAATGGCCAATGAAAGTCGCAACTAATATCAGTAATAGTGCACCAGTAATGATTGAAGATATTTACAGTACAGTGTTGAGCGCTGCTGGCGTGAATGTTGAACAACGCAATGACATCGATGGCATGTCTTGGTCGAAGTTATTTATCAGTCAACAAGTGCCAAATATCTTTATTAACAGATCGCAGTTTTTCGCTATGCCATATCATTTTGAAGGTACATATTATAATGGAGATGATTTCATTGATGGTGGTGTAGAGCCTGCGACATCGGTGATAAGCAACAATTGGAAGTTAATATATTTTTTCTCCGATGAGCGATTTGAACTGTATAATTTAGCCATTGATAAGTCTGAGCAGCATAACGTAATAATACAGCAGCCCGTACAAGCTGCCCGCCTAGTTGCTCTGTTGGATAAAAAAATGAAACAACATAACTTTAATGACATTATGCCCAATCGTAGTGTTGATGGTCGTGCTATCAATTGGCCTGAGCAGGCATATCAACAATTCGTTGATGTTAAAGGGTAATATTTAATTTAACGGACAAAGCTTAGTTTATTAACCGACATGATTAAGTTTTGATACGGTTAAATTATTTGTTTGCGTAGTATTGGTTGTTGGTTAATACTGTGTAAATAAAAGGTTAGTATTTTAAGGGGTGATAGCATTATATTTGTGGAATTATTTGTGGTTATTATATATAGTGACCACGAGAATTATTTATACGATAAAAATTCCACACCTGGTTGTAACTAATTCGTTGCTGTATTTCGTAGCTTTGTTCGTTTTTTATTTAAGGGAATATTAATAACCCATAATGAAAGTCTATTCTGCACGCCAAGCGATCTTGAATCGCAAGGAAAACGTTGTAGCTTACGAGCTGCTTTATCGAGGTGGACCTGAAAATATATTCCCAGATATAGATCCACACAAAGCTACGTCAAAATTAATAATGCGAACCCACCTTAATCAAGGTTTAGCAATTATTACAGATGGAAAACCTGCCTTAATCAATTTTCCCGAAGAATCTCTTCTTACTGGTTTGCCATTAATTTTACCACCAAAAGAAGTCATGATCGAAATACTTGAAACAGTAAAACCTTCGGATGAAGTATATCAAGCGTGCCGAACCTTGTACCATAAAGGTTACCACTTGGCTTTAGACGACTTTGTTTACAAGCCGGAATGGAACCGTTTTTTCAATTTGGTAAAGTTAATTAAATTTGATATTCAAGCAACCTCACTTGATGAACTTACCCCATTAATTAATAAGTTAAAAACTAGAAAAAACCTGAAAATATTAGCCGAGAAAATAGAGACAAAAGAAGAGTTTTTACAAGCAAAAAAACTAGGTTTTCACTTTTTTCAAGGCTATTATTTTTGTAAACCTGAAATGTCTGAAAATAAAGAAATTGATACTAGCCAAGCTGTATTTCTTAGTTTGATGCAAGAATGTTTACGTGCCCAGCTTAATATTAATACGCTCACAAGTTATTTTGAGCGTGATGTAGGCCTGAGCTTTAAGTTATTCAAGTTTATTAATTCTGGTATTTTACCCTTAACTCAAAAGATAACATCAATTAAAAGTGCGCTAATTTACTTAGGCGAAAATGAAACTAAAAAATTAATGTTATTGCTAAGTACGGGAGTTATAGCAAAAGATAAACCCCAAGAATTAACTCGTTTAGCTATAATTAGAGCCAAGTTTTGTGAGTTGATGGCGGCTAAAACCATGCCAGAACTTGCTGATGCAGGTTTTATGGTTGGTTTATTTTCATTATTAGACGCCATGCTTGATTCTCCACTTGAAAAAATACTCACCGATTTGTCTTTAGCACCTGAAGTGCTCACTGCGTTAACAGGAGATAGTCCATCATCGTTAAAATATATTCTTAATGCTGTGAGTTATTATGAACAAGGCAGTTGGTACAATACCAAGAAGAATGCTGAAATGGTTCGGGTAAGTTATGAAGAGCTCACTGAATATTACCAAAACGCGTTAATTTGGGCGAATAAATATGATGAATGCAAACAGTAATTGAATGATGTGAATCAGTTTAAGTTGAATAGCTTCAACTTTTCTTTACTGAACTAAAGAATAAATAATACCAGTACGTTCATTTGATAGGATAACTTATTCATTAAATAAATTACCCTATGCTTATTGTGTTCTACTTTAATGAGTTCACGCTATTTTCCTGCTATGCCCATATTTTTTTGCCAATTCTCTAATTTTTTAATTAGCTGTTTGGCTATTTTAGGTTTTTGCAGAACAATGTTTTCAGACTCGCCTATATCTTCATTTACATTATAAAGTTCAATATCTCCTGAGTCGTACCAGTTTATTAATTTGTGGTTACCGTCGTTGATAACCGAGCCACTTGGCGTACCGCAAACTTTAGCGAGGTGCCCTTGAGTTTTGAAATGCCAGAACATTGCAGGGCGAGGCGTTTGCTCTGTATTTAGTAAGGTATTGGCATAACTCTGTCCATCTAGGTGTTGAACCGCTTGCTGAGGTAATGAAGCTAAACTTAGCAGAGTAGGATAATGATCTGTTCCAGTAACAGCATGATCACTCGCCGAATTTGCTTTGACCTTTCCTGACCACTTCACTATCAGTGGTACGCGAATTCCCCCTTCATATAACCAACATTTCCCAGCTTTTAATGGTAGGTTTGCTGTAGCTTTACCACCATATGCAGTTGTTTTGGTACTTTCGCCTCCGTTATCCGAGGTAAAAATAATAATGGTATTGTCGGTCAGGTTTAACGCATCGAGCTGCTTAACTATGTTGCCTAAACTCTCATCGATGCTTTTTACCATGCCGGCGTATGTGGCATTGTCTTGATGCATTTTTTGTTTTGCCGGACCTAGAGCTGTATATGCAGGCCCGGTAAATTTATGTTGTTCAATACGCTGTTGCGCTTGTTGTTTATCAACTTCTTTAGATTCTATAGGTACATGTACGGCATAATGCGACAAGTATAAAAAGAATGGTTTATTTTTATTTTCTCTTATAAAGGTGTTTGCTTTTGTTGTGAGAGAGTCAGTAAGATAGTCACCATCTTTATCAATTAAGTCTAAACCTGGCACTTTTCTGTCATTATCATTATCGCCATATGGATAAAAATAATGTGCAGGTGCACCTTTATCATGGCCACCAATATTTACATCAAATCCTTGATTTTCAGGATAAGCGCCTTGTTTGCCTAAGTGCCATTTTCCAGCGAAAAAAGTTGCATAGCCTTGCTCCTTAAAAGATTCAGCTATTGTTTTTTCATGAGGTGGCATAGTGCCATACTTTTTACTTTTCTTAATACGGGCAGGATATTTTCCTGTCATTAATGCAAAGCGAGAACCAATGCATAGTGGATGTGCGGCATAAGCTCTATTGAAAGACATTCCTTCGTTGGCTAAGGCATCAATATTTGGAGTTTGATATATTTTAGAACCATTGCTGGCGGTATCTGCCCAGCCTAAATCATCAACTAAAAAAAACACCACATTAGGTTGCTCTTGAGCAAGTGCGGAAATTGGTTGAACAAGTATATAAAGCCCGATAATAATAATTTTTATCGGGATAAAAAAGCGTGTTTGCATTGTTGTTCCTACTGATGATAAATAAATTGTATCAATTATCTTGTCAGTTATTAATTTTACTGGCTATCAGGAATGCCTCATTTTTAGTGTAGAGCAAATATTTAAGCATTAGCCGCGAAGGTAAGGAAATAAATGTAAATAATGGGCTTGTCCGTTGATAGGAAGTTGAACAGGTTCCTATCGTTTGTTTTAGAAGCCTGTTCATTACACGATTAATTTTCTATAGGCAGTCTTGCGACACCTGAATCGATCGCAGCTTTGGCTACGGCACTAGCAACGCGCTCACATAGTCTGGGGTCCATAGGTTTAGGAATGATATAACCTTTACCAAAGCTAAGACTTTTTTCACCACTGGCAGTTAATACTTCTGCTAGCACAGGCTCTTTAGCTATATCACTAATGGCATATACCGCGGCTATTTTCATTTCATCATTTATAGTGCGAGCTCTAACATCTAACGCCCCACGGAAAATAAACGGGAAACATAATACGTTATTGACTTGATTTGGGTAATCAGAGCGACCAGTTGCCATAATTAAGTCATCACGTACTGCATGGGCAAGCTCTGGCTTTATTTCAGGATCTGGGTTTGAACAAGCAAATACAATCGGTTTGTCTGCCATAGTTTTTAGTAGTTCAGGGGCAAGTAAATTAGGGCCTGAAACACCAATAAAAATATCCGCACCCTCAATAACATCAGCCAAAGTACGTAAATCGGTATTGTTGGCAAATAGCTTTTTGTATTCGTTTAAGTCACTACGACGAGTGTGAATAACGCCTTTTGTATCTAGCATATAAATCTTTTCACGCTGTGCGCCACATTTTATCAGCAGCTCCATACAGGCAATAGCGGCAGCGCCTGCACCTAAACAAACAATTTTAGCTTGCTTGATATCTTTACCTTGTACCTCTAAAGCATTGATAATACCTGCAGCTGTTACAATAGCAGTACCGTGTTGATCATCATGAAACACTGGAATTTTACATCGCTCTATTAAAGCTTTTTCAATAACAAAACACTCTGGTGCTTTAATATCTTCTAAGTTAATGCCGCCAAAACTGTCGGCAATATTGGCAACGGTGTTAACAAATTCTTCTACGGTTTTATGTTTTACCTCAATGTCGTACGAGTCAATATTAGCAAAACGTTTAAACAGCAATGCTTTACCTTCCATCACTGGTTTAGATGCCATAGGCCCAAGGTTACCTAAACCTAAAATCGCTGTACCATTACTGATAACAGCAACAGTATTACCTTTAGCTGTATATTTATAAACAGCGTCTGGGTCTTTGGCTATTTCTCTGCATGGCTCTGCAACTCCGGGGCTGTATGCGAGTGATAAGTCATAACTTGTTTCTGCGGGGGTTGTGATAGCTACAGCGATTTTTCCTGCGGTGGGGAAGGCGTGGTAATCAAGAGCCTGTTGGCGAATATCTTTCATGTTTATGTCCAATGTTTATTGTTCATTGTTTAATTAATAAGTTAAGCGTTTCTTATGAAATGTTAGGTTCGTTTAAGAAAATGTTATTTAAATTAGGGATTAATCAACAAATAGTTAAGGGAATATTGCGTTAGATGTATAGAGAAGCGCTTACCCAAGCAATGGTTGGGACAAAGGGGTAAGCGCTGTTAAACTTATGCCTGTAATTATTTAATGTTCAGTAAATACTGTTTGCTTTATACCTATTTTGTTTTTTTGAAAGCCTGGCCTAACCTTTCCGGTGAATGGCTGATAACTATTAGCTGGGTCATCATTAGTTAATGGATCACCTACTTCAACTTTCAACTCCTCTAACTTGGCAGTTAACTCTTTGATGATAACATCGCTGCCTTCATGTTTAGATATGTCGTTCATTTCCCATGGGTCATTTATTAAGTCAAACAAAACATTTCGTTTAAGTAGCGGGTAATAAACTAACTTGTATCTGTGGCTACGAGACATACGCTGAAAGTGACGATAGCTACCGTAAATATAATCGTTCATCACTGTTTTTTCACCACGCACAATCGGTAATACACTTGGTCCTTGGACTGAAGTCGGTATTTCAATGCCAGCAAGTTCAGCAGTGGTGGCAAATATGCTGTTCAAATAGAACATACCCTTGGCACGAGTGTTTTTAGGAATACCATCACCAACCATAATAAAGGGGGCACGAATACTGTGATCATAAACACTTTGCTTACCAGCTAAGCCATGCTTACCAACAGCTAAACCATGATCTGAGGTGAAGATAATATAAGTATTGTTAGCATATTTAGATGACTCTAATGTATCTAAAATTCGACCAATCTGATGATCTAAATGTTCTATCATCGCATAGTACTCACCAATAAATTCTTTAGTCTGTTTTTCAGTACGTGGGAAAGTCATCAGAGCTTCATCGCGAATGTTATAATCACCGGCATCAATTTCAGGCATTGGTACAAAGTTCGCTGGTAAAATCATGCTTTCAGCAGGGTATTTATCAACATATGACTGAGGGGATTGGCGAGGATCATGCGGGGCTGTAAATGCCACATACATCATAAATGGATTATCGTTTCTTTGTTCTTTGGTTTTTATATAACTAATGGCTGCATCGGCAAACGCTTCACTAGTATGCTGATTTTTTTGTTTTTTATCCCACTTAATATTTTCGCCAAAATCAGTTAACCAAGGCTTCCATTGTCCACCTTTACTAATAGGTGCCATGCCACCTTCATGTACCGCACGTCCAATTGTAAAAGAGCGTTTTAAAGCATCGTTACCAACATGCCACTTACCTGTGATAAAAGTTTCGTAACCTGCTTTTTGAAAGGTTTCGCCCATCAAAGGGTAGGTGGTTTTATTTGATTTAGGAGAAAAGCCCGTCATGTGTAAATTACGGCCAGTATTTATCATTTGACGACTCGGTGCGCAAACTGCACCAGACCATGAGCCTTGATTGAATACATGAGTAAATGCCATACCACTATGCGCTAACCTATCAATGTTTGGTGTATTAATGGCGTCGTTGCCTAATGCATTAATGGTATCGATAGATTGATCATCCGTAATTATGAGTAAAATATTAGGGCGTTCGTTTAGCGTTGCATAACTCGGTAGAGCAACCAAAGAGCTTACTGTACACACTAATAAAAATAATGATTTTATTGATTTAAGGACGTTGACCATAATAAACCTTATTTAATTGTTTTGATTATTATAAATAAAAAACACATCGATGCAATAACTAAACGTGACTTTATCAGTATAAATAAAAAAGAGCAGGCTAAGCTGCTCTTTTTTAATCAATTTTTTGATTAATTCTTTTGAAATAAAGAATTATGCCTTATGAATATTATGAGCTCTAAAACCGTAAACCGCTATGACAATAAAACAAATAAGTGGCAATACAAATGAAGTTTGTACTGCGGGAATGTTAGCAATAAGTGAAACCCCATCGATCATGCTGCCTTGTAAAGGTGGCATTAATGCGCCACCAACAATAGCCATTACCAAGCCTGCTGAAGCTAAACTTGCATCATTACCTGTATCTTTAAGAGCAATACCATAAATAGTAGGAAACATTAATGACATACACGCTGACGTAGCAATTAAGCAATAAAGGCCTGTCATTCCGCCAATAAAGATAGTGCCAAATGATAAAGTGATCCCACCAATAGCTAAAATTTGAAGGAGCTGACCAGGGCGAATTTTGGCGAGTAGGAAAGTACAAATAAAGCGACTGGCTAAGAAAATACCCATAGCAACCATATTATACTGTTGTGCTTGTGTAGCTGTTAAACCAACAGACGTCATACCGTAATGAATAATAAAGGTCCAAGACATTATTTGCGCGCCAACATAAAATGCTTGTGCAATAACGCCTTCGCGATATTTTGCATTTGCCAATAAACGAACAAATGTTGCTTTTAAAACTTTAACAGTTAAAGGTTCGTTATGGTTGATTGTATCCGGTAATTTTCTAAATAAAAATACTAGAAAGAGTAATGCCACTACTGAAGCTATTGCAATATAAGGTCCTCGAACTGTTATTAAGTCAGCAGACTGCATAGCTTGATGGGCAACAGGTTCAGCAAGAGAAAAATCAGTTAAAGCTTGTGTTAATTTACCATCAACAACTGACGGCAACAATTCAACATACTCAGGGTGGGTTAGTCTTTCTGCTGCACGAAACTCTTCAACTTTCAGCTCGCTTAAAATGTAGTTAGAGGCAACGAACATTCCTCCAAGTGAACCGATAGGATTAAAAGCTTGTGCTAAATTTAATCGTTGTGTCGACGTTTCTGGTGAGCCCATTGAAAGAATGTAAGGGTTCGCCGTTGTTTCTAGTAAGGCAAGGCCACAGGTTAATACGCACAAAGCCAATAAAAAGAAGTTAAATTGTGCTGTCATACTTGCAGGTAGAAAAAGTAACGCACCGATAGCATAAAGGGCTAAGCCTAATAAAATTCCAGCTTTATAAGAAAAACGACGAATAAAAATAGCGGCAGGTATTGCCATGATGCCGTAGCCCAAATAAAAGGCAAATTGCACCATTGAACTTTGAGCATTACTGATGAGGAAAATATCTTTAAAAGCTTTTACTAAGGGGTTAGTAATATCATTTGCAAAACCCCAGAGTGGAAAGAGCGCGGCGACTAGTATAAATGGTAGTAGATACTCTTTAGCTATTATTGGTGTTTTGGATACGTTTGATTGATTAATAGCATCACCTGTTCTTTCGATTGATGTTGTCATGTTGACCTCTTATGAATGAGTTTATCACTTTAATTAATACTGTGTTAACGGTTAGTTGCACCCAATATTAGTGTGACTTTTATATTTAATGTACACAAAGTACTTGTTGTGAGGTATTCTGTCAATACATTAGCTGTTGATTATCGGTAAAGGTCACGTTATTTTGTATAGCTATTTACCTTTAAATATAAATACAGGGCAGAAAATTAGCCTAATTTTTTGTATAGCAGGTAAGGAAGTCATTAATGTTTACCAGTTAAATTAAAGTCCTTGGAAGCCGATAGTGATAAAAAATAGATATTTGAAAGTAGCTGGCCTAGTTAGCTTAATGTTGTGTTTAACTAAAGAAGCGGTTGCTGACAATGAGCAAGAATGTATAGGTTGCCATAAAGGTACTGTACAAGCATGGCAGAAGTCTGATCATGCTAAAGCTATGGCTTTACCAACTAAAGATACGGTATTAGCAGATTTTAATGATGTAGATGTGAAGCATTATGGCCAAAAAGCACATTTTTTTGTTAAAGATAATCAATATCATGTCACGATTTCTTATGATGGTAACGCTGACCCTGTCTCTGTAGAAAAACATTCAACAAACGCTTATCCAATTACCACCTATCAAATAAAATATACTTTTGGGCATTATCCCTTGCAGCAATATTTAGTTGAAACAGAGCAAGGTAAACTACAAGTATTACCCTTTGCTTGGGACTCTCGTAGTAAATCAGAGAGCGGCCAACGTTGGTATCATAATTACAGTCATGAAGAAATAATACCTGAAGACAGATTACATTGGCGCCAACCGTTACAAAACTGGAACGGTATGTGTGCAGACTGTCATTCTGATGGTCTTAAGCGTAATTATGATAGTGATAAGAACCAATTTAATACTCAATTTGATAATATCAATGTCGGTTGTTTATCATGCCATGGCGAGATGTCAGAACATGCTAAAACAACTAAAGATAATGTTGACAAAGATATTAGCTCAACAAAACACCCAAAAGGACATTGGTTAAGAACAGCAGCAGATAAAACAGCAAAATGGCAGGGCGACAAGCGTGATAATAGTTTTATGGATAACTGTTTTGCTTGTCATGCATTACGTGCACCGTTAACAGATGGTTTCAAAGCAAATATTGCTTTTTTAGATCAGTTTATGCCGCAATTACCAAGCGCTCCTAACTATCATGCTGATGGACAAATTAAAGAAGAAGTTTATGTTTATGGCTCTTTTTTACAAAGTAAAATGTATGGTGAAGGGGTTAACTGTTTAGATTGCCATGACAAGCACACGATGAAATTAAAAATTGAAGGTAATGGTTTATGTTTGCAGTGTCATGGAGGTGAAGTATATAACGTGAAGTCTCACCATCAGCATCAAGAGTCATCGGCTGGCGCAGAGTGTGTAAGTTGCCATATGCCTACAAATCGCTATATGGGCGTAGATGATAGACGGGATCATAGTTTTAAGATACCTAGACCTGATTTATCGACAAATTTTAGTAGCCCTAATGCTTGTATTAAATGTCATGATGATAAAAGTAATCAATGGGCTAGTGATAGCCTTGAAGCATGGCATGGTAAACCTGAAAAAGTATTGAAAAGTAAGCAATTTTTGATGGCGTTAAACCATGGGCAAGCCATTAATCTTGAAGATCATTTAAGTATTATTGCTGATAGCAAACTTGATGTTATTAGTCGGGCTAGTGCACTGCAAATGCTTAGTTCCACTACACAAATGATCACCGTTGAAATTTTAAAACCTTATTTAATTCATAAAGAAGACTTACTTCGATTGAGTGCCGCCAGTGCCGCGTTGCTTTTATCGCCTGAGCTAAGAGTGTTACACCTTAGCCCTTTATTAACCGATAAATACCAAGCGGTAAGAGTGGCGGCAGCAAGAAGCTTAGTTACTAGTCAAATTGCTTCGAAATACCAGCTAGCATTCAATTGTGCCTTTCAAGAACTACTTCGCAGTAATGAATTAACAAGCTGGCGAGGAGAAGGCAGGGCAAATCAAGGAATATTAGCATTAGAAAAAAGGCAAGTATCAAAAGCAGAACAAGCATTTCAAGGGGCAATTACAGTAGAACCTTATTTTGATACCGGTTATATAAATTTAGCTGACTTATATCGGACTCAACAACGTTCAGCAGACGTTGCGAGTGTTTTAACTAAGGGTATGAATAATTTACCTAAGTCTGGAGCATTAAAATACGCTTACGGTTTGCATTTAGTTAGAGGACAACAGCATAAGAAAGCACTTGAATTTTTCCAACAAGCAACATTACTTGAACCACAATCTCAGCAATACTTATACGCCTATGTTTTATCGCTTGATGGCCAAGGTGAAACAGTTAAAGCGTTAGATAAACTACAAAAACAGATTGGTAACTATAATGATATTCAGCAATTAAAAGAGCT
>Ga0105354_1000788_pt1 | contig 19636 bp, 13 predicted proteins | sample GOMGulsemesocosm_FD_83658 | JGI IMG/M metagenome (GOLD analysis project Ga0105354, IMG submission 83658) | Methane-oxidizing microbial communities from mesocosms in the Gulf of Mexico - GOM9B Gulf of Mexico | ecosystem: Environmental > Aquatic > Marine > Cold seeps | place: USA: Gulf of America...
AATAAATACTGAGCTGATAGATCACGCTCTTGTGGTAAGCGGTAGTATTCTTCATTGTCAGCATGCATGTTCTTGTTGAGACGTTTTAGAACATCTGAAATGGTACTCACATGATCTGTCTCAGGTAGGGCGCGTAGCCACTCACTGAAATCGCCGACTGCTTTAAGAAACTTAGGATCGTTGATACCACTGCTGACTTCACTGTCAACAGACACTTCGATAAGCGATAAACCAGAAAGATTTGCTTCCATGAAATCGGTCGCAGCTCTAAAAGGTACGGTCGTATCAAAGTATTCGACAAAGTTATCATCGAGTTTGTTTTGCGGCAAAAATGAGGCAATAACAACAATGATAACCGCTGAAACTGGTAGCAATGCTCTACGCTGCTTGACTACAAATTCTGCGAATTTCTCCATGAAACCATTGTTGCCCTCTGGTGCTACTTTACTGGCCTTAACCGGTAAGATCATCAGTAGTGCAGGGAATATAGTAATAGAGAAGACAAATGCCAGCATAACACCGATAGCAACCATGTTACCTAAATCGCGAAACGGTGGAGAGTCAGAGAAGTTCATGCTCATAAAGCCAATGGCAGTGGTAATACTGGTCAGTAGGATAGGCTTGAAGTTGACACGCAAACTTTCTTGTAGTGCTTCTTTTTTCTTTTTACCTTGACGCATTTCAAAGTAAAAACTGGTCAGAATATGAATACAATCGGCGACGGCAAGTGTCATGATCATAGTCGGGGCGCTGACGGAAGGGCCGGTTAAATAGAACCCCATCCAGCCTGCTGCACCCATAGTGCCAGCGATACTGAATATAATCACAATCAGTGTGGCGAAAGTACCGGTAAAGCTGCGCAATAATAAAATCATTGTTAGCAGTACAATACCGAACATGGCAGGCACTAGCGTTGAGCTATCTGCTAGAGATGTTTCAGAGAAGGTTGTGTTCATCATGACCATGCCGGTCAACTGTACATTGAAATTCGGATAATCTGCTTGGAACTGCGCTTGAATCTCACGCACTTTTGTAGCAACTTCAGGGATTTCAGTGATTGGGTTGATACCAGGCAGTTGTAGCGTCACGTTTACGATCGAGATGTGACCCGTCTTAGACACCACTTTGTTAAGTAAATTGGGATCAGTAGTGGCAACGGCTTTAATACGCGGCATATCCGCAGCAGTTAAAGCTTCTGGGTCAAGCACTAAGTCTTCAACGATGAGGTCGTCTTCTTCAGCGATGGTGTGCTGAAAGTTAGCGATCGAATCTACTCGAGTAGAGTAGGGGATCTGCCAAGACTCTATCGTCAGTTGATGAATGGCACTTAGGTTTTCAGGTGTGAAAACATCGCCGTTTTTAGGTTCTAAAATAAAGACGGCATTGTCACTTTTAGAGTAAATTTCCTGCATTGCTTCAAAATCAGTCAGCTGCGGGTTTTCTTCACTAAAAAAGACTTTGTAGTCGCCTTTAAAAACTAAGTTTTTTGCGCCGTATGCAGTACCGAAGATCAATGCTATAGATAATAGCAATACGATCCAGGGCCGATTGAGTGCAAAATTATAGATGCGTTCTCTCATGTGGTCTCCAGGTAAATTAAGTATTAGAAAGGTTAAGTTGGGTAGATTTTAAACGTGCAATTTCTTCAACTTCCGCTGAAAAAATTTCATTTTTGATTCGCTCGACACTTGCTCGCCAGTCAAAGTCCTTTGCTAAAGGCTGCCAGCACATGCCATCTTGAATGAGGTTAATAGTGTTTAATAATTCTGTTTCGACATTCATCTGCGCGCGTATGCTACAGGCATCAATATCGCCCATTAGCAGTATTTGCGTTCCAAAGTCGGCGCTCCAACAGCTAAATGCCATCTGTTCTATACACATGCCCTCAGGAGGGATGCATTCACCTGCATCGACTGCGGCGCGAAAGTGGGAAAAAATAGGACCTAGTAGATTGACTTCAATTTGTTGATGCTTTTGCTGGCGCTCTTCAGAGGCCTTAGAGGTGCATCCGACGGATTTTACTGTGACACCGATAATAAAGTCGTTTGGATTGGCTTGGGCATTAAGGAGTGAGCCGACATGAATGGCCAATGCTTTTTCGCGGCTGTTACCATTAAAAGATAAACCTCTGGTGAGCACGCTTGCCGTGGTTTGCATATGCTCAGTACAGATAGCGAGCATGATATCTTCTTTACTGCTGAAGTGGTTATAGACGGTTCCTTTAGAGTAGGGCAGTTGCTTGACCAGTTTATCAATAGTTAAAGTAGCGACGCCTTCTTCACGAATCATCTGCTTAGCGCACTCAAGCATCTCTTGCTCGCGAGCATCTTTTTCTTCTTGGCTAAATATTTTTGGGCTCATGGTGATATCTTTTATATTGACGTTGCGTCAAAGATAGGCCCGTTGCAAAGAAATGTAAAGATAAAAAATGTTTATTTTGACGATTCGTCAAAAGAGTGTTTGAAAACCCATATCAAAAGGTTATCTGGCAAGTTACAGAGATTTACTAATTGTTTTTAACCACCTAACAGAGTTGTAAGTCCCTTGTGAAAAATACTCACTCAATTATTTCAATAGCCTTAGCCGGGCTAAAGAATGACACTAACCAGCAGAGCGATAGCGAGACTAACGCTAACTCCCTGCCAAAACAATACAGGGTTACGGGTAATAAGCGGCTGTTGATTCGCTACGTTAAAGCTTTCATTCGGTTTATGTTTAAACCCTTCGAACATTTGTGAAAAGCTAGGTGTGCGTTTGCTCGGGTCCGCACACAACGCCTCTTTCAGTGTAGTGTCTATGTGTTGAGGCAAATCTTTTCTAAAGGTATTAAGCGGGCGATAATGCCATTGCTGTAGCGACTTAGGTATATCGGCGACGCTCGACAATGTTTTAAAGGGCAAATGCCCGCAGAGCATTTGATAGGTGATAATCGCTGTCGAAAATAAATCACTTTTGTGGGTAGCGCTGGCACCATTGAGTACTTCAGGCGCGCTGTAGGTTAGCGTACCTAATGGTCGATCTGTTTCATTTTCTTCAAAGCAGCCAATTTTGCAACTGCCGTAGTCAATGAGAGTCAGTGTGTGGTTAGTATCAATTAAAAAGTTATCAGGTTTTAAGTCGCAGTGAACAATATCCATGCGCTGCAAGCTGCGCAAAGCGTTAATCATTTGCTTAAGAATTAGTTTTACTTGATCAAGACTAGGACTGGGGTTGTTTTTCATCCAAATATCTAAAGGCACCCCGTCAATTTTTTCACACACATGATAAAGAAATTGACTATTTGGGTCTCTTTGGTGAATCTTCATTAAGCTTGGTTGGTTAAATTTCTCGCCGATCCAACCTTCTTTTATGAAAGCGCTAATATACTGTTGATCTTGCGAAAAATTCAACGAGGGAACTTTAATAATGACATTTCTATGATGAGTTTTATCACGAGCTAAGTAGACATGAGAGCGAGCCGTTTGTTGCTTGATATCTAAAATATCAAAGTTATCTAAAACCGCACCGACCGGTAGTGCGGGAGGAATAACTTGTTGCTGGCGCTGTGCGACTAACTGATTAAAGCTAATATCAGGTGCGTTTTCTACGCGAATTAACAGGCAAGTTAGATTATCCCTAGACCCGTTAGCCTGTGCGCTTTCACATATTTGTTGGCTAGCGGCTTCTAGTGAATCACTCTGTACGATGATCCTCTTAACTTCTTTTTTATGAATAAAATCGTAGACGCCGTCACAGCTTAAAAAGAAGACGTCATTGTTCTCGATTTCTGTCGTGGAAAAATCAACTTTAACGTGATTGGATGCCCCCAACGCTCTATTTAAAATACCTGAAGGGGTAGAGTGCTGTTTGGTTAATACTTGATAGCCCTCTTTATTTATTTTTGCTATTTGGCAGTCACCAATATGAAATAACTTGGCTTCAGTGCCTTTAAGAATGATCGCTGAAAATGTACTAAACCATTGCTGCTCTTGCAGATTCGATGTGCTGGTTTGTGTTCTAGAATAAAGCCAGCTGTTTAATGCGGCGATAATTTTAGATGCAGATTTGCTAACAGACCAGCTGTTAGGCGTCGCAAGATATTCTTCTATGAAGTGGCAAACACTCATTTGGCTGGCCTGGGCGGCGTAATTGGCACTGGAGACACCATCGGCAATGACGGCAACATGGCCTTTGGTCTCCAGTTCAATGCCCTTAGTCACTTTAACGGCAAATGCATCTTGGTTTTGCTCTTTAATACCGGCACTTGAAAATCCACCGGCGACAATTTTTAACGGTTCAGCTGAAGACTTTGACATAAGAAGATATTGCTCAATCAGTGCACATACTGTTACAGGCTCGTCGGAGGCTGTCCGAAAACAGACTGATCTACTGCGACCAAGTTTATTTGATTAAAATTAACGCTAAATTGCATGCTATTCGCCGCAACTTATCGCCAATTTACTCTCAAACAACCTTAATTTCTCTACGATCGCAGTGCTCAGGCAGCCTCCTCTTTCTTAAGAGAAGAGTCCGTAATATATGGGTACTATTTACCTGTGTTATATAGCAGGGTTTAGTTAACTTTGATCAATTCAACGCTACCATCGGGCATTATTTCTGCCATCGCGCCTTTAGGTTCTTTCATTAAGAATAGCATTAGTAAACCGACAAATGCACTGGCGGCTATTACTAGGAAGAACGCTTGGTAGCTGACAAAGGATAACACTGTCAAGTAGAACACGGCCCCCACATTACCATAGGCCCCCGTCATGCCAGCAATTTGACCTGTTAAACGGCGTTTAATAAGCGGAACAGCTGCAAATACAGCACCTTCTCCTGCTTGCACAAAGAAAGAGCAGCTCATCGCGGCTACCACCGCGAGAAAGAGTGGCCATTCTCCATTGATGCTGGCCATCACTGCGTAACCCAGAGATAGGCCGGTGGTTAGTATTATTAAGGTGATTTTACGACCATACTTATCACTGATCCAGCCCCCTAGTGGGCGAGAGGCTAAGTTCATAAATGCATAACTTGAAGCCAGTAAACCTGCTGTAACCATGCTCAAATCGAAGGTTTCTGCAAAGAATAACGGTAGCATTGAAACTACTGCTAATTCAGAGCCAAAAGTCGCGAAGTACAGCACGTTTAGCACGGCGACTTGTTTGAATGAGTAGCGATGTAAAGGCTCTACCTCTTTGACAAAAAGCTCTTTGTTGACTTGATAAGCAGCGCGTATTTCGATAACAAGCAAGACAGCTAAGCTTAAGTACGCGAGAATGCTGAAAGTCTCACCGATGAGATTAACGCCATTGGGTGAGAGTTTCCAGACGAGTAAAGCAAGGGCAGCGAACAGTGGGATCTTCATTAATAGTAATAAGTAGAAATCACTAACGCTGGTGACCTCCATCGCCTTGGCGCTTTTAGGCTTAAAATAAGTCGCCCCTTGCGGAGTGTCTCTTACTCCCCAGTAAAATATTACCGAGTAAGCCATGCAGATAAGGCCTGTTACGCCAACTGCCCAACGCCATCCATCGTCACCGCCAAAATACAGGGCTAGTAACGGCATTGTGCCTGAAGCTGCGGCAGAGCCAAAGTTTCCCCAGCCGCCGTATATGCCTTCTGCTGTGCCCAGTTGGTGTGCTGGAAACCATTCGCTTACAAGGCGGATACCGATAACAAAACCAGCACCGATAAAGCCAAGTAAGAATCTTGCTAATGCGAGTTGCTCAAAATTATCCGCGAGCGCAAACATAAAGCAGGGAATGGCGCAGACAAAAAGCAGTAAGCTATAAGTTTTACGCGGCCCATAAAGGTCAGTTACCATGCCGATAATAATGCGGGCAGGGATAGTGAGGGCAACGTTTAAAATAAGTAACGTTTTAATTTGCTCGGAGGTTAACCCCATAGACTCGGCAATTAAGCCAAGTAACGGGGCATGATTAAACCAAACCAGAAAGCTGATGAAAAATGCAGCCCAACTAAAGTGCAGAATTTTCATCGGCGGTGTTAATGAAAATAAATTAAATTTACTAGAACTCACCTTAACAAGCCTCCTTAAGTTGAACAGAACCATTGTGAATTCTTGATTCGAATGTATTGATGAAGATGTTCTCATCTTGTTCGCATACACCAGTATCTAAACAAAATTGCTGTTTTAATAATGGCGATGCAATGCTGTAACGTTCTTCTGTCTCAGTGATTAAACCGCGAGAGAGTACATTTGCTTTAGAAAACGGATCAAAGTTAGAGACTGCTTTTATTTGGCTGATGGCATTGCTACCGCGGGCTAAAATATGAAAGACTGCAACTTGCTTTCCTTGGTGTACTGCACAAACACCAGTATTGCGGGGAATGTCTGTCAGTTGGCAAATATCAATCCAGTTAGATGTCGTTGTCATGTCAATGTCCTCTATAGTTCGGTGGCTAGTTCAAGTGCTTTTTCACTGGGACTTATCTGATCGCGCACTGTGCTGAAAAGAATGTTGTCATCTTTTTGGTCGCTATTGATGAAGTGATTGAAGCGTTTAAGCTTTTCAGGGGTTTCAATAGTGGTTTTCCATTCACACTGATAAGTGTCAACCAGGTGTTCTAGCTGGGCGAGAAGCTCATCATTAATACCGAGCTTGTCATCGATAACCACTTCTTTTAGGTAATCTAGCCCTCCTTCAAGGTTCTCCATCCATACTGATGTACGCTGTAATCTATCCGCTGTTCTTACATAGAACATGTAAATGATATCGATGTAGCGAAGGAGGGTGGCATCATCTATATCACTAGCAAATAGGTCGGCATGTCTCGGACGCATTCCGCCATTACCGCAGACGTATAAGTTCCAGCCGTTATCCGTTGCTATAACACCAAAATCTTTGCTTTGTGCTTCGGCGCATTCACGTGCACAACCTGATACCGCCATTTTTACTTTGTGGGGTGAGCGGATGCCGCGATAGCGCTCTTCTAGCAAGATCGCCATAGAGGTGCTGTCTTGAACGCCGTAACGACACCAAGTGTTACCCACGCAAGATTTAACAGTACGCAGTGATTTTCCGTAGGCGTGGCCTGTCTCGAGGCCCGCATCGACAAAACGCTTCCAAATAACGGGTAAGTCATTGAGTTGTGCTCCAAATAAATCAATACGTTGACCGCCAGTGATCTTTGTATAAAGGTTGAACTCTTTTGCAACCTGACCTATCAAAATTAGGTGGTCAGGCGTTATTTCGCCACCGGGAATACGCGGAACAATGGAATACGTTCCGTTCTTTTGCATATTGCCTAGAAAGTTATCATTAGTATCTTGAAGGCTGACAAGTTCGTTTTCCAGAACGTGCTCGTTCCAAAGAGATGCCAGCATAGAGCCTACTGCAGGCTTACAAATTTCACAGCCATCACCTGAGCCGCAATCATCGAGCAGTGCATCAAATGAACGGATTTCTTTCACTCTGATAATGTCGTATAGCTCAGTACGAGAGTAATCAAAGTGGCGACATAAGCTACTATCAACACTGACACCTAATTCACCTAATTTTGCATTCATCACTTGAGTAACAAGCGGAAGACAACCGCCACAACCGGTACCTGCGCTGGTGCAAGATTTAAGTGCGGCTATGTCAGTAGCACCTGCTTCAACAGCGGCATTAATATCGCCTTTGGTGACATCTAGACAAGAACAGATTTGAGCGGCATCAGGAAGGGCACCAACACCGGCGCTACCCCCTGATGATTCGCCATCAGCTTCAGGCAGTAAAAGGTATTCAGGTGGATGAGTGAGTTCAATTTTGTTTAGTGCTAGTTGCAGCCACTGACCGTAATCACTACTGTCACCTACCAGTACAGCGCCCAGTAAAATTTTGCCAGATTCGTCCATGACGATCTTTTTATAGATACCCGTTGCGGTATCGATAAAGCTATAAGTTTGAGAATCAGCTGTTTGCGCGTGTGCATCGCCAATGCTGGCGACTTCAACACCGAGCAGTTTTAGCTTGGTGCTCATATCGGCACCGGCAAATTCTTTTTCACCTCCTGTAAGGTGGCTAACAGCGGTTTTTGCCATCGCATAACCGGGTGCGACTAAACCAAAAATTTTGTTGTCCCAAAGTGCGCACTCACCAATAGAATAGATATCCGGATCGCTGGTTAGACATTGGTTGTCGATGCTAATGCCGCCACGCTCTCCAAGAGTAATACCCGATTCACGAGCTAGATTGTCCCTTGGACGAATGCCCGCTGAGAAAACAATCGTGTCTGTTTCAAGAAAACTGCCATCGGCAAAGTTCATGCGGTAGCGACACGTTTCACCCGCTACAATTTCTTTGGTGTTCTTCTCGGTGTGCACATCAACACCAAGATCATTAATCTTTTTCTTGAGTAAATCTCCGCCGCCTTGATCGAGTTGCACAGCCATTAGCCGTGGAGCGAACTCAACAACATGTGTTTTAAGACCTAACTGTTTAATTGCGTTTGCCGCTTCAAGCCCTAACAGTCCACCGCCGATAACAACACCGACTTCTGATTCTTTTGCTGATTGAGCTATTTTGTCTAAATCATCAAGTGTTCTATAGACGTGAATGTGGTCCTGATCTTTGCCAGGTACAGGCGGTACGAAAGGGTAAGAGCCTGTAGCAAGTACTAATTTGTCATAGCTAATAGTGTCGCCATTAGAGCTCGTGACTGTTTTTGCAGCACGGTCAATAGAGGTGGCTTCTTGGTTTAAATAATATTGAACACCCATTTCGTCATATTGCTCAGGTGTGGTTAGTGCTAAATCGTCAGCGCTATTCCCTGTGTAATAGCTCGTTAGCATAACGCGGTCATAGGCTAAGCGTGATTCTTCGCAAAAAGTGATTATCTGGTATTCATCGCTGTGTGAATGACTTAATTGGCTGATAAAATGATGCCCAACCATACCATTACCAACGACGACTATTTTTTGTTTGGCCATTATTATTTCACTCACTATATCTTATGTTTAATTCTTGTCTGAGTGTGTTTAAGCAATTTAAAGGCCACTTTTTTCGATCTTTTTTAAGTTATTTTAAGTTATTGTTTTATATTGGTAAAATAGATTAGTGTAAAATATTTAATGCTAAGTTCGTGGGGCTTTGTTGTCGCTTTGCACAAAAAGATCGCAAGCCAAGTTTCAAGTGTGCGCTTTTATTGGGCGTAAACGAGTATTCAGGACTTGAAATGGCTTTCAGGATGCATGAATTTTTATTAACTTGTTGTATTTGTTGAGTAAAATGTTTGTTGGTAAAGTTGGCTTAATCATTGCTATATCTCAATATGCTTTTCTAACCAGGAGTGATAAGTGAAGAATCAAGCTTTGCAAGCAATGCCAAATATAATAGCGACAGATACAAAAAACGGCATTAAAACAACTTGCCCATACTGTGGGGTAGGCTGTGGGGTACAAGTTCTCGTTGAAGACAATAAATTTAAGGTCAGAGGTGATCAGCAACATCCAGCTAACCTAGGCAAGCTGTGTATTAAAGGTAAGAACCTTGCTGATACCATTGATAACAGTAATCGCCTAACAGCGCCTACTATTCATGGAGAGTCAGTCTCTTGGGATAGGGCAACAGACTATGTCGCTCATCAGTTTAACGAGATTATTGCTGAACACGGCCCTGATAGTGTGGCTTTTTATGTATCAGGGCAATTGTTGACTGAGGATTATTATGTCGCCAATAAGCTGATGAAAGGGTTTATTGGTTCAGGCAATATTGATACTAACTCAAGGCTTTGTATGTCATCGGCGGTGGCTGCTCACAAACGTGCCTTCGGTGAAGATATCGTACCTATGAGTTACAGCGATATTACCAAGTCAGATTTGATCGTATTAACCGGTTCAAACCTTGCCTGGTGCCATCCTATTCTTTATAAGCGCATTCGCGATGAAAAAGAAAAGCGGCCTGAGCTAAAGGTTGTTGTGATTGATCCGCGCGTCACGGCATCGAATGAACTCGCTGATCTGCATTTGCCTATTAGAGCAGGTGGTGATTTAGTGCTGTTTAATGGTCTGTTAAATTATTTGGCTGAAAACGATCATATAAACTGCGCAGCAGAAGGTTTAGAGCAGGCGTTAGAACAGGCGAAGCTAGATTTACCTAAGCTCTTTAATATTGAGTTGGCCGCAGCTGATATCGATGCTTTTTATGCATTATTTGCCAAAAGTAAAAAAGTAGTCACGCTCTTTTCAATGGGTATTAATCAATCAGAGCAAGGTGTTGATCAAGGTAATGCCATCATTAACTGTCATTTGGCTAGTGGAAAAATAGGAGAGGCTGGCTCAGGGCCTTTTTCTATTACGGGCCAGCCAAATGCAATGGGTGGACGTGAAGTTGGTGCGTTGGCGAATACTATGGCCGGTCATATTGAGTTTTCTGATACGCAATTAGTCGATTCGCTTGGCAAGTTTTGGAAAACCGATCGCCTAGCGAGAGAAGCGGGCTTAAAAGCCGTTGATTTATTCGATGCAATTGATGAAGGTAAGGTAAAAGCTATCTGGGTCATGGCAACTAATCCAGCAGTGAGTATGCCAGATAGTGAGAAGGTGCGCAGAGCGCTCGATAAATGCCCTTTAGTAGTTGTCAGTGATTGTGTGGCGCATAACGATACGATTAAATTTGCCGATGTAGTTTTGCCAGCCAAAGGTTGGGGTGAAAAATCAGGCACAGTGACTAACTCTGAACGCAGAATTTCAAGGCAGCGTGCGTTTTTACAGCCGTACTCAGGTGCAAAAGCGGATTGGTGGATTGTCAGTGCTGTGGCTAAAAAGATGGGCTTTGTCGAACAGTTCAGCTACGCCTCAGAAAGAGAGGTTTTTTTAGAGCACGCTCAGCTTTCAGGTTTAGAGAATAAGGGCTCTAGAGCGTTTGATATTTCTGCATTTAATAAAGTGAGCGAAACGCAGTATCAAAGCTGGGTGCCTGTGCAGTGGCCGCAGCCAAACCCTAAATCTATTATGCTCAGTGATCAACTAATGTTTGAGCGTGGCGATTATTTTACTCCAAGCAAAAAAGCTCAAATAATTGCGGTTACTGATAAGTTAATGGATAAAAAATCCAGTTGCTTTACGCTTAATACAGGCAGAGCAAGAGATCAGTGGCATACACAAACAAGGACCGGAAAATCCGCACTATTATCTAACCATTACCCTGAGCCAATGGTAGAGATACACCCTGAAGATGCTTTTAAACATCAGCTGTTAGATCAGTCTTTGGTAAATATTATCTCAGAGGATTCAAGTTTAGTCGTGCGGGTTAAACACAGTCATAGTCAGACCATGAATTCATTATTTATGCCGATTCATTGGTCTAGCGAAAACTCGCATCAAGGAGCGGTGGGAAAGCTGGTTACCGCTAACTTTGATCCCATTTCAGGTCAGCCTGCATTTAAGCATGCCTATGTAGATTTATCAGCCTGGCGTGTTAATAGTGAAGCACAGCTAGTGGTGCAGCATAAGCTGCCATTGGATATCTGCTTTTATCAAGTTGAGCAATCGGTTAAAGATGGTTATTGCTACCATTTGGCGAGCCAGGAAGAGCCCAAAACATTGTTCAAGCGGTTACAGGCTCTATTGCTTGAGCGTGGTGAAATAGAAGAGAGTAGTAGTCAGATTCAGGCGATTGATGAGAAAGCTATGTACTATCGTCAAAGCTATTTCCAAGGAAAAGAATTGCTAGCCGGGGTGTTTGTTGCCAGCGATAAAAAGCAGTTGCCACAAGGTTGGGTCAGTCAGTTCTATGAAACGCGAGAAGGAGATGTACAAAAGCGCGGCACTATTGCCTCAAATGTTGTTGAGCTGCAAGATGAGAAAATATTTTGCCAATGCTTAAAAGTACCTGTTGGCGATATAAAGACGGCGATTGCTGAAGATGCATCAAGTGTTGAAAATGTGCGTAAGTGCACAGGTGCAGGTAATAGCTGTGGTAGTTGCATCGGTGATATATCACTGATGCTGGATCATTATGCAAAAAGAGTGGGCTGAGTAGTTTGCACTCGGTATTTAGAGGTATCTCCTGCCTTTGAATGCTGAGTGAACTTGTTTTAAATCGAGTGCGCTTGCGGTCGTGTTAATGCCTGATCTCTGTGCGCGCTGTTAGTTCTTTGATTGTTAAATGGCTGGCTTATCAATACCCTCTCGAAGAAGTTAGTAAGCGATTAGCGATGCCCTGTTCTTCGTATGACTTGCACTTATAATAAAAGTATTCACTGAATTAATAACTGCGCTTATAGATTGATAAATTATTTGAATCGTAATTCGTTTGAAATCATGCACAATGGTGAATAAATAACGACAACTCACTGCGCTGTGAAAAATAAACAACTCAATTAAATACCGTCACAGTGCTATTTCTGGAGATAGAGTAAAGATGAAAGGCAAAGTGGCTGTTATAACAGGTTCTACAAGTGGTATAGGTCTGGGGATCGCTCAAGGTTTTGCTAAGGCAGGTATTGACGTCGTCATTAATGGTATTTGTGATGCGCATGTTGTTGAGGGGATTTTGCAGCAGTTAAAAGGCTATGGCGTAAGAGCAATGTATCACGGTGCTGATATGACAAAGCCTGAGCAAATTCGAGAACTTATTAGTACAGCATTAGAGAAGATGGGGAGTGTTGATATTCTCGTCAATAATGCAGGTATCCAAAAAGTAGCGCCCATAGAGGATTTCCCGGACTCTGCTTGGGATGCGATAACCGCTATAAACTTGTCTTCTTCATTTCATACCACAAAAGCGGTGTTACCGATAATGCGAGCTGCTGGTTGGGGACGTATTATCAATGTTGCGTCTGCTCATGGATTGGTCGCATCGCCGTTCAAATCTGCCTATGTCGCTGCAAAGCATGGTGTGATTGGCTTGACTAAAACAACGGCGCTTGAGTGTGCTGAGCAAAATATTACCTGTAATGCTATTTGCCCAGGTTACGTTATGACACCATTAGTTGAAAAGCAGGTTGTTGACACCGCAAATGCTCGCGGCATAACCCAGCAAGAGGTTAAAACAGATGTAATGCTCAAAGCTCAATGGACTAAAAAGTTTGTTGAAGTAGAAGAGCTGGCGGGTACTGCGCTATTTTTGTGCTCGGATTATGCGCAAAATATCACCGGTACAAATATCAATGTAGACGGTGGTTGGACTGCTGCCTAAAGCTACTATTATAAAAATGATCACTTATGATTGATGAAAGTGATTAATTGAGTTAATTTGGCGCATTTATCTTTATTCATCTCAGTCTATGTTTTGAAAGGTGCGCCATGCCATACAATCCTCATTGGAAGTCATTCTTAGATCAGCAACGCCAAGCGCAATATTATATAGAGCTGTTACAAGCAATTTCTGATCAGCGCTCTCAAGGCATTGAAATATATCCGCAAGATAGTCAAATATACCGCGCATTTGACTTTTTAGATCTGGATGCTATTAAAGTCGTTATCCTCGGTCAAGATCCGTATCACGGGCCGAATCAAGCCCAGGGCCTCGCTTTCTCGGTTGATGAAAGCGCTAAAACTCCTCCTTCATTAATTAATATTTATAAAGCATTGGCAAAAGATATCCAAGACTTTGTGATACCAGAGCACGGTGATCTCACATCTTGGGCAAATCAAGGTGTATTGTTACTAAATACAGTGCTAACGGTACAGCGTGCTAACGCACATTCTCACTCAAAGCTAGGTTGGGAGCGGTTTACTGATGAACTAATCAAAGAAGTGAGTGAGCTAAATCCTGGCTGCGTGTTTATGCTGTGGGGCTCTCATGCGCAAGCTAAAGGTGCTGCCATAGATATTGATAAGCACTTAGTGCTGGAGTCTGTGCACCCATCTCCTCTCTCAGCCTATCGTGGTTTTTTTGAGTGCGCGCATTTTAGCCAAGCGAATCAATGGCTAAAAGAGCGCAAAAGAACACCTATTAACTGGCATATTGAGAATAGAGGATCGATGGATCTGTTTTAGCAAGCAGAGGATAGATACGCTCTACAGCGCTATTTGTGTTACTCACCGGATAATCAGAGATGATTTCTTGATTGTTTATTGAAAACCAGTTTTAGGAATCTGTCGGATTAAACACTAATCTGCTGTCTCACACTACGATCGGCCAAGTCCAACAGACTCCTGGAAGTTGCTTGTTAATGTCATTAAGTCTGCAATCGTAGTGTACACCGCGGATGTTTTCATCTTAGTGAATATGTTTATGCAAACGAAGCACAACTTAGGTTAACGACTTTTGAATAATGGTTTATAATTTAAAGTATTAGCAAACCACAACGGGCTATCATTATGGATTATGAGAACGTATTAAATTTTTGGTTTCAGGAATTAACACCTAAACAGTGGTGGAAAAAAGACCCACAATTAGATGCGCAAATTAAAGAGCAGTTCGCTGATATTTATGTGCAGGCGCGTTTAGGTGAATTGTACCTTTGGCGCGAACATAGCCGAGGACGTCTTGCAGAAATATTATTACTCGATCAGTTTTCTCGAAATATGTTTAGGGGCTCGGCACAAGCTTTTGCGACAGATACTATGGCTTTAGCGCTTGCGCAAGAAGCAGTGCGCTGTAAATCGGATAAAGATCTGTCTGCGATTGAACGAAGTTTTATGTACATGCCGTACATGCATAGCGAATCACTAAAGATTCATGCTGTTGCTAAGGCGCTGTTCGATGATGTGGGTATCGAGGGTAATATTAAAAGTGAAAAAGAGCATTTCGAAATAATTGAAAAATTTGGTCGCTATCCGCATCGAAATCAATTGCTTTGGCGTGAGTCAACAGAACTTGAGATGGATTTTTTAGAGCAGCCTGGTTCAAGTTTTTAAAAGGGATGGGTTAGGCGACGTCTAAATCATCAGTGGATTTATTTTAACATTCAAGACTTAAAAGTATTTCATCACAATATGTAATCGTTTTAAGTTAATAATAGGTAAGGCGATTACTTTGTTAAACAGCATAGCTACGCTCGGGCCTGAGGGAACCTTCTCAGAGCTTGCGACACATAAATATCTTAAACATAACCAGCTCGATTTGGATGTTAAGTATTATCCTAGCATTAAAAAAACGTTGGCAGCAGTGGGTCAGGACGCGCAATACGCTGTTTTGCCTATCGAAAATTTCTCAGAGGGTTTTGTCAATCCGGTGTTAGATTTTCTGGTCAATGCTGATTTATTTATTTGCGGCCAACTGCTGTTACCTATTCAGTTTTCACTGGTCAGTCACTGTAAAGACCCAGCTGACATCAAACAAATATATGCTCAATTCGTAGCGAAAGGGCAGTGTTCCGACTATTTAGAAGGGCTTGAAGGTATTGATTTTATCAATACTGAGAGCAATACAGAGGCGCTTAAATGCTTAGCTTGTGAGGTTGATGGCAAACCTTTCAGTGGTGCTGTGATACCTAGTCATTTGCTCAAGCAGCAGATGTTTGAATATGTCATTGAGAATATCACTGACTATAAAGACAATCAGACGCGGTTCTTGCTGTTAGCCTCATCACCAAGTACGCAACCGTACTCTCCAGCTAATAAGTATAAAACCAGTATCATTGTATTGTTTGAAAATGATCGCCCTGGATATTTGGAAAGTATCTTAAATAAACTCGCAATTAAAGGGATTAACTTGACTTCAATTGTCTCTAGGCCAACACGAAAAACATTCGGAAAATATCACTTTTTCATCGATTTAGAAGGTCACCAAGAAGATGAGAATATCAAAGCCGCACTGGCAGATATCCATACTGTCTTTAAGGTGAAGATGCTGGGCTCTTATATAAGCGCCGAGCAATAAAGACAGATTTAGCGCTTAGTCTGACAGGTATCGAAGCCACATTTGATTTTCAGTAGTAAAGAATTAAGCTTTAATAAGGAGCTAGCAGTCAATGCATCATTCAGATTCTGACAAAAATATAGACAATCAGCAGATCGATAGTTTTACAGCGGATATTGTACACTTTGATAGAGAGATGCCTTTTGCAAACGGGGCAGTACATTATCCTGTGCATCCATCAACCCAATATACCTATGATAGTGTCGATGATTTGATTGCTGTTTTTCAAGGGAAAAGCAAAGGCAACTCACCTTATTCAAGACAGGGAACACCGACCACTGCAGTGCTAGAAGCTAAACTTGCCAGCGTAGAGGGTGGCGATGGTGCCGTGGCCTTCGCAACGGGCATGGCTGCAATTACGGCCACTTTTATAACGCTTTTGAAAGCGGGTGATCATATTGTTGTCTCGCAATTCTTATTTGGTAATACCTCAAGCCTGCTGGGAACACTAGAAGATTTAGGTATACAGGTCTCTAAGGTTGACTGTGCTTTAGCTGCCAGTGTGGAGTCCAGCATAAAAGAGAACACCCGTATGGTGTTTGTAGAGAGTGTCGCTAATCCTGGTACCCAAGTACCTGACCTGCAGGGTATAGGCGACTTATGCGAAGCCAATGGGTTGGTTTATGTGGTTGATAATACAATTCTTTCTGCCTATTTGTTTAAGCCTAAAAGCGTTAAAGCTTCACTGGTTATTCACTCATTAACTAAATCCGTTGCAGGTCAAGGGCAAATTTTAGGCGGGGTTGTTATCAACACTGGCTTGTTCGATTGGTCAATTTATCCCAATATATTTTCTGCTTATCAAAAGGGTGACCCGAATAAGTGGGGGCTAATGCAAGTTAGGAAAAAGGGCTTAAGGGATATGGGGGCGACACTGACATCTCAATCAGCACATATGATTAGTCTGGGGTTAGAAACACTGGCTATTCGTATGGATCGCAGTAGTGATACCGCTTTGAAGTTGGCGAAGTATCTGCAAGCACATGAGAAAATTAAAAGCGTTTCCTATCCGTTTTTGCAAGAACATCCCGCTTATGAACAATCGGTTAAGCATTTTAAAGCTGCTTCATGGCTGTTCTCTTTTGAATTAGAGAATGCGGATGATTGTTTGGCATTTGTCGACCGTTTGAATATTTTTATAAAAGCAACAGGGCTTGCTGATACCAGAAGTTTGATTATTCCCGTTGCTCATACTATTTTCTGGGAAATGGGGGCTGATAAAAGAGCAAACATGCAAATTAGTGATGGTATGTTGCGCGTCTCGGTAGGCCTGGAGGAAAGCGAAGTGTTAATTGAAGATTTAGCGCAAGCGCTGAAAAGCTAGCCTGTATTCATGAAGCTGATTTACAGTCATCCAAATCCATTCTTTGTTTATAACGCAAAAAACATATTAGAAGCACACTTTTTGAAAGTTGAGCTAAAGAATGAGTTTTCAGTGGGGGCGGTGGGCGAGTTGCCGCCTACAGATAACTGGTTAGAGTTATGGCTATATCAAGATAGTCATTTTGAATTGGCTGAAAAACTGCTTGCAGAAGTCAACGCTCAATTTTCAGAGTGCGATTGGTACTGCGTTTTGTGTGGTGAAACTAATGGTAATAATTTTGAGTTTTGTTGGTCTTGCAATGCCCTCCCTAAAATCGATGAAAAATAGAGAGGGCTGGTGGGCTTAGGCTGGATCCGCGTATTCTTTTTGAATGTCTAAAACGGCCTCTAAATTGTCTTCCAAAATCTTCACAAGCGCAGGGTCAAAGTGGCGGCCGGCTTCATCGTGAATTAATTGCATGGTCTGTTTTACAGTCCATGGTTCTTTATAGCAGCGCTTGGAGCACAGTGCGTCAAAAACATCTGCAACCGCCGTTATCCTCGCAAAAATATGAATATCTTCACCTTTAATTCCGTCGGGGTACCCTGATCCGTCCCATTTTTCATGGTGTTGCAATGCAATGATTGCACCACTTTGAATAATAGGGCGTTTGGAGTTGCTTAGTACCTGCGCGCCCAGCATAGAATGGGTCTTCATTATTTCCCACTCCTCGGCATTGTGCTTCCCCGGTTTGTTTAATATATGGTCGGGAATGCCTACCTTTCCGATATCGTGTAAAGGTGAGGCAAGCTTTATGGCGTAAACATCATCATCAGATAAGCTCGATTTACGTGCTAAAAGCTCACAAATTTTTGAGACTCTGATAATGTGATTGCCCGTTTCCTTAGATCTGGTTTCAACAGCGCCGGAGAGCATTGAGATGATTTCGTTTTGAGTTTCTTCGACTTCTTGCCAAAGTCTCAAGTTTTCGTGGGCAATGGCAATGTTTTGCACAAAAAGCTCAATGAGGTTCTTGGCATCCTCAGTGATAAGCTTGTGTGAATGAAGGTAAAGTAGGCTTTTATGGTTATCATCAGTGGTGAACGAGACAATAACTTCGTTCTCCTTGATGATGCTAAACCCTGTTTCTGTGCTGTTCAGCCAGTCTTCGAGGATCGGCTTTGGAATAGCATCGCTAGGATCTTGACCGATAAGGCTTTGATATTCACCGATGGCGGCAACTACTTTAACTTGTTGTCCAGTTTCTAGGGCGGCTACACCGGTTGAGTTTACTAGTGCAGCATTAGGCTCTAAATATAATAATGAAGTTAGTTGGTTAAGTGCGCCGTTAGTGAATTCGTGTAAGTAGCGCTCTTTAAATATGTGCGAAGAGGCTTTTATAACACGTTTAAGCTCAATTCTGTTCTGGTTTAATGCTGATAGATCGCGATAAGAGCGAATGCCGGATATAACGCTTGAAAAGAGCTTCTGCGAAGTGAGTTCCGTTTTGTTTTTATAGTCGTTAATGTCGTAATCAACAATGACTTGTTTTTCCGGAGCTTGACCCGGTTGACCGGTACGTAAAATAATTCTTATAAGGTTATTGTTAAGCTCTTCACGAATCCATTTAGTGACCTTTAGTCCTTCAGTGTCTGTTTCCATGACGACATCGAGAAGTACGATCGCTATATCATCGCGCTCAGATAATATGTTTTTAGCTTCCTTACCGGATAGCGCAGATAGAAAGCAGAGGTCTTTACCTTCAAAACTGATATCGTCTAGGGCAAAACGAGTGACATCATGAACAGACTGCTCATCATCAACAATTAAAATGTTCCATGGTTGCTTTGCCGTGTTATCAGTTTCATTAGATTGATCAAGCTCAATGTCATCAATCAAAAAATCATACATTTGTAAACTCCTAAACCTCTCTACTTCGGGTGATTTTTACCCCAGCTTGCATTCCCTTATGTAAGCTTACGCGAATAGTATCACTTGTCTTAATTTTATCCTATGAGAACAATTATTAATAAAACAAAAGCATTAGAATATAGAGGTAGATTACGTGTAAAAAAATGCAGCCTAAAATCGGGTTATTCAAAGAGTAGTACAGTATTTGAAAGTAGCCAATATTTTAAAAATCGTTTGCCCTACACAGGATAGGCAAGTAACAATAAGGACATCAATTCAAGTGGAATTTGATTTGTTCATGCTAATGAATAAAATATTAATATCAAGTAAATTTGCGTGCAAAAGACAGGCTTAAAGTTGACATAAAAAATTGATTTAGCAGCTGAATTTGCTTTTATTTGTTTAAAATCAACTTTTCATTATTGACGGAGGTGAAAAGCTGTATATAATTCACCTAGCTAGAAAATAAGTTTCATATTTATGTACCATCACGATGTCCTGTTTCTTCATGGCTTGTCATGAATTCATAAGTAATCGCAACATTTCCGGCCTCTAGCCTTAATATGTTATTAAGGTATAACTTACTCTTGAATTAAAGGATTTTCATATGTCTACTACAACTGGTACT
>Ga0105354_1000789_pt1 | contig 19628 bp, 16 predicted proteins | sample GOMGulsemesocosm_FD_83658 | JGI IMG/M metagenome (GOLD analysis project Ga0105354, IMG submission 83658) | Methane-oxidizing microbial communities from mesocosms in the Gulf of Mexico - GOM9B Gulf of Mexico | ecosystem: Environmental > Aquatic > Marine > Cold seeps | place: USA: Gulf of America...
AGTTACAATTGATACAACTATAGGCGATAATGTTACGAATTCGATATCGGTTACATCAAATACTGCAGATACAAATATGGCTAACAATACTCATAATGACGCAAGTATAATTGTAGGAGCTATTGATCCAAATGATAAATTGGTATACCCTGAAGGAGCACTTCCATTAGGAAGCCCAATAACCTATAAAATAAGATTTCAAAATATGGGTAACTACCCTGCTGAATCTGTAGTCGTTTATGATACCATAAGCCCAAAATTAGATATTAATAGTTTGAAAATATTAAAAACTTCTCATGAGGCTAATTTCACGATATTAGATAAGAATGTTTTAAAATGGGATTTCCCTCACATAGAGCTCCCGGATGTTGAACATAATGAGCCAGAAAGCCACGGTTATATTCAATTTGAAATTTCTCCAAAAGAGAACTTAGAGGTCAATACGAATATAGAAAATGCTGCTACTATAATTTTCGATTATTATCAAGCAACGCCAACTAATGTCACCAATATAATAGTAAATCCATACAGAGGAGATGGTCATTTATTTATATATCCTCAACCCGCAAAGAATAATATTGTTGTCGAATATGAATCGATGATGGATGAGACAGTTCATATGGAATTTTATAATTTACTGGGGGAGTTATTATTAAGGCTTGATAATACTGTTTCTATAGGGTGGAACAAGTTCAAGTATAATATTTCTGATTTCTCTCCAGGAATATATATTATTGCTGTAAAATCAGGAAACAAGACCACTTCTAAAAAAATTATTAAGCTATAAAATCATAATCGATTTCACTTTTTAAAATTGCAATTAATGCTTTTACCCAAATTCATTAATTGCAATTTTTATTTTTGAATGTAGTTGAGAAAATCTATGCTGATTATTTCATTAATAGTAAGGATATAATCACTACCAAAGTTTTAAGTAAAACTTTAATTTATTGTAAGGTTCAGCTTATCGAAATCCATCAAGCGTTAGTTTTCATAACACTTTGTCCTACTCAGTATAAACGAAACTCAATTTAACCCCTATTTCTATTTTAAACTAAACACTGTTACGTAAACAAGTTTACCTAATATGGATCAATAAACTTCCAGATGATAGCGAGTTAAAATATATAATCTAACTCTTTACCCTTTAGAATACAGTGCATTTACATTCGTATTGGATATCTATCCTTTTCCAAAAAGCAAAATTGATTTCCCGATTTTGGAAACCCAAACAAGGCAACGCTACGCAACAGCTTATATATCAGCGTATTATTGTTTTGGCGAATGGTTTGTATTAGTACAATACAGATTTAAATAAATTAAAACTATGAAAGATACATTGAAAAGTTTAGGCATTGAAATAACCAATAGTAATGATGGATTATTAACAACACTTCTTATAATAAACAATCCAGACGGATCGCCCAGATGGATTTGTAATGCCAATTCAAAAAAGGCATTGTTTTTAAAGTTTTACTCAATAGGAACATTTAAGTCAATGTTATTTGCACTAATGATTAGGATGGTGTTTTTATTTAGACTACAAAAATTAGTGTTTAAAACTAAAAAACTTCACTTAAGGAATAATATTTTTAATAAAACTGTAGTTGATTTCTCAAATATCAATTGGGCAATATTTACAGGAACAGTAGGTCCAAATAATAAAATTATTGCTTATGAAGAAGATAATGGTAAAGGTAAATTTTATAAAGTAGCTTATTCGTCAATAGGATTATCGCTTATAAAAAATGAAGAGTTCATAATTAATAAATTGAGATTTATAGCTCCTGAAAATTTTGTAATTCCAAAATGTAAACGTGAAGTAAATAACGTATTAGAACTAGAAGACTTATCCAGTTTTGGAGATAGAAACTTAGTATTTAGCAAAACACATGAATTAGTATTAAGTGAAATTTATAAAAAATCTAAAGAAGAACTTAGAATAGATTTATTACCAGTAATACATACAACTGAAAATAAACTAAAAGACTTAGAAAGAGTTAAGGATAAGCGCATACCTATAGGCATGCTTAAGAAATTACGTAAGATATACAATGCAATTGATAGTAGAACCATTTCTGTAGCTATTGCACATCGTGATTTTACTCCATGGAACATCTATAGTACAAATGAAAAATTGGCTATTTATGATTGGGAACTTGCCCAAACTTTAATACCAGTAGGGTTTGATGCTTTTCATTTTATAGTTCAACAAAATATCTTGGTAAATAAAAGTTCTTGGAAAGAAATTAATCAAGAAATTAAGGACAAAATTACACCTGAATTATTTACAAAATGGACTAATGAAGGTAATAGAATTGATGAGTATTTACAATTATACTTATTAATAAATACCGTTTCATATTTACATATATACGCACGACAACTAAAATGGCATGCACAAGTATACTGGCAGTTAGACACATGGAATCATGCAATTAGTGAGTCCCTTAAATCCCAACAATTACATAGACCAATGATTATAGCTGATGTTTTTGATTATATGCAACATAGGGATTATGCAGCTATAAAATTCCCTAACGGTTCTCCTGAAAATTTAAGTGAATATTCAGATATTGATTTGTGCATTAAAAAGGAAGATTTATCAGGTGTTTTAAAATATTTAAAACAACATCCATTAAGTCTTCAAACACATATTATCAAAAAGTCTTTTATGGCTTCAGTACAAATCTTTTTAAAAAACAAATCTCTACTAAGTATTGATTTAGTTTGGGGGTTTAAAAGAAAGTCGATCACTATGTTAGATGCGAATAAAGTGATAGAAAATGCATATGTGAATGAATATCATATAAAGCAAATGGAACTTTTGGATATGGTGAGATACATTGGTTTATTTCATGGGTTAAATGATACAAAAATCCCATCAAAATTTAAAGCATATCAACAGGTTTTGAAGGAAGAGAACGTTGCTTTAGATGAGATACTATATTGCAATTTTATAGACAATACTATTCGAAAAAGGGAGCTTGTTAAATGTTTGAATCGTAAACCCGAAAATAGTTTGGTGAATCGTACTTTGAGTACGTTTAATTACTATTTGGATACTGTTAAACAATTGATGTTCTCTAAAGGACTAATAATAACTTTCAGTGGAGTTGATGGAGCAGGAAAATCAACCGTCATTAAAAATGTGGCTCACGAAATAGAGAAGAAATTAAGAAAACCAGTTAAGATTCTTAGGCACCGACCTTCTGTATTACCAATATTAAGCGCCTGGACAAAAGGAAAAATCAAAGCTGAACAAGATTCAATAAATAGTTTACCAAGACAAGGGACTAACAAAAGTTTCTTTAGCTCTTTATTGCGGTTTTCATATTATTTTTCAGACTATGTATTAGGACAATTTTATGTGTATTTTAAATATACTTTAAGAGGACATATAGTGTTATATGACCGTTATTATTTTGACTTTATAAATGACAGTAAAAGAAGTAATATTCAATTGCCTAAACAAATTATAAAAGCGGGGTATACCTTTTTATTAAAACCAGATTTAAACTTTTTTTTATATGCAGATTCTGATACGATTCTAAAGCGAAAAAAAGAATTGGATTCTAAAACAATCACAGTACTTAACGAAGAATATTTGGAATTATTTGGCACATTAAAGGATTCAAAAAGAGGGCACTATACGGCTATTAATAATATTGAATTAGTAGATACTTTAACTCTTATTATGTATGATACAATTACGAAAGTTGCCTAATCATAATTTCAAATAATATGAGGTTTAATAATTTTTTAACTAAAAAAGAGTGATGAAAAAAATTATAGAAAAAATAGTGCAATTAAGAAATCCAGTATTTCGCTTTGATTCAAACCTGAATGATTTAGCTTTAATTCAATTTGTTTGGATTCAATTTTGGAGCTTTTTTAGAGGCTTAAAATTACTCTTATTATTCAAAAATCCAAAAGGAGCCGTTTTAGGTCCAGGAGTACGTTTTTTTAATAGTTCTAAAATTCAGTTCGGAAAATTTATGAAATTAGGTAAAGAAGTACGTTTAAGTGCCTTGGGAAAAGAAGGTATTCATATTGGAAATAATGTGAGTTTAGGGGATTACAGCCGAATAATAGTATCTACTTCTTTTAACCATCTGGGTGAATATATTAAAATTGGAAATAATGTTGGTATAGGCGAATATGCATATTTAGGTGGTGGTGGAGGCCTTGAAATAGGAGATGATTGCATCGTTGGGCAATATTTAAGTTGTCATCCTGAAAATCATAATCATCCAGATTTATCTGAAGCAATTAGACACCAGGGAGTTAGTAGAAAAGGTATTAAAATTGGAGCTAACTGCTGGATAGGTAGTAAAGTTACGGTACTAGATGGTATTGAAGTAGGTGCTGGTAGTATAATTGCAGCAGGAGCTGTAGTTAATAAATCGTTTCCCAAAAACTCTATTATAGGTGGTGTACCTGCTAAACTTTTAAAATTACGCGATGAACAAAAACAAAACAATATTAGCCAGTACCTATGCGGTGAACCCGTATAAAGGATCGGAAGATGCCATGGGATGGAACTTTGTAATACAAATTGCGAGGTTTAATAAAGTAATAGCAATTACCCGTGAAAATAATCAAGAAAATATTGAAAAATATATGCTTGAGAATCCAAGGGAAGAGTATGAAAATATTCAGTTTTTATATTTCGACTTACCTTATTACATGAGGTTTTGGAAAAAAGGAGGTAGAGGGGCAATGCTATATTATTTAATGTGGCAAAAAGGGATAGTTGGCTATATAAAAAAACAGAACATAAAATATGATATTGTTCATAATATCAATTTTCATAATGATTGGACTCCGAGTTATTTGTGGAAATTAAATAAGCCTTTTGTTTGGGGGCCTATTGGACATCATCCACTTATCCCTGGTCAGTACTTAAAACCATATAGTAAGAAGTATTGGGTAAAAGACCGCATGACCTGGTTGATAAAAAAGACGTTTTGGAATGTTTCCTTGTCCTTAAAAAAAACAGTTAAAAAAGCTGATGTCATTTACTGCATGAACGAGTCTGTTCAGGAAGTTTTGTCAATAAAGCCAGATAAGGTAGTGGTATTTCCATCAGTAGCGACCGAAGATTTTGGTTATGATTTAAGTGTAAAGAGTAAGAAATTTACATTGATATCCGCTGGAAGGTTAGTCCCGTTAAAAGGCTATGATCTAAGCATTTTAGGGTTTGCTTCTTTTATAAAAGAATTACCACAAGAAGAAAGAATAAATTGCGAATTAGTTATTGTAGGTAGCGGCGAAGAGCTTGATTTTTACAAACAATTGTGTATTGAACATAGTATAGAGGACTATGTGAAATTTATTAAGTGGATTGATAGACCTGAGTTAATGAAGCTATTTAGGGAAGCTGCTATATTCCTTTTTCCATCACATGAAGGAGCTGGTATGGTAGTACCTGAGGCGTTGTCTTTCGGTTTACCGGTTATTTGTTTGAAAAATTGTGGACCAGGAGAGTTTATAGACAAATCTTGTGGATATGCAATACCAATACAAGGTTACAACGCTACAGTCTCAGGTATAGGAAAAGCTATAAGCGAACTTTATAATAATCCAAAATTAAAGGGCGAAATGAGTGAGAAGGCCAGGTTAAAATTTGAAGAAAAATTTCACTGGAATAGAAGAGGTGAAATGCTTCATACTATTTATTCAAAATTGTAACAAGATGAACATCAATAAAAACTTAACATATTAAAAAGTAATCGTTTTTATTAGCAAAGCTTACACGAGATAAATCAATATCCTTGGTGCAAGTACACGAGATATGAATTAACAAATAACCTTTTCGTTCAAGGTATCTCGATAGCTATCGGTACGGGGAATTAAGAATCAATAAAAAACAGCTCATGAAAATATATGCATTCCATTTATTAAATGATTACAGTGGTAGCCCAAAAGTTTTAATGCAATTAATGAAGTCTTGGGTTAAAAATGATTTTGAGGTTCATATGGTAACTAGCTCAGGAAGAAAAGGATTCTTATCAAATATAGGAGGAGTTAATTATCATTATTTTTGGTATAAGTGGGCAGCAAACCCATATGTAAGGTTATTCAACTTAATGCTTAGCCAGTTTATTTTATTAAGTACATTACTTTTTAAAATAACAAAAAAAGATATTATTTATATCAATACAGTTCTTCCATTTGGAGCAGCATTTTTAGGGAAATTAAAAGGATCTAGAATAATATACCATATTCATGAAACTACTGTTAAACCTCCAATATTTAAAAAATTCTTATTTGGTGTAGCAAAAAGGTGGGCAACAGATGTTATTTATGTGTCAAAATTCCTTTCAGAGCAAGAACCTTTTAATGAGAATAGAACCTATATTTTACACAATGCTATTGAGTTGGAATTTTTAAAGGAAGCAAGCAAAAAAAGAGAAGTAAAAACAAACACTAGTAAAGTGCTGATGGTTTGTTCGTTAAAAGAATACAAGGGAGTAAATGAATTTTTTGAATTAGCTAAAAGTAATTCAAAATATAGTTTTCGCTTAGTTTTAAATAGTTCAAGACAAGAAATTGATGCTTATTTTTCTGGTTTAATTAGACCAAATAATTTAGAAATATATGATACACAAACCAATTTGCATCCCTTTTATCAATGGGCAGATATTATGCTTAACCTTTCCAAACCTGACGGTTGGGTGGAGACCTTTGGTTTAACGATTATAGAGGCTATGGCTTACGGAATCCCTGCTATAGTACCTCCTGTAGGTGGTATTGTTGAATTAGTAGAAGAAAATAAAAATGGTTTTTTGGTTGATAGCAGAAATGCCAAATTACTTAATGAAAAGCTAAATCAATTACTAAACAATCAAGATATATACGAAAGAATGGCAACATATTCTTTAGAGAAAATCCATTCATTTCGTGAAGATGTCTTTGTGCAAAATAATTTAAAAATTTTAAATGTAAATGGACTTGTCTAATTAGTGGATGTATTTTCCATTAGTTGGATTTTCAAATCCCTAAACAACACGTAAGAGCCTGTAAAACAGATAGTTTTGATAGCGGTTGGGTTTTTGAATATTAAATTAAAGAAGACTTCAGCTAAGAACACTGAAATGTCAATTAATAATAACCTTTAATACTATAATTATGGGTACAAAAAAGAACATAGCGATAATAGGAACCGTAGGGCTTCCTGCTAATTATGGAGGCTTTGAAACCTTAACAGCACACTTAGTAGATCATTTGAGTAATGATTATGATTTAACCGTATACTGTTCCGGTAAAACCTATCAAAAAAAAGAAAGACGTACCAATTATAAAGGAGCTCGTTTAAAATATATTCCATTAAAAGCAAATGGAATACAGAGCCTTTTATATGATGCAATATCGATAATACATGCTTTGTTTTATGCTGATATATTATTGATATTAGGAGTTGCTGGAGCTTGGATGCTTCCGTTTATAAAGAAGTTTACAAATAAAAAAATAATCATATCAATAGATGGTATAGAATGGAAGAGAGAGAAATGGAATTTCTTTGCAAAATGTTATTTATTTTGGGCGGAAAGTATGGCTGTAAAATATTCGCATATTGATATTTCTGATAATGAATCAATTCAAGATTATACAGCCATGCGGTATGGTAGTTTGAGTAGAATTATTGAATATGGTGCCGACCATACTATGCAAGTGAAGTCTAACAATAAAGATAAAAAGGAATTCCCATTTTTAAAAAGCCCGTATGCTTTTAAAGTTTGCCGAATAGAACCTGAGAATAATGTACATGAAGTATTGGAGGCTTTTGCAGAACTACCTAAGTACACTATGGTAATAGTTGGTAACTGGAACTATAGTGATTATGGGAAGAGCCTAAAAGAAAAATATGATCATCATACAAATATTTTTTTACTAGATCCTATTTATGACCAGCGAAAATTAGACATATTAAGAGGAAATGCGCTTATTTATATTCATGGACATTCTGCAGGTGGAACAAATCCATCTTTGGTAGAAGCTATGTATTTGGGCCTACCAATTATTGCGTTTGGAGTTTCTTACAATAGAACAACTACAGAGAATAAAGCGTTATATTTTAAAGATCGTGTGGATTTAAAAATACTAATAGAAAATATCAAGATCAAAGAATTGAAAGAAATAGGTGAAGGAATGAAGTTAATAGCATATAGACGCTATACTTGGCCTTTTATAACTGAAAAATATAAAGAGTTAGTAGCCGAAGTATTAGTAGTTAAAGATAAAACTTCAGTGAAACCAATATCCACTCAAATAGAAATCTCTAAACTTCTTGAAATGGAGTTAGGACATTTAAAACATCAACAAACTTTTTTTGAAAAACGTTAAACTTCAATAATTATGAATACTACTATTATATATATTGTAATCCCTGTTATTTCATTAGTATTAGTTATGGTTTTAATGCCAATAGTACGTAAAATAGCTATAAAAATAAGTTTAGTAGACAAACCTAACTTAAGAAAAGTACATAAAGTTCCAGTTCCTTTAATAGGGGGGATTTTAGTAATACTTTCATCAATGATAGCATTACTTATATTTCCAGAAGTTTGGAATATAGAACGTAAATATTACGCTTTGCTGATTTGTTCTTTAATATTACTTATTCTGGGGGTAATTGATGATAAAATGGATCTTAGATGGACTATAAAGTTTAGCATTCAAATAGCCTTGGCTTGGGTTTTATTTGATTCGGGAATAAGAATAGAGTCGATGTTTGGAATATTTGGTATAAATGAATTGGCTTTAACCGCTCAATATTTTTTAACCTTAATTGTAATTGTAGGCGTCGTTAATGCTTTTAATTTAATGGATGGTATTGATGGCCTGGCTGCAGGTTTAGCAATTTTAGGTTTATCGGCATTCATGGTTGTTGCATTATTAAATAATAATCATTTTTTGGTGTTATTATATCTTTCTTTGATAGGAGCTTTAATAGGATTTCTTAGATTTAATTTATCGTCCAAAAACAAAGTATTTATGGGAGATTCAGGGTCTTTAGTTTTAGGCTTCATTTTGGTCGCTTCAGGTATATTACTCTTACAAGATGCTTATAATACTCCAATTTTCCCAATTACCTTTGCTGCAATAGTTGGAGTGTTAGCCTTACCAGTTGCAGATTCTTTACGAGTTTACAGAAGAAGGTTAAAGAATGGTTATAGTCCATTTAAAGCAGATAAATCACATTTCCATCACATGGTTTTATATTTAGGGTTAAAACACAAATGGGCTAGCTTTTTAATTGTTTTCATTTCACTATTCCTTATTGTAATGAGTTTAGTTTTGGGAACTCTTTTTAGCATGACTTTTATGATAGTGATCAATTTAATTGTGTTTATCATTATTTCTGAAGTTTTAATGCTAAATCGAGAAGTAAATATTTGGAGGAAAAAAATCAAAAAGTTAGAAAAATCGTAAGGGTAGTATATACAAAATTACTCAGTAGTTGAATACTGTTAATTTTGAGGGAAAGAAAATGGTTTAGAAAGAACTTCTTAATATTTTTTCTAGTAAATAAATCTTTATAAGAAAACAGCGATCTTGTTAATATTTTAATTAGATCGTTGTTTTTAATATATTAATGAGCTGAACTCACCATCCAGTGTACTCCAAATTTATCGGTTAGCATTCCAAATTTACCTCCCCAAAAAACAGGTCTGAAAAGCATGGTTTCCGTACCACCTTCTAACAAACTCATAAATACTTTTTCCGCTTCCTCTTCTTCAGGAATATTCAAACTCATATGTGCATTGTTTCCTTGTACAAGACCAGGCTTTACATTGTCTGAAAATAAAATACTATTGCCTTCACCAAACTCTAAGGTAGCATGCATGACTTTATCTTTACTCACATCGCCTATTTCACAAACATCAGGTGGCATTTGATCATAACGCATAAGCATTTTTATTTCGCCATCTAACACATCAGCATAAAAGTTAATAGCTTCTTCACAATTTCCATCAAAATTTAAATACGGGTTTAGTTTCATAATTGATTTTTTTTAAGTTATTCATTAGTACCTGCCTGAGCTTCGCCTGTACTGAGCGAAGACGAAGTATCGAAAACTTTTGTATTCATAAGCTTAATTGCACTGTAGTAAGCTAAGTGTGATATCTCAATTTAATTATAGACTTAAGTTAATCACGTTTTTGGTGAGAACTAGAGTAAAGGAATTACATATTATAAAAAAACTGCTCTCTAACAATTTTCCCATCCTGTACTTCATAGACACAAACTTCATTAATCTGAATTCTCCCCTTATCATTAAAGGTTATATCATTTTCCATAGTCACTGCAAAATGATTTCCCGTTACAATAGGGTCAGAAACAAATGCACTATGAATCTCCACTACTGACTCATCCCAAACAATGGTTTTTGCTCTAATAGCCTCCATTCCTTTTGTTATCGGAGCACCTGATTTCTCGTCCTCAATACTTATAATATCGTTATGATATAGTTCTTTTTGCGCCTGTGGATGTTTTTCTTGTCGGCATAATTCTACTAATCTGTTTGCTACTTCTTGTGTGGTCATTTTTTTGTTTTTTAATGTATTTAGGAAATTATCAAAATCGAATAGTTGATTACCATTGTAAACAAAAAACATATTCTTAATTCTCTAACTCCCGACTCCTTAAACTCTATTATCTTTATTCTTTTAGACTAACAGTGAGGCCATCTAACTTCTTTTAAATCTAACATAAGCTCATTACAATTTTTTATCTAAAATCACTCGAACTGACGCTTACAACCAAATTACCCGTATTATATCTACAATTGGTTTTCACTTCTGAATTCTACATTCGTTAATCGTTATTCTAAAATTATTTCTTCTTTCCAATATGAAACAATGCGTCTCCTTGATTTACCAATGGATGATTATTAATAGCAAAAACATAACCATCAAAAGGTGCTCTTACAACTGTACTTCTATTTCCATAGGCATCTGTGATATATCCTAAAACTTGATCTTTTTCAATTCCTTCTCCGTTATGGATATTTGAAGTAAAAATCCCTCCTTTACGAGCTCTTAACCATTTCCTATCAATTAAGGTAATTGTTTTATTTTCACTATTAGTAGCTAATGAATGTGTGTCAATCATTCCATAATGCCCTAAGACACGTAATGCACCTCTAATACCTTCATTTATAGACAACTCATCAAAACGCATACTCTCCCCTCCTTCAAAAACCAATATTGGAGTTTCTTGTTTTTCTGCAGTGGCTCTAAATGATTTCTTTATTAAGTTTGATTCAAACTGTATCGGTGCATTAAATATTTTGGCTAACTTTTTACTTTCTCTACAATTAGGCGTGTACCTAATTTGCGGATAATTACTTCGCATAGCTCCTCCAGTATGAAAATCGATTCCAAAATCAACATGAGGTAAAATTTCATGCGTATGATAATAGGCAATTCTTCCAGCTAAAGACCCAGATTTAGATCCTGGAAAACTTCTGTTTACATCTTTCCCATCAGGTAATTCTCTTGAAAAATGAATAAATCCATACACGTTTAATAACGGAATCACGATTATACATCCCTTTTTGACATTGGTAAAATACTCATTTACCAACATTCGTTTACAGGTTTCTACACCATTAATTTCATCACCATGCAATCCTCCTTGTAATAATACTGTTGGCCCCTCCTCTTTTCCGTTAAAAACATAAACAGGAATTTTTATAGGTGTTCCTGTTGGTAAGGAACCAATTGGTAATTTAATTACTTTATGCTCTCCTGGTTTTATTTCCGTTTTAAAAATATGCTTTGTACTATTTCCCGGCATTCTTCTCTATTAATTTGATGATTTTTCTTGCAACATTCACTCCCGTAGCTTTTTCAATCCCTTCCAATCCAGCAGTTGAATTTGCTTCAATTACTAATGGTCCATTTTTAGAACGTATCAAATCGATTCCAGCCACATCCAAACCTAAACATTGTGCTGTTCTTACTGCTATTTGTTTTTCTTTTGAAGTCATCTCAATTACCGAGGTACTTCCTCCTCTATGCACATTACTCCTAAAATCTTTTCCGTTACTGCTGCGTTTCATACTTGCGACAACTTCATCACCAACTACGTAAGCACGGATATCTTCTCCGTTAGATTCTTTTACAAACTCTTGTATTAGAATAGGTTTATTTAAACTGTGCATTGTTTCAATAATGGAAATAGCAGATTTTTTACTTTCTGCTAACATCACCCCTAATCCGTGAGTTCCTTCTAAGAACTTAATTATACACTGGTCGCCTTCTAATAAATCCAATTGCTCTTTTAACAACAACGTATTTTTAGTATATAATGTTTTCGGAATTGGAATATTGTTTTTCACCATATGCTGCATGGTAAACAGCTTATTACGCGATCGTAAAATCCCTTGAGAACTCGCAATAGTATAACTTCCTATTTTCTCGAACTGATTAACTATTGCCAATCCATGTTCTGTATGTGATGCACCTATTCTTGGAATTATTGCATCAGAAAAATTGGTAATATCATCATGATTAAAAAATATTTTTGGCTTGTTTTGATCAAATAAAATTGCGCACTGTGTATGGTCAACAATTCTAGTATAGTGCCCCATTTTTGAAGCCTCATTAAATAAGCGTTGTGTAGAGTATAAACTCCCACTAACTGATAAAAGAAAAATTTTCATGTGATTACAGTCTTTACTATTCCGATAGGTAAATATAAATTTTTAACAATTAAGAAGTAACCAAAACATATAGTATTTATCCTACCGAAATAAAAAATACGCGAATACACTTTAAAAGTAATCCGGTACAGCACATTATCTAAATAAAAATATAGTTTAACACAAATCGAGCCCTAAATTCTTACATTAAACTTAGCTCAAATACGTGAAAATCAAGTTTATTTAGCTGAGTTTAACAATAATTTGAACCTCCTAAAAACAAAAAATACCCATTTTGCCCTATTTCTTATCAGTTAACACTGCTCTATTTTTGAAGTTTCACAATTTTAAAAAATATATAATGAAAAAAATTACACTATTACTAATAACTATTTTATACTCAGCAACTATTAAAGCACAAGACGTTAGCACTTTAGCAGGGTCTACAGGAGGGTTTCTCAATGCTACTGGATCTTCTGCTAAATTTAACAACCCTAGAGGAATATGTAATGACGGAGCTGGTAATTTATATATATCAGACACCTATAATCATAAAATACGTAAAATAGTAATTGCTACGGGGGAAGTAAGTACTTTGGCTGGTTCAACCCCTGGTTTTTTAAATGGTACTGGCACTTCAACTAAATTTTATAACCCTGAAGGTATATGCAGTGATGGAACTAATTTATATGTAGCAGATGCTGCTAATGAAAAAATACGAAAAATAGTAATTGCTACAGGTGAAGTAAGCACTTTAGCTGGGTCTACGAATGGTTATACTAATGCTATCGGTACTTTAGCTAAATTTAGATACCCTAATGGCTTATGCTATGATGGAACTGGAAATTTATATGTAGCAGATTATGGTAATAATAAAATACGAAAAATAGCAATTGCTACAGGTGAAGTAAGCACTTTAGCTGGGTCTATAGCTGGTTATGCAAACGGTACTGGTACTTCTGCTAAATTTACAAATCCAAGTGATTTATGTATTGATGGAGCTGGTAATTTATATATAGCTGATACTTATAATCATAGAATACGAAAAATAGTAATTGCTACTGGTGAGGTAAGTAATTTAGCAGGGGAACACCAAGGTTTTTATAACTCTTCTGGCAATTGGGCACAATTTGATACTCCAATGGGGATTTATAGTGATGGGACTGATAATTTATACATAGCAGATACTAACAATCATAAAATACGTAAAATAGCAATAACCACAGGAACTACAAGTACTTTGGCAGGATCTACAGCAGGCTATACAAACGCAATAGGTACGTCTGCTCGATTTAGTTCCCCTAATAGACTATGCTTTGATGCTAAAGGTCATTTATATGTAATAGATTCCTTTAACAATAAAATACGTAAAATTTCGAATGTGGTATTAAGTATTCAAAAGAACAATTTTAACACAAAACTATCAATATATCCTAATCCAAGTATTGGGGTTTCAACAATACAATTAGGAGCTTCTTATACTAATGTAAACGTACAAATAACCGACATACTTGGAAAACAGATACACTCCTTTAAGCAATATAATACTACCGAAATAGTTTTAAAGACACAAAAGATGATTGCTGGTATTTACATCGTAAACATACAGTCTGGTACTAAACAAGCAAGTTTGAAATTAGTAGTGAAGTAATTCATTTAGTTACACCCTTAAATCACTATAAACAAAAAATACCCATTTTACCCTATTTTCTATAGGTTAGCACTGCTTTATTTTTGTGGCTTTAAATTAAAAACAACAACAATGAAAAAAATTACACTATTACTAATAACTATTTTATGCTCGACAACTATTAGAGCACAAGATGTTAGCACTTTAGCGGGATCTTTAACTGGCTTTCTTAATGGCACTGGTACTTCAGCTAAATTTTATAGGCCAGCAGGCGTATGTAGCGATGGAGCGGGAAATTTATATGTAGCAGACGCCGAAAATCATAAAATACGTAAAATAGTATTGGCAACAGGAGTAGTGAGTACTTTAGCAGGCTCTACTGCGGGTTTTCTTAATGATACTGGTACTTCAGCTAAATTTAATAGCCCTAAAGGAGTATGCAGTGATGGAGCTGGAAATATATATGTAACGGATACTAATAATCATAAAATACGTAAAATAGTAATAGCCACAGGAGTAGTAAGTACTCTAGCGGGTTCTACAGCTGGTTTTTTTAATGACACTGGTACTTCAGCTAAATTTAATACCCCATATGGTCTATGCAGTGATGGAGCTGGAAATATATATGTAGCAGACTCCTACAATAATAAAGTACGTAAAATAGTAATTGCTACAGGAGCAACAAGTACTTTAGCAGGGTCTGTTTTAGGCTTTCTTAATGGGGTAGGTACCTCTGCAAAATTTAACATCCCCTTAGCTATATGTACTGATGGTACAGGGAATTTATATGTAGCAGATACTTATAATCATAAAATACGTAAAATAGTAATAGCGACAGGAGCAACAAGTACTTTGACTGGGACTAGTTCTGGTTTTTTTAATGGGGAGGCTATTTCTGCACAATTTAAATTCCCTAATGGGCTATGTACTGATGGTTCTGGAAATTTGTACGTAGCAGATATTCAAAATAACAAAATACGCAAAATAGTAATAGCGACAGGAGTAACAAGTACTTTAGCAGGTTCTACTGCGGGTTTTAATAATGCTACAGGAGGGTTAGCCCAATTTAACAATCCTTACGGTATATGTAAAGATAGTTCTGGAAACTTATATATAGCAGATTATAGTAATGATTTAATACGTAAAATTTCTAATGTGTCTTTAAGTATTCAAAAAAATAATTTTAGTACAAAACTATCAATCTATCCAAACCCAAGTATAGGGGAAACAAAAATACAGTTAGGAGCTACTTATGATGAAATAGATGTACAAATATTTGATGTATTTGGAAAACAAATAAGTACTCTTAAGCATAATAATACAAATGAAATCAGTTTAAATACTCAGCAATTTTCCCCAGGGGTTTATGTTATTAAAGTACAAGCTAATGCTAAACAGGCGAGTTTAAAATTAGTAGTGAAATAATTAATTCTGTTATATCCTTAAATCTCTATAAAACAAAAAACAATGATGAAAAAAAATACATTATTATTAATTACAATTTTATGTTCTATTATAGTTAAAGCACAAGACGTTAGTACTTTTGTAGGGTCTACAGGAGGTTTTCTCAATGCTACTGGAACTTCCGCTAAATTTAACAGACCTAAAGGAGTATGCAGTGATGGAGCAGGAAACCTATATGTAACAGACACTAATAACCATAGAATACGTAAAATAGTAATCGCTACAGGAGTTGTGAGTACTTTGGCAGGATCTACAAGTGGTTATCACGATGCTACTGGAACTCTAGCTAGGTTTAATGGCCCTAGTGACATATGCAGTGATGGGGCTGGAAACCTATATGTGGCAGATTATGACAACCATAGGATACGTAAAATAGTAATCGCTACAGGAGTGGTAAGCACTTTAGCAGGATCTACAAGTGGCTATCTTGATACTGCTGGAACTTCAGCTAAATTTAATGGTCCCGCAGGTGTATGTAGTGACGGTACTGGAAATCTATATGTAGCAGATTTGTTAAATCATAGAATACGCAAAATAGCAATTGCTACGAAGACAGTGAGTACTTTAGCAGGATCTACAGGTGGCTATCTTGATGCTGCTGGAACTTCAGCTAAATTTAATTACCCCTATGACGTATGTAGTGATGGAACAGGAAATTTATACATATCGGATACCTTTAATTATAAAATACGTAAAATAATACTTACTACAGGAGTAGTAAGTACTTTAGCGGGATCAACTGCTGGTTTTGCTGATGATACTGGTACTTTAGCTCAGTTTAATATTACTGTAGGTATATGTTCTGATGATGAAGGGAACCTGTATGTAGCAGATGTTAATAATCATAAAATACGTAAAATAGTAATAGCTACAGGTGTTGTGAGTACTTTGGCAGGTACAAGTGCTGGTTTTTATGATGCTGCTGGGGTTGTAGCTCAATTTAATAGTCCTAATAATGTTTGTTATGGTGGTTCGGGAAATTTATATGTAGCAGATGCGAGTAACCATAAAATACGTAAAATTTCCAATGTGTCTTTAAGTATTCAAGACAATAGTTTTGACACAAAATTATCAATCTATCCAAACCCGAGTAATAAGCTTTCTAAAATACAATTAGGAGCTGTTTATAATGAAGTAAACGTAGAGGTATTTGATGTATTTGGGAAACAAATAAGCACTCTTAAGCACAATAACACAAATGAAATCAGCTTAAATTCTCAACAATTTAACCCAGGAATTTATGTTGTTAAGGTACAATCTGGTACTAAACAAGCAAGTTTAAAATTGGTGGTGAAGTAATCTTGTATTGTTGAAGTTAACGAATTTTGAATGTCCGTCCGAGCCTGTTAAAAACTGATAAAACCCTAATTAACAGTGCACTTACCAGGCTTGGTATGGCATTCATACTCAACAACATTGAGATTACTGATTGATAGATAACTATTTAAAACTTCTATCTGGGTTAAATACACACACCTATATTAAGGGTTAAATAATATTAAAATTTAAAGCAAACTCTATGAGTTTAATTTTATTATCAAACTTACTTTTTTTGTAAATGTTTTTTTTATGTTTTATGATTGTATGATGGGATAAAAACAATTTTTCTGCTATTTCATAAACATTTAATCCTTTACATACCCACTCTATTACTTCGCGCTCTCGCTTTGAAAATGAAGTATACAACTCTAAATGCGTTTCTAAATATGCTGATGATTCCAAAATAGTGTTTACTTCTGAATAAAACTCATTAATATTTGTCATTGGAGTTGTAACGCATTGAAACACTCCTTTTTCTATATTAATTTTTGCACAAGTAAAATAAGTTGCGTACTCTTTTTCCCCCAACATTTTTAAACGTTGACTATAAGTTAAAATTTCTGATTCATTTTTTTTAGCTGCAAATTCAAATAACAAATTTATACAACGTGGAATATCATCAGGGTGCATAATTTCTGCTAAAAATTCAGCTCCAGCCTCCCTAATCTCCTCCATCGTTTTTCCATATATTTTACACCCTTTATCTTCTAAAAATAATAACTCAATAGTTTCTATGCTGTTTTCATGATAAAAACCAAGAAAATTTTCTGGTTCATCATCACTTTTTATAATTCTATTTTTTAAAACAGTTATAGAAGGGGTTATGGTGTTGAATGTATTCATAAATGGATTTTAAATTTGGAACAAAAAAAGTAAAAAGTATAAAAATTAGTTACATCTAACTTTTTATAAATATTTGTTTGATGATTTTTAACGGTATGCTCTGATATATTTAAGCGTACTGCAACATCTTTCAATGTATTTTCCTGACATAAGTATTTAGAAACCAATATTTCTCTTGTAGTTAACGAGTTGAATTTATTTAAATTTGATTTTATAAAAGATGCGTTATCAAATAACTTAAAAGCATCATGATTAAATACTTGTAAATCCTTTATTGGTATGCTTAAGTTTAAAATTCGTTCTTCATCCAAAATTTTTCCTCTTGTATAAAACATTTCTTCTTGTTTTAGGGTAGGAAAATCTATTCGCTGTATAAAAGATACGTGTGATTGGGTATTTTTATTATTTAAATATTCAGTATTAAGCTTAACAGCATTTAGTAAATCGACTGAATTAACATACTTTTCTAAAAGTTGAAACCCTTGTGCATTTATATCCTTAATAGTTAAATCAAAATATTTTAAAATATTATTATCAGTTTCTAAAACCCTAAAATCATCTAAAGAATTAATGTGCAAAAAACTAGGAAGCAAACCTCCTATTTCTTCAATAGATCTTTCTTTTGATAAGATTTGTCTACTAATTTCTGTTATACTAAAATTATCCAAAATAAACTCAAACTGATCAAATACAAAAAATGTTATTTCAACATAAATTACATATCCATTAAAAATTATAATTACTGATTCAAGACGAGTAATTATCCCCTTTTCAAAATTACGCGAATTATATTACTTAATAACCTAATAAGTAACAAAATAATCCACTTTAGTTTAGTTAAATTTTAAAACTAAAAAAACAAAGATTCTCATTAGAAAAAATGCTTTATTACTTAAATTTTTTATCAATAAAAGCTTTTTTAATTTTATCGTTCAAGCGAAATGTTTCGTTTGCAGAGTTCCATAAAAAATAAGAAGTGTATAGCAATACTACAAAAAAAGCAGTCCAACTACTCGGTTCTTCCAAAGCATCTATTATCATTACTACCTGTACAATTAGATAAAGAGCGGCCTTCATAAAAAAAGATTTCAGTTTTTTATAATAATTCTCTTGAATAGCTATTTGTTCTGGGTTATCCGATATGAAAAAATCGATTTCAAAAAGAGATGACAATGCTTTAATAGATTCCATACTTGGTTTTTCACCATTTTCAATTCGTTGTATTGTACGTAAACTTAGCCCAGATAATTCTGCTAATTGAGTTTGTGACCATTTGTACTCTAAACGAAGTTTCTTTAAGTTACTAATATTAACTGATTTCATTGTTAATTTAATTTGATTGATAAATTTTAATCAAGAATACAAAAAAACGAACTATAGCATGTAGACTTATTGATGTAACTATTATGACAGCTGTGTGACAACCTTAGTATTTATTAGGCTTATTGTTCTTTATCCTTTATCTTTCATGAATATTTTTGCCTTGATTCTTGTGTTTTAAATCCCCCTATGTTAACTCATTCAACTCCTAAATCCTTCACTTATTTTAAAAAAGCACTTCAGAAATGTTTTATTGACCTCCATGTTTTCGTTCTTAGATAATTCCTATTCTCTAAAACCCTCCATTAAATTTCTTTAAATACATTCTAAATAAGTGATAAAAACACCTGATATTTTTGTTTAACCCCCGATTAAAATTAAATTTGCTTGAATTTC
>Ga0105354_1000799_pt1 | contig 19503 bp, 12 predicted proteins | sample GOMGulsemesocosm_FD_83658 | JGI IMG/M metagenome (GOLD analysis project Ga0105354, IMG submission 83658) | Methane-oxidizing microbial communities from mesocosms in the Gulf of Mexico - GOM9B Gulf of Mexico | ecosystem: Environmental > Aquatic > Marine > Cold seeps | place: USA: Gulf of America...
AATCTTTTTGGAACATCAAAAATAAGAGCCTATTTTAAAGATATTCCATTGACAAACGGTAGTGGTGAAACAACAATAGAAGATTTCGAACTTGGTGCTATATCACGTTTAGAAATAGTAAAAGGAGCTACTTCTAGTATTTATGGAGCTGGCTTAGGAGGAGCGATTCATTTGATCCCTTTAAATGCTTCTTTAAATGAAACCTCATTTAATAGTGAACTAACTATGGGATCTTTTGGTTTGGTAAAAAGTAAAATTAATTTTAATCATGGTTCAACTAAGAATAGTTTTAGAGGTGTATATAGCAATACACGTTCTGATGGATATAGAGACAATAATGAATATGATAGACAAACATTTACGTTAAGTACCAATCATTTTATTAATGATACTAATGATATTTCTGTACTTGCAAGCTATGTAGCCTTAAAAGCATTTATACCTAGTTCTTTAAATGAGGATGTATTTATAAATACCCCAACCGCTGCTGCTTTTACTTGGGGGAAAGCTCAAGGTTTTGAAGATTCAAAACGTGGTCTTTTGGGAATCACTTGGAATCACAGCTATACTGATAATTTAAAACAAGTAACGAGTATTTTTACTTCTTTTAGAGATGCCTATGAGCCACGACCTTTTAATATTCTTACAGAAAATACCTTTGCTTATGGAGTACGTAGTCGCTTATTAGGTAAAATGCAACTATTTAAAAAATCATTGAATTATACATTCGGAGGGGAGTATTTTAGTGACCGTTATAAATCAAGCACATTTCAAAATTTGTATAAAGATTTTCCTTCTGGTAATGGTAGTGTAGAAGGCAATCGTCTTTCTGATTTTAAAGAAAATAGGAGTTATTATAATTTGTTTTTTGAAACTAATTATGAGTTGTCTCAAAAGGCAACTATAGTAATAGGAATTAACTACAATAAAACGTCTTATGATTTAGAAGATCGTTTTCCTGAATCGAATACAAACCCTGATCAATCAGGTGATTTTAGTTTCAGTAATATACTATCGCCAAAAATTGGTTTCTCGTATTTAGCATCAAAAAATATTAGCTTGTATTCAAATGTAAGTCAAGGTTTTTCTCCTATCGCTTTAGCAGAAACGTTGTTACCAGATGGGCAAATAAACACAAACCTTAAACCGGAAACTGGTTGGAATTATGAGGTTGGTACAAGGGGAACCCTATTTAAAGACAAACTGCAATTTAACCTTGCTATTTATCGTTTAGATATCAAAAACCTTGTCGTATCAAGGCGTGTTGCCAATGACCAGTTTATTGGTGTTAATGCAGGGAAAACAAGACATGATGGAGTAGAGTTGGGACTAAACTATATAGTGATTGATAAAAAACTATTAAAGCTAAATGCATTTATGAATTACACATTAAATAATTTTAAGTTTAAAGAATTTATAGATGATGACAATGATTTTTCAGGAAATGACTTAACCGGAGTGCCTTCAAAAATATTCAATTCAGGTATAGCTATTACTACAGAACTTGGTGTTTATGGAAATATCAATTTTCAGCATGTAGGAAGCCAACCAATAACCGATAGTAATAGCCTATTTAGTGATTCCTATAATCTTACTAATTTAAAAATTGGTTATAAGAGAAGTTTTTCAAAAAAACTAAACCTTAATATCTTTTTTGGTTTAGATAATATTTTTGATAAAGCATATGCTTCACAAATATTAATTAATGCAAGTGGGTTTGGTGGTAAGGCACCACGCTATTTTTATCCTGGAAACCCTATAAACTATTACACGGGATTAAATATTAAGTATACATTCTAAATCACTGTCATACGAAAGTTTGTTAGTTTGTAGAGATACATGCTAAAGTAAATTCCTTAATTAATAGTGTAATGTTAATCATTAAAAAAAACATATGTCAAACTGAGCTTGTTGAAGTTTTAGAGGGAAACGAGCTCTTTAGGATTTGGATAAGCTCAACCTGACAATAAATTAAGTTTTACTTAAAACTTTCGGACGGCAGTGATTCTAAATAAATAGACATAACTTTATATTTCTAAAAACCAATAACATGAAACAATTTAAATTTATATACTTAATCAGCTTTATTTCACTTTTAGCTTGCGCTCAAAAAAATAAATCAACTGTAGAAGCTGAAGCGCCTACTACCATTAATTACAAAGGTGAAATTTTTGTACCTGGATTAGACATCCCATGGGGATTTGTTTTCCTTCCAGATGGAGCATTATTAATTACAGAAAAAGCGGGCGAATTAATTCATTTTAAAGATGGTAAAAAAACAATAATAGAAGGACTCCCTAAAGTATTTTTACGTGGACAAGGAGGACTGTTAGATATAGAATTACATCCTGATTATAGTAAAAATGGTTGGTTATATATTACGTATGCATCTACTGATGGCGAAGGGGAGGGCGGAAATACCGCTTTAATAAGAGCAAAACTCAATGGAAATAAATTAACAACTATTGAGCATTTATATAAAGCTAGTCCAAACTCTAAACTTCCATATCATTTTGGTTCTCGTATTGAGTTTGATAACGAAGGATTTTTATATTTCTCTATTGGAGAACGCGGAAACCGTGATGAAAATCCACAAGATGTAACCCGTGATTGCGGAAAAATATACCGGCTTAATGCAGATGGTAGTATCCCAGAAGATAACCCTTTTGTAGACACTCCAAATGCTAAAAAAGCCATTTTTAGTTTTGGTCATAGAAATCCACAAGGCATGGTTAAACACCCAGAAACTGGAGAGATATGGGTACATGAACATGGACCAAGAGGTGGTGATGAAATTAATGTTATACAAAAGGGTAAAAACTTTGGTTGGCCAAAAATCAGCTATGGTATAAATTATAGTGGTACAACATTCACAGAAGATACTGCGCTTCCTGGAATGGAACAACCATTGTTTTATTGGGTACCATCGATAGCTCCTAGTGGTATGACTTTTATTACATCTGATATATACCCCGACTGGAAAGGTAACCTTTTAGTTGGCTCTTTAAAATTTGAATACATAGAACGATTAGTTTTAAAGAACGATAAAGTTGTAAAACGCGAAAAATTATTAGAAGGAATGGGACGTGTTAGATGTGTAAGACAAGGGTTGGATGGGTATATATATACTGCATTAGAAGGTGTTGGTATTGTAAAAATTGTCCCAAATAAATAATATATATGAAAGTACTAAGTTGTATAATTCCATTTGTGATTGTGTCTTTTGTATTAGTGAACAATAAAACAGAAAAAAGAAATTACGAAGCTCGTAAACCTATTCAAGGTAAAGAACTACAAGAGAGTATTACAAGAGGAAATGATATCTATTCAGATTTTTGTATGTCTTGCCATTTACCGAATGGAAAAGGTGTAAAAAATACATATCCACCATTAGCCAATTCAGATTATTTAAAAAATAATAGAGACGCAAGTATTAAAGGCCTTAAATATGGTTTAAAAGGGGAAATTATAGTTAATGGAAACAAATACAATAATTATATGGCACCAATGGGATTGGGTAATGATGAAATCGCGGATGTAATGAATTATATTAACCATAGTTGGGGAAATGAATATGGAAAAATCGTTATCGAAAAAGAAGTTCGTGAAATCAAAAAATAACTAATGGTATTCTTAAATATGTTCAAAGTTATACTTCCTTCTACATGGTTAGGAAAGGAGTGTACTATGTGTCTAATGCCATTTTAGAAAGAAGCTAATGTAAAAGCTTATTAATATTCATTTTATATAATTTTCCAATAGGAATTTCATTATTTCCGATGCGTATTCTATTTCCTTCAATACTATCAATGTACTTTGTTGCAATTGCGAATGATTTGTGTACTTGTAGAAAATCATTCGATGGTAATGATTCTATCATATCAGATATTTTTTCTCTTACCGTAATTGTTTTGTCAATTGTAGCCACTTTAGTATAGTTTCCTGCAGCCTCAATATATAAAATTTCATTTATGGCTACTTGTATGTAACTTTTGTTATGACGAAGAAATATACGTTCTGTATTTATATCGTTTTCTTTTATTGAAGAAGGTGCTACTATATTATTAGTTAAACCAACAACTTTATTTACTGCTTTTAAAAAACGTTCAAAACTAAAGGGTTTTAATAAATAATCAACAACATTTAATTCGTAACTATCCAATGCAAACTCACTATAAGCGGTTGTTACAATCACTTTAGGTGGATTCGACAATGTCTTTAAAAAATCAAAACCTTTCAACTTAGGCATATTCAAATCTAAAAAAATAAGGTCTACATTGTTGTTGTTCAAATAATCTAAGGCTTCTATGGCATCATAACAATGCCTTTTAAGTTCCATAGTTGGTAATAGGTCGCAATACCCTTTTATGATATCATGCGCTATGGTTTCGTCATCAATGATTAAATAAGTCATCATATTACCTTGATATTTAATTGTGCTTTGTAAACATTATTAATTGTTTCATAAGATAATGTATGTTTATTGGGATATACTAATATTAACCTTCTATTTAAGTTTTCCAAGCCTATACCACCTTGCTCTGGTGTTTGCATGACATCAAAATTATTTTCAATCTCAAAGTATATTTCATTATTATTAGCGATCAATTTAATATGTACATAGGCACTATCTCGAAGGTTTTCCACCCCATGTTTAAATGCATTCTCTAAAAGGATGATAAATAACAAAGGCATTATTCGATAGTCTTTTTCATCAATTTGATGCTGAAAGTCAACATCTATTGTTTTATGATAACGCATTTTGTGCAAGGCAATATAGTTCTGTAAATAAGTTACTTCTTCAGCGAGTGTTACCGTCTCTTTCTGTCCTTCATAAATACTATATCGCATCATATCTGAAAGTTTCAAAATCAATTTCTGAGCTTTCTTTGCATCTTTACCAACCAAGCCGTAAAGGTTGTTCAGCGTGTTAAAAAAAAAGTGTGGGTTAACCTGACTTTTTAAATGCATTAATTCTGTTTTTACCTGTTCGTTTTTAAGCCTAATAATAGTTTTTATTTGTATAAATATCCAACGAATAATTAAAAAAAACAGCAATAAAAAGTAGAACATACTCACTATTACAAAGGGTTCATTGTCTCCAAAGGCATCATTGAAAATAATAATGATTATTCCCATAATAAGTAGTGCTGTCCATTTCAACCACTTAGGAACGCGCTGTATATATTTTTGTAGCTTAAATTTCATGCCCAATATTAGATAAATAAATTGCTTCAAACAAATTAGTTGACATACATATATTATTGGGGGATGAACTCCTACTTTAAAGCAATAAACAGCTTTGATGACTTGCAATAAGTCCTATGTCACTCCAAACAGTGACTATGTCACATTTACTTTTTATACAGGTAGTTCAGTAATAGGTTTGCATTAAACAACGAAACGTTTACTAATCTTAAAACTTATTTGAATGTCAAAATCATTAAAACTTATGTATGCTTTTATAATAATAGTTGGATTATTTAATCCTATTGTAGTAGCTCAAAATAAAAATGTAAATAATCAAAAAACAAACTCTATTCTAGGGAAATGGGAGGGTAATTTAGTTGTTAGTAAAAGTAAGTCTATCGGTATACTTTGGCGCTTTGAAACATCAGATCAAAATAAACTTATTGGTTTTATGGGACCTGCATCAAAGGGAGTTGCAACGTTACCAATGCAAAATATTGTAGTTACTGATAGTACAATTAATTATACTATTCATTCTGAAGGTAGTTTTTCTGGGAAGATTTCAACTTCAGGAATAACAGGCCTTTGGGATTCTGGAAGTGAGAAACAATTGGAGTTATATATGTCTAGAACATTGACGAAAGAACAACTGAGTAAACGATCTTCAAAAAAACAAGTAAATACCAATAGTAACGATATTTATCAATCTATTAAATCTGGCGATGTTGCAGGTGTTAAATCTTATCTAAATAAAGGAAATAACATTAATAAAATTGATTCAAATGGATATAGCTTACTCGTGTATGCCATAAAAAAAGACAAAACATATAAAGTAACGAACTATTTATTAGCTCAAGGTGCTAATCCAAATTTAAATATCAATGAGAGGTCTCCATTAATGTACTCGGTTGCCTATGGTAATTACCCAATCATTGAAGCGCTTCTTAGTCATAAAGCGAATGTAAATTATCTAAGCACTGAAAAAGAGTCGGCTTTATTGTATGCCATAAACGGCAGAGATGTAAAAGCATTACAAATTTTACTAAATCATGGTGCAAATCCTGATATGATTATATATGATCAACTTTCTGCAATAGATATAGCAAAAAAGGAAAACAATAAAGCTATTTTAAAAGTACTCAATCTGCCTTATGAAGGAGTAAGAGATGGACCTTATATTATTAAGAATGATACAAAACAAACAGCAGTTTGGGTTCATAAAGATGTAAAATATAGTAAGGAAATTGATGTAACGATTTCTCAAATAATAAATCATAAAGGACTAAGCGCAAATCTTTGGGGTAAAAAGCCTATAGAGGTAACTAAGTTGGATTATAAGGGGGATTTTAAGATTGCTGCTGTGAGTGATATTCATGGCCAATATGACGTATTTATTGATTTGTTGAAAAAGAATAGCATTATTGATCAGTATAGTAATTGGAACTTTGGAACGGGACATTTAGTAATAGCTGGTGATATGTTTGATCGAGGTGCTCAAGTAACGGAAGTATTATGGTTTTTATACGATTTAGAAATGCAAGCCTCAAAAAAAGGAGGGAAGTTGCATGTGTTATTGGGGAATCATGATGTGATGGTGCTTAATGGAAACTTACGAGCAGTACATCCAAAATATTTAGAAATATCTAAAATATTAAAGCAACCTTTTAACTCTTTATTTACGGAAGATACTGTCTTAGGAGATTGGCTAAGAACACGCCCTGTATTAGTAAAAATCAATAATATTTTATTCACACATGGTGGCTTACACCCTGATTTAGCACATAAAGGACTGTCCATAGATCAGATTAATAGTGAATTCAAAAAGCAGCTAATAGCTTCTGAACTTCCAGAAAAACGAAACGAGCTTGGTAACTATTTACATCGTGGAAATGGGCCTATTTATTACAGGGGGTATTTTCAAGGAAAAACAGCAACTACACAGCAAATAGAGGATTTGCTAAACTATTTTGATATAACCAATATAGTGGTAGGACATACTACACACCGAAATATTGAAACTCGCTATGATGGAAAAGTCATAGTAATCGATGCAAACATGAAAAGTGGAAATGATGGTGAAATACTCTTCTGGGAATCTGGAGAATTTGTCCGAGGAACACTTTCAGGCGAAACTTTACCAATTCAGAAAGAAGCCAACTAATTGAATCATAATGATATTAATTAACTTAAAAAATAACAAATGAGTCTTATAATAAATAATTTATCAAAAACCTATTCAAATGGGGTCAAGGCATTACAAAATATATCTTTGGATATCCCCAATGGTATGTTTGGCTTATTGGGGCCTAATGGTGCGGGAAAATCTACTTTAATGCGAACCTTGGCTACATTACAAGATGCAGATAAAGGTTCGGTAATGCTTGGTGATTTAGATGTGTTAAAGCAGAAAAATGAAGTACGACAGGTATTAGGATATTTACCACAGCAATTTGGTTTATATCCTAAAATATCTGCTGAAACATTATTAAATCATTTTGCTGTACTAAAGGGAATCACAAACAAGGGAGAACGTAGAGAATTGGTACAAGCGTTGTTGCACAAAACAAATTTATACAATGTGCGTAAACAAAATTTAGTTGGTTTTTCGGGCGGAATGAAACAGCGTTTTGGGATTGCACAAGCTTTACTCAATAACCCTAAATTACTAATTGTAGATGAACCTACAGCAGGTTTAGATCCTGTTGAAAGAAATCGATTTTATAATGTGTTAAGTGAGTTGGGTGAAAACACCGTGGTCATTTTGTCTACCCATATTGTAGAAGATGTAAAAGAGCTATGTACCAATATGGCTATTATCAATAAAGGTCAAGTTGTATTGAAAGGAAATCCGATGAAAGTAATTGAAGACTTAGAAGGCAAGGTATATCAGAAAACCATTGTAAAGTCAGCATTAGCAGAGTATAAAAAACATTATCAAGTAATCAGTGAAAAATTATTTCTTGGTAAACAAATTATTCATGTACTATGCGATGTAGCTCCAGGAAATGGCTTTACTCCAATCAGTGCTGATTTAGAAGATGTTTATTTTTCTCAAATTTTTGATACTAACAGAAACCTTAAAATAAAAGCATAATGTGGTACGAAATATTTAAATTCGAATTAAAGTACAGAATTAAGCGCCCAGATACCTACCTTTTTTTTGTCTTTCTTTTTTTATTTTCAATAGTAGGTATTGATTTTATTTTACAAGGGGTAGAGTTAGGGCCTATTAAAAAGAATTCGCCTTTAGTAATTGCAAAAGCAATGGGTGCCATTACAGGTATTTTTATGATTATAGCTTCTATGATTATGGGGGTATCAGTGTTAAGAGACTTTGAATACCATATTGAGTCACTCATGTATGTAAATCCAATCAGAAAGCGTGATTATTTATTAGGTCGGTTTTTAGGATCGTTTGCAGTCTTATTGTTTGTGTTCAGTGGTCTATTATTCGGAATGATGTTGGGAGAATTCATGCCTTGGAAGGATCCAAACGATTTACATCCATTTAACATACGGTCTTATGTACAACCATTTGTATTTGTGACGTTACCCATCATGTTTTTTGGAGCATGTTTGTTTTTTATCACAGGTGCATTGAGTAAAAAAATAGTAGTTGTATATACACAGGGGATAGTATTTTTTGTCATTTTTATAGTAGTCAAATCCATAACCAATGAACAGTTACAAGCTATTTTAGATCCATTTTCTTTAACAACAATTTCATTACTTACTGAATCGTGGACGGTGGAAGCACGTAATTTTAATGGCATCCCGTTTAGTGGTCTACTTTTGTACAATAAATTATTTTGGATAGTATTAGGACTTCTAATTTTAGTATTCGGGTATCAAAAATTTAATTTTACTATAGTTAAAAGAAAACAGGTTAATAAGAAGAAATCACAAGTTTTAAATATAGAAACTGATATTGATTATACTAGGGAAATCCCTGAATTTCAGCTAAAATATGGATTCAAAGCCAAATGGACACAACTGACAGATCTTTCATTGTTCTATTTTAAAAGTATTTGTAAGCAACCTACTTTTTGGGCGATTGTTATTTGTGGAATATTAATTATGTTAGTTAATTCTGTGAATTTAGGGACCGTTCATGGAGTTGATAGTTATCCGGAAACCTATTTCATTGTGAAAGAATTACAAGAAACATCAGTATATTTTTTCTTGATTATTCTTGTTTTTTATTCAGGAGAACTTATTTGGAAGGAACGCTCTGTAAAATTGAACTTGATCTATGATGCAACACCAATATCAGACTTTATACATCTTGCTGGTAAATATATTGGGTTATTACTTATTTACATTGTACTAATAATATCGTTAATTATTTCTGGAATCATTTTCCAAACTATGAATGGTTATTACAATTACGAGTTACAAGTGTACTTTTATGGATTCTTTTTAGAAATACTACCATTCTTAGCTTTATATACATTTATTGCGTTTTTTGCGCAAGTACTGACTAATCATAAATTTATTGGGATTCTTGCTGTGATGGTGTTTCTAACAATAAACATTGGGTTAAGATCTTTTGGATTTGATCATGATTTATACCTTTTTGGAGGTAGTCCTTTGGGTACATATTCTGATATGAATGGCTTTGGTCATTTTTTTAAGCCATTCATATTTATTAAGGCCTACTGGCTTTTCTTCGGGCTATCAATACTAATCATCTCATCAGTATTTTCGGTTAGAGGTACAGAATCTAATTTTTTAAAGAGATTAAAGGGAATCCGTACTCGTTTGAGTAATTCATTATTGAAATTTGGAATTATTACCATGACCACATTTATACTCCTTGGATGCTATATTTATTATAATACCAACGTGTTAAACAAATATATGTCTAAGGCTGAAACTATAAATTATAGAGTTAACTATGAAAAAACGCTTAAGAAATTTGAATATTTTCCTCAACCTAAAATAGTGGATGTAAACTTGAAAGTTGACTTGTATCCTTCAACAAGGGATTATATAATTGATGGAGTATATGTACTTAACAACACTACAGATGTAACAATAAGTGAAATTCATATTCAAAAATTAATGGATGCTCATACAGCTCTTGATGGCGTAACTTTTGATAAAGAGGTAATTGCAAATAATGAGTATAATGAGTATGGCTATACCATCTATGAATTAAAGGAAGAAATGCAACCAGGAGGTAGTATTACAATTAGTTTTAAACAAACTTTTACAACAAATGGATTTGAAGTGGGTGGTTCAAATACCCATATAGTCAACAATGGCACTTTTTTTAATAATAAACATTTACCAACTTTGGGATATAATAAAAAATATGAATTGAGGAACACCGATGATCGTTCAGATCATGGTTTGCCTCCAAGATTAAAAAAGGCCAAGAGAGAAGACCCAAAAGAATTATTAAACCCTCGATCAGGAAGTGACTCTGATGGTATTACCTTTGAAATCATAATAGGAACGGATGAAAATCAAACAGCTATTGCTCCGGGAAGTCTTATGAAAAATTGGACAGAGAACAATCGTAATTATTTTCATTATAAAATGGATAAAACAATGATCAACTTTTATTCAATTGTTTCCGCTGAATATGAAGTTCAAAAGGATACTTGGCGAGTAACACCAAAAACAGAAACGAAACCCGTTGATTTAGAGATTTATTATCATAAAGGACATGATTTTAACTTAGATCGAATGATGGAGTCTATGAAAGCTTCTTTTGATTATTACAGTACCAATTTTAGTCCATATCAATATCATCAAATGCGTATAACGGAATTTCCACGTTATTTAGAATTTGCACAGGCGTTTCCTGGAACTGTTCCGTTTTCTGAAGCAATTGGTTTTGTATTAGACATAGATGATGAAACAGATGTCGACATGGCTTTTTATATCACTGCTCATGAATTGGCTCATCAATGGTTTGGAATGCAAGTAGAGGCAGCTAATGTCCAAGGACAACATCTAATTTTAGAAACCCTATCGCAATATGCAGCCATTATGGTATTAAAAAAACACTATTCGGAAGATAAAGTGCAACAGTTCCTAAAACTTCAAGTAGAAAAATACTCTAATGGAAAACGTATAGAAAGTGGAAAAGAACCATCTTTAGCTTTTGTAGAAAATCAAGAATATGTCTATTATGCAAAGGGGGCAATTAACATGTATGAATTACAGGAATATATTGGAGAAGACAAGGTTAATTTAGCAATAAAGCAATTTATTAGCGATTGGAATACGACCGATGGAAAGTTGAAAATGCGAACAAATAGGTATGCAACAACCAAAGATTTATTGGGATATTTTAAGAATGTTACCCCAGAAGAATTACAATACTTAATTCACGATTTATTTGAAAAAGTAATTCCTATGAGTACCCCAAATACATAGTTTTGCTTATGTAACTATTTTAGGCTTCATAAATTTTGGGATAAAACAATAGGCGAGTGAGCGATCATATTTTAAAAAGCGAGAACCAAATATAATTGGGCTCTCGCTTTTTATTTTAAGCTCTGAATGAACTAAGTAAATTCAAATGTTTTCTAAAATATAGTATAACGAACCATTAATTGTTTCCAAAAGTATGTGAAGCCTTAAATTTACCAACCGCATCAACTCGCTCATAAATCGCAAAGATTCCCAATCTTTTCAATTTATGCCGTGTTTCAAGACAAAAGATAATGAGACATCTTTTAAAGACTACAATTACTGTGGGATATTTTACATAATAAAGAATCATAGCTTTAAAATGGATAATCAGCTATGAAAACAATTACCATACATTTGAACTATAATGTTCTGCGTTATGTAACTTGAACTTTGGTTAAAAGCAAAAGTTGTTATTACAGCAGTTTCTTAAAAAAAATATTCTAAGAGTTTCTTCTGTGATATTAATGGAACACTTTTTAAACGAAACGACGATAGTAGCGAAGTAGAATATGTGATAAATAAAATTAATTACTAAATGACTTTTTAAGTAAGACCAACCAATACATGCTTGTAGTTTTCAATTAGCATTCTATTTCCTTTCATTGATAGATAAAAACTTAGTAAACATCTATAATAAACTAAAGATCCTCTATAAAATTATAACGCTATTATTCTTTATAGTATTTTAGTTCATTAATATTAAAAAATGAAAACTAACTATTTAAAAATAGTACTACATTACTTTTTATGGCTACTTTTATTTGTGTACCCAATAGCTTCCTTAAATAGTCAATATCTTATTTACAGAAATTGGTTGTCTTTAACCAGTATTTTTATAGCTTTTTACCTTAATTATTTTGTTTTAGTAGATTATTTTTTTCTAAAAAATAAAAAGCTTCAATTTTATGTTTTAAATGTTTTTCTTATAATAATTTTATACATTTTATTAAGCAATATTATAAGTTTGGAAGTATTTCATCCATCAATAAATGGTGAGCAAATCCGTGAGATTAGAAGTGGTGCTATGACTACGGTTCAAGTCATTTTACCTATCATTTTGGGTGTTGGTATGTGTGTTGGTTTAAAAGTAAATGCACATTTAAATAAAAATAAGTTATTATTACAAGAAGTAAAACAAGCACAATTAAATGCTGAAATTAAATATTTAAAATATCAGATTCAACCACACTTTCTATTTAATACACTTAATAATATATATGCATTAGTTGATGAATCACCTTATTTAGCAAAACAATCAATACACACAATGAGTAAAATGATGCGTTATGTATTACACGACGCTTCTAATAACAAAGTTCCGTTAGTTAAAGAAATAGAATTTTTAGAGCGTTATATAGATTTAATGCAATTACGAGTATCATCTAATTTAACATTAGAAAAAAACTTTCCAATTATAAATCAACCCATACAAATAGCACCACTCATATTAATTACTTTTATTGAAAATGCTTTTAAACATGGTATTGACGCTATAAAAGACAGTCATATTTCTATTAATTTAGAGATAGAAAAAAATCAAATAAAATATTCCGTAATTAATTCATCTTTCCCCGAGAAAGAAAAAAATACAGATTCTGGAATAGGGTTAGAGAACCTAAAAAAGAGGTTAGACATATTATATCCAAATAATTTTAACTTGGTTACAAAAGAAGAAAACTGTTCATATATTGCACTATTAACACTTAAATATAAAAAATAATGCTTTCCTGTATTTTAATTGATGATGAACCTTTAGCTCTTAATTTATTAGAAGGATACGTAACATCTACACCTTTCTTAAAATTGGTAGCAAAATGTAATAGCGCAATTGCAGCTATAGAAGTAATGGAGAAAGCTCACATTGACTTAATTTTTACAGATATTCAAATGCCTAATTTATCTGGAATGGAGTTTTCTAAAATGATATTAAATAAAAAAACTAAAGTTATTTTTACTACTGCGTTTGAAGAATTTGCATTAGAAAGTTATAAAGTAAATGCTATTGATTATTTAGTAAAACCAATAAGTTACCCTGAATTTTATACTGCAGCTAATAAAGCAAAGCAGCAAATACTTCAAAGTTCTAATCAAGTTTCTAGTAATGATTATATTTTTGTAAAATCAGATTATAAACTAATTAAGATCGTTTTAAAAGATTTGATTTATGTTGAAGGCCTAAAAGATTATTTAAAACTGTATACCGTTAATTCTGAAAAACCAATTCTTACTTTAAAGAGCATGAAGTCTTTGGAAGAAGAATTATCTAAAAAACAATTTATGCGTGTTCATCGTTCGTTCATGGTAAATTTAAAAAAAATCACTACTATAGAGCGTAATCGCATTGTTTTTGGAGACAAATATATTCCTGTTTCAGAAAAGTATAAAGAAAACTTTTTGAAATTTATCAAATCTGATTTTCAATAATAGACAAAATACGCTCAAACGTCTATTTATCCTCTATACAAATCTATTTCATTTTAAAAATAAGATAAGTTTATTCAATTTTGATGTATTCATATAAAACGATACATCAAATGGTTAGAGTACTTATTTTTTTAATAGTTTTTTTTACATCTAGTTTACAAGCACAAACTACCAATCAAAAGATTGAAGAATTGATACAGAAATATGTAGAACTAGATCAATTTTCAGGAACCGTACTTTTAGCTAAAGAAGGAAATATTTTATACGCAAAAGCTTTTGGAGAAGCCAATAAAAGTTATCAAATAAAGAATAATATAGACACCAAGTTTAACATAGCCTCTATGGGTAAAATGTTTACAGGTGTATCTATTTTACAATTAGAAGAACGTGGAAAGTTAAATATTAATGACCCTGTTAGTAAATACTTAAAAGGCTTTCCTTTTGGCAATAAAATTACCATTAAGCATTTATTGTCTCACACCTCTGGCTTAAGTAATTATATGCGACATTCTGTTTATAGAGCAAATAGAGGAAAGCGTTACGTAATTAATGATATAATACCTTTTATTTACGAACAAAAATTAGAGTTTAATACTCCAGGAAAACAATTTGGTTATTCTAATTCTGGAATGGTAGTTTTAGGAGCTATTATTGAAAAGGTTTCTGGAAAAACATATTCCAACTATATTACCGAAAACATTTTTGTTCCTGCTCAAATGACTAATACGGAAATGAGATTTTGGGATGATGTGGTCCAAAATAGAGCATTAGGGTATTTAAAATCTGTATCTGGTAAATATACTAATACAATTTATACGAATAGCTCGCCACAATCTGATGGCGGAATTCTATCTACTGTAGAGGATTTATTAAAATTTGACCGAGCTTTATATAGTCCTCTTTTAGTTAATGATATATCAAAAGAAAAGTTATTTAAAGCCGTTATACCAAAAATAACATATGGGTTAGCTTTTCAAGTAGAGCATAAAAACGGAAATAAAGTAGTTGGTCATGGAGGAGGACTACCAGGTTTTTCATCTTATTTTTCAAGGTATTTAAAGGATAAATATACCATAATAGCCTTATCTAATTATGATAGAATTTCCAGAAATATTGTGTATTATATTGAAGATATTTTATTTAATAAAACATACCAATTACCAAAGGAAAGATTACGTTTTTTTATTTACAAAAACAAAACTACAATCAAGAGTTTTGAGACTTTTCCCGTAATGGCCAAGTTTATTACAGATAATAAATATTCCTTGAATCATCATCAACGATTAAACCTTATTGCTTATGAATTCATGAGAGAAAAAAATATTGAATTTGCTATTCAATTATTCAAGTTGAATGTTCACCTATTTCCAAATGAGGCTAATGTTCATGACAGCTTAGGTGAAGCCTATGAAAATAACAAACAATATGATTTAGCACTGAAAAGTTATGAAAAAGCAGTTGAATTAGCTAAAAAGAATTCACATCCATTATTAAATTCTTTTAAAGAAACACTACAGCGCTTTATAAAAACTAATGCATAAATAATTTACAAGTAGGAGTATATAATATGAAAAAACATGCGTTAAGATATTTTAAACACATAAGTATTACTTTTTTATGTTTGGCTTTAATAGCAATAATATTTGGTTTGTACCATGATGCTAGTTTAAGTTATGATCACAATACTCAAAAAATGAATTGGCATAATGATGGCCCATATTTGTTTTATGAAAATGATAGTGTTATTTCTTTGAACTATATTAAAGGAAATAAAGAAGATGGTTATTATGTAGAAAAAAAAGAAAACCCAATAACTAATTCAATACCAGCGAGGTGTTATTTTTCTTTAGACTCTACCAATTTTGATTTTACAATTAATACAAAGTTTAAAATACCAAAAACAATCTATAATGATCATAATAAAATAATTGCAATTTCCGATATAGAAAGTGGTTATAAAGCATTTAGAGATTTCTTAATTAGCGCTAAAGTCATTGACCAGCAACTTAATTGGATTTTCAATAAAGGACATTTGGTATTAGTAGGTGATTTTGTAGATCGAGGCTATTCTACAACTCAGGTGTTATGGTTCATTTACAAATTGGAACAAGATGCAAAATCTAAAGGAGGAAATGTACACTTTATAATAGGAAATCATGAATTAAAAAATATGTATGGTGACTACTCAGCAAGTTCCCCTAAATATATTTATATAGCTTCAATGTTAGGCAAAACTCAAGCTAATTTATATGATACAAATTCAATTCTTGGTAAATGGCTTTCGAGTAAAAACTCTATAGAACTTATTAATGGAGTGTTATTTACTCATGGAGGATTGCATCCAAATATCGTAAATACAAATTTAAGTTTAAAAGAAATTAATCAATTTATTAAAACGCACTATTATCAAGCTAACTATTCTAAAGCTCATAAGGGTAAGAATGATTTTTTAGTATCCTCTAAAAATGGAATATGTTGGTATCGAGGTTATTTTAAAGAAAATTTATCTCAAAAAATAATCGAAGCAGGACTTAGTAAATTTAATGCAAAAGCAATAGTTGTAGGCCATACATTACAATCTAAAGTCAAAACTTTTTTTAACAAAAAAGTTATAGGTATTGATGTTAAACATCCTAAGGATTATCATAAAAATTGGCCTAATCAAAATTCAGAGGGTTTATTAATTGAAAACAATTTGTATTACAGAATTTTTAATAAAGGTAAAATAGAGAAGCTATGAAATTAATTATCAATAATTTAAATAAGACTTATAACAACGGGGTAAAAGCAATAGATAATATAAGCTTAGAAATAGGAACAGGAATGTTTGGTTTATTAGGGCCTAATGGAGCAGGGAAATCTTCTTTAATGCGAACTATAGCTACTTTACAAAAGCCAGATACTGGTTCAATTATATTCGGAGATATAAATGTTTTAAACGACAATTTAAGTCTGAGAAAAATATTAGGGTATTTACCACAATCTTTTGGCGTATATCCTAAAATGTCTGCAGAAAAACTACTTGATTATTTTGCTTTATTAAAAGGCATTAGCTCAAAACTTGACAGGCAAAAAATAGTAAAAGAAGTATTAGAACTAACTAATTTATATGAGGTTCGAAAAAAATATGTAGATGGCTATTCTGGAGGAATGAAACAACGTTTTGGCATTGCACAGCTTCTACTTAATAATCCAAAATTGATTATAGTAGATGAACCAACTGCTGGTTTAGATCCTTCGGAAAGACATCGATTTTTAAATGTTTTACGTGAAATAGGTACTAATTCTACTGTTATTTTTTCAACTCATATTGTTGAAGATGTAAAAGAATTATGTAATGAAATGGCAATTTTAAATGGCGGGAGAATTCTAAAACACACCACTCCAACAAAGGCAACTTCAGAACTCGAAGGTCAAATATGGACTACTATAATTACTCGTGAAGAGTTAGAGCTAATGGAAAAAAGTTATAACATTTTATCATCTAACTATAATCAAGATAATTCATTAACGATTCGTGTACATGCTGCTATAAAACCAAATGAAATCTTTAAAAAAGCAACACCACAACTGGACGATGTATATTTTATAGCTCTAAAACAAGACGAAATTTCACTTGTGTAATGAAGCAATTTTATTTTAACCATTAAAAACGATACCAATGTTTTCTATAATATTTAAACACGAATTAAAATACTGGTTTAAAAAGCCTTCATTTTATATTTATGCTATTCTATTTTTTATAATAGCGATACTAATGGCTGCATCAAAAGCTGGGATTTTTGATGCAGTAACAGCTACCAAAGGTTCGTCACTTATTGTAAATTCTCCAATGTACATTAACAATATGTTTAGCAGTCTTACAGGGCTTATATTCTTTTTATTTCCATCTATTATAGGCTTTTCAGTATATCGAGATTATAAAAGTGAAATGCACACCATATTGTATTCTTATCCTTTTACAAAAGTTAATTATCTATTTGCTAAATTCTTTAGTAGTGTAACTATTGTTACTATTATAGTTTTTATAGTTGGTATTGCAATGTGTGTTGGTTTTAATTTGCCAGGTACTAATCCTAATCTTTTAGGAGAGTTTCAAATGATGGCTTATTTACAATCGTATCTAGTATATATACTGCCTAATATTTTATTGTATGGAGCCATTGTATTTGCAGTTGTTGTATTTACTAGAAAAATTATAGCTGGTTTTGCCATCTTTATTATTTTATTAATACTACAAGTAACATTAACAGTTCTTGCATCAAATCCAAAATATGCATTTATTACCGCTTTATTTGACCCTACAGGTTCGTTAGCAACCTTATATTATATAAAATATTGGACTGTTGTAGAACAGAATACATTATCAATACCTATTAAAGGGGTAATTATATACAATAGATTATTATGGTTAGGATGTTCTGCAATAGTTTTTAGCCTTGTTTCTAAGTATTTTAATTTTAGTCAAAACCCAATATCATTATCATATAAAAGACAAAAAGGGAAACGTAGTACTAAAGCTAATTTTGGAAATATTACACGTGTTAAATTACCTAAAATAGTTTATAACTTTTCATTAAAACATTACTTAAAAGTAACATGGAAGCAATCTAATATTGATTTTAAATACATATTTAAAAGTATCCCATTTATTGTTATCCTATTTATTATTTCCTTTAGTTTAATAATTCATTACTATGAAGGGAGTAGTTTTAGGGGAACATCAAGATTTCCCGTTACCTGGAGAATGTTAAATTATGGAGAAATGTTTCAATTAGCAATTGTCATTTGTACATTCTTATTTGCTGGAATATTAGGGGAAAGGCCTAAAACCTCAAAAATAAATATTCTTGTTGATAGTACTCCAATACCAAATTGGACATTGTTATTATCTAAATTAATAGCGTTATTTAAAATGCAATGGGTAATGTTGGCTGTTGTAATGATTTCAGGCATTTCTTTTCAAGTATATAAAGGCTATTATCATTTTGAAATAGGGCAATATCTATACGAGCTGTATATATTAAATTTTATATATTATTTATTATGGGCAATAATGGCAATATTCATACAAACTTTAATTAGAAATACATATTTAGGTCTTTTTTTACTTTTTATTATTTTTATTATTGTCAGTACTTCTATACCGAATGCAATTGGTCTTGAACAAGAAGTTTTTATATTTAACCAAGGTACTTTTGGTTATAGTTTTTCTGATATGAATGGTTATGGAGCTTCTCTGTCAAGTATTTTTATTTATGGCTTTTATTGGTTTTTGTTTGGAATGTTATTGTTAATAGGAGCAAGTTTATTTTTCATTAGAGGATTATCTTACTCATTTAATGAGCGTTTATCTATTTTAAAATCACGTTTAACAAGAAAAATAATGATAGTGTCAGGAATTATTTTGATAAGTTTTTTGACTACTGGTTTTAGCATTTACTATGAAAATAATGTAGT
>Ga0105354_1000800_pt1 | contig 19502 bp, 12 predicted proteins | sample GOMGulsemesocosm_FD_83658 | JGI IMG/M metagenome (GOLD analysis project Ga0105354, IMG submission 83658) | Methane-oxidizing microbial communities from mesocosms in the Gulf of Mexico - GOM9B Gulf of Mexico | ecosystem: Environmental > Aquatic > Marine > Cold seeps | place: USA: Gulf of America...
GGTTTAATTTGGTTTAAAAATTTAAATGGGAATTTTTTAATTTTCCCCAAAAAAATGAATTTTTCAAAAAAAAAAAAAAAAAAAAAAAAGAAAACCCCCTTTGAATAACAAATAGAATTTATTTTAAAAAAAAAAAAAAAAAAAAAAAATTATTTTTTCAAAAAAATAAAAAAAAAAAAAAAAAAAAAAGGCAACCTTTCGGTTGCCTTTATAATATACTAGATTTGAAAAATTATGCTTTAAATAAAGGCAAACCTTTCATTAATTCGTTTACTTTAACTTTTACTGCTTCTAGAGTAGCTTCATCTTCAAAATTCATAAGAACTTCATCTATTAAAGAAACAACAGTTTCCATATCTGCTTCTTTTAAACCTCTAGTCGTAACTGCAGCAGAACCAATTCTAATTCCAGATGTTACAAATGGGCTTTTATCATCAAAAGGTACCATGTTTTTGTTTACTGTAATATCTGCTTTTACTAGAGCATTTTCAGCATCTTTACCAGAAAGATTTTTATTACGTAAATCTATTAACATCATGTGGTTATCTGTTCCTCCAGAGATTAATTTGTAATCACGCTTTACAAAAGCTTCAGCTAATGCATTAGCATTCTTTTTAACCTGCAACATGTAGTGCATAAACTCATCTGTTAAAGCTTCACCAAAAGCAATTGCTTTAGCCGCAATAATATGCTCTAATGGTCCACCTTGATTTCCTGGAAAAACAGCAGAATCTAATAAAGAAGACATTTTACGTAAGTTTCCATTTTTAAGTTTTAAACCAAATGGGTTATCAAAATCGTTACCCATTAAAATCATTCCACCTCTTGGACCACGTAATGTCTTGTGTGTTGTTGTTGTTACAACATGACAGTGCTGAATTGGATCGTTTAAAATTCCTTTAGCAATCATACCTGATGGATGAGAAATATCTGCTAATAAGATAGCATTTACACTATCAGCAATTACTCTAAAACGAGCAAAATCTATATCTCTAGAATATGCAGAAGCACCAGCTATTATTAATTTTGGCTGTTCTTTAGTAGCAATTTCTTGAATTTTATCGTAGTTTAATCTACCTGTTTCTTCTTCAACGCCATAAAAAGATGGGTTGTATAAACGTCCAGAAAAGTTTACTGGAGAACCGTGAGTTAAATGTCCTCCATGAGACAAATCGAATCCTAAGATCTTATCACCTGGTTTTATACATGCATGAAACACAGCTGTATTTGCCTGACTTCCAGAATGTGGCTGTACGTTAGCATAAGCTGCACCAAATAACGCTTTAGCACGATCTATAGCAATTTGCTCTACTTCATCCACGATTTCGCAACCACCATAATAGCGTTTACCAGGATAACCTTCGGCATATTTGTTAGTTAATACAGAACCTGCAGCTTCCATAACTTGGTCGCTTACAAAGTTTTCTGATGCTATTAATTCAAGTCCGTGTAATTGGCGCTCTTTTTCAGCTTCAATTAATTCAAATATTTGTTCGTCGCGTTGCATAACAATAGATTATTTTAATAAGTTGCAAAAATAAGAAATAGAAAAGTTTTATACTTCAATAAAGATGAATTCTTTACAAAAAGCTTAAGTTTTACGAATTTTAAAATTTTAACGCATATTTATATATTTATACTAGTATTAAAATCAAAAATTATGTAGGTTTGATACATAATTGAGAAACTTATAAAAAACTAATCTATGCCATTAACAGCAAATAATCCAGATAGAAAATCGTGGCTACACGTCGATAAGAATTCAGACTTCCCTATTCAAAATATTCCTTTTGGTGTCTTTTTAACAAGAGATGATATTATTACTATTGGAACTAGAATTGGAGATACCGCTATAGATTTAGGTGCTTTACATCAGTTAGGGTATTTTGAAGGTATTCCACTTACAGATGATATTTTCTTACAAGATACTTTAAACGATTTTATTGCTGATGGTCGTAAAACGTGGCGTTTAGTTAGAAATAGAATTGCAGAGATTTTTGATGCTGAAAATGATAGCTTAAAAGACAACAAGAAAAATAAGGAAACTGTATTATTTCGTTTAGATGAAATTGAAATGCAGTTACCGGTTCAAATTGGAGATTACACAGATTTCTACTCAAGCATAGAACACGCTACAAACGTAGGAACTATGTTTAGAGATCCGGACAACGCTTTATTACCAAATTGGTTACATATTCCAGTTGGTTACCACGGAAGAAGTAGTTCTGTAATTCCTTCAGGAATACCTGTGCACAGACCACAAGGTCAAACATTACCAGCTGGTGCAACAGAACCCGTTTTTGGACCAAGTAGATTAGTAGATTTTGAATTAGAAATGGCATTTATAACTACAGATGCAAATGACTTAGGAGAACCAATTCCAGTTGATGAAGCTGAAGAATATATCTTTGGGATGGTTTTATTTAATGACTGGTCTGCTAGAGATATTCAAAAATGGGAATATGTTCCATTAGGACCATTTTTAGCTAAAAACTTTGCGTCATCTGTTTCTCCATGGATTGTTACTTTAGATGCCTTACAACCTTACAAGGTTAAAGGACCAAAACCTTTAAAGAAGCAATTACCTTATTTACAGCAAACAGGTGAAAAAAGCTACGATATTAATTTAGAAGTTGCCATTCAGCCAGAAAAGCACCAAGAAACTGTAGTTTCTAGATCTAATTTTAAATATATGTACTGGAGCATGTCTCAACAATTAGCACATCATACTGTTAACGGTTGTCCTGTAAATTCTGGAGATTTAATGGGAAGTGGAACAATTTCTGGACCAACGCCAGATTCTTACGGATCTATGTTAGAATTATCCTGGAGAGGTGAAAAACCTGTTAAAATGAATGATGGTTCTGAGCGTAAATTTATAAACGATAATGATACGGTAATCATGCGTGGTTACTGTGAAAAAAACGGATTAAGAATAGGTTTTGGAGAAGTTAATACTAAGCTTTTACCAATTTTTGAACCTAAGAAAAAATAATTATTTATTAAATATTTTACTACAACCCTTAATTTTATTAAGGGTTGTTTTATTTTTGGCACTAAGATTGAATAATCTTATCTTAAACTAAATCATTATGAAAAAACTATTACTATTATCCTTAGTTATAATTCTATCTGCCTGCAGTGCTTCTAAACAAATTGAGAAGCAATTAAGCTATGGAAACTACGACAAAGCTATAAATGATGCTGTTAGAAAACTAAGCAGTAATAAAGAGAGAAAAAGCAAACAAGAATATATTGCTTTACTTAAACGTGCATATAACAAAGCTGCAGACAGAGATTTAAACGATATTAATTATCTTAAAAAAGAAAATAATCCAGAGAAATACGAGCAGATATATAACAAATACGTAAACTTAAGAAATAGACAAGAACGTGTTAAACCAATCTTACCTTTATATTTAAATGGTAACGAAGTAAAATTAAAATTCACTAATTATGCTTCTGAAATAGTTAGCTATAAAGATAAAACATCTAATTATTTATATAGTAAAGCTTCTGCTCTATTAAATAGCTCTAATAAAATGGATGCTAGACAATCTTACAATGATTTTAAATACATAGACCAGATTAACCCTAACTACCGAGACGTTAGAATAAAGATAAGCGAAGCATTGTTTAAAGGAAGAGATTATGTAAGTCTTAACCTAAAAAATGAAACCCAACAAATTATTCCAAAACGCTTAGAAGACGATTTATTAAACATTAGCACATATGGTCTAGATAACCTTTGGACTGTATACCACAATAACAAACAAGCCAATGTAAATTACGACTACAACATGGCGTTACTTTTTAAAGACATTATAATTTCACCCGAACAAATAAAAGAAAGAGAGATTATTAAAGAAAAGCTTGTTAAAGATGGCTGGAAATATGCCTTAGACGAAAATGGAAACGTAAAAAAAGATTCTTTAGGTAACGATATTAAAGAAGATAAATTCTCAAAAGTACGTTGTGAATATTATGAAACTAGACAATTTAAAACCTCTAGTGTTATTGCATCTGTAGAATTTAAAGATTTAAGAACAAACCAATTAATAGATCGTTTTCCTATTGAAAGCACTTTTTTATTCGAGCATTTTTACGCAACTTCTAGAGGAGATAATCGCGCTTTAGAAGGTGTTTTATTAGATTACTTAAATAACAGACGTGTTCCTTTTCCTTCAAATGAACAAATGGTTTTTGATACAGGTGAAGACTTAAAAGAAAAACTCAAGCATATTATATCTAGACAAAATTTTAGATAATTCAAACCCATAAAAAAAGCGACCAAATTGGTCGCTTTTTTATTTTACCTAAGCTACTTTACTTATACTAAAGCAATTAAATCCATATCATTAATAGCACCATGACTTGCATGTGCAACCGCTACTCCATTCTTTAGAACCACTAATTGTGGACTTTGGTGCATGACTTGAAATTTATATCCAACCTCATTAGAAACATCTCTAAAATTTAATAAATCCATATAATATAAATCTACATTTAAATCTAAATTATAAAGCTCTTCAAATTGTTTTAAAACCATTCTACTAATTCCACATCGTGTAGAATGTTTAAAGATTAGCTGTGTTTTACCTTTAGACAATTCAGCAATATCATTCAACTGTTCAACCGTAGTTAATTGTTTCCAAGGTAAAGTCTTCACTTCTTTTGGCTCTTTAGTTCCTCCAAATAATTTATTTATAATTCCCATAAACGTTTTTTAATCTTTTAATTACAACAAAAATAGATATAATCTGTTAATTTTATATATCAATAGTAATAGTCGTAATAGAATCTAAAAACTTTCACTGACAAAAAGTCAGCTAAACCACTGATTTTATAGACATTTTGACCGATTGCACTATTTGGTTCTAAAATTGAAATACTCAATTCGAACAACAAAAGCTGACAACTATGAATTTTAATAATTATACCATAAAATCCCAAGAAGCCATACAAAACGCACAACAAATAGTGCAAAGTAATGGACAACAACAAATAGAAAACGAACATTTATTTAAAGGCATCTTAAATGTAGATGAAAACGTTTTACCTTTTATTTTAAAGAAACTAAACGTTAATATTAATCTACTAAATCAGCTTTTAGATAAACAAATAGAAAACTTTCCTAAAGTTTCTGGTGGCGACTTAACGTTATCAAGAGAAGCAAGTAAGACTTTAAATGAAGCTTCTATTATTGCTAAAAAAATGAAAGACGATTACGTATCTATCGAACATTTTATTTTGGCCATTTTTAAATCGGATAGCAAAGTAGCACAAATGCTTAAAGATCAAAGTGTTTCAGAAAAAGGTTTACAATCTGCTATTGATGAATTACGTCAAGGCGATAGAGTAACCTCTCAAAGCCAAGAAGACACTTACAACTCTTTAAATAAATACGCTAAAAATTTAAATAAACTAGCACAAGACGGAAAATTAGATCCTGTAATTGGAAGAGATGAAGAAATTAGAAGAATCCTTCAAATTTTATCTCGAAGAACAAAAAATAACCCCATTTTAATTGGAGAACCTGGAACAGGAAAAACCGCTATAGCCGAAGGTTTAGCCCACAGGATTGTAGAAGGTGATATTCCTGAAAATTTAAAAGGTATTCAAATATTTGCTTTAGATATGGGCGCACTTATTGCAGGTGCAAAATTTAAAGGTGAATTTGAAGAACGCCTTAAAGCAGTGGTAAAAGAAGTAACTTCCGCTAATGGAGATATTGTATTATTTATTGACGAAATCCACACCTTGGTTGGTGCTGGTGGCGGACAAGGCGCAATGGATGCAGCAAACATTTTAAAACCAGCTTTAGCTCGTGGAGAATTACGTGCAATTGGAGCAACCACTTTAGACGAGTATCTAAAATACTTTGAAAAAGACAAAGCTTTAGAACGAAGATTCCAAAAGGTAAATGTTGAAGAACCAGATACAGAAAGTGCCATTTCTATTTTAAGAGGAATTAAAGAAAAGTACGAAACTCACCATAAAGTACGTATAAAAGATAATGCTATTATTGGTGCAGTAGAATTATCTCAACGTTACATAACCAACAGGTTTTTACCAGATAAAGCTATTGATTTAATGGATGAAGCTGCGTCTAAACTTAGAATGGAAATAAATTCTAAACCTGAAGAATTAGATGTTTTAGATCGTAAAATCATGCAAATAGAAATAGAAATCGAAGCTATTAAGCGTGAGAAAGATGAAGTCAAATTAAAAGCATTAAAATCTGAGTTAGCTAATGTAAAAGAAGAGCGTAACGAGATTAACGCCAAATGGAAAAGCGAAAAAGAAGTTGTAGACAACGTTCAAGCTACAAAGCAAAATATTGAAAATTATAAAGTTGAAGCTGAAAAAGCAGAACGTGATGGCGATTACGGAAAAGTAGCAGAATTACGTTACGGAAAAATTAAAGAAGCGCAAGAACAGTTAGAGGTCTTACAAAAACAACTTCAAGAACATTCTGAAACCTCTTTAATTAAAGAAGAAGTCACTTATGATGATATTGCTGAAGTAGTTGCTAAATGGACTGGAATCCCAGTAACCAAAATGTTACAAAGCGACCGTGAAAAGCTACTTAAATTAGAAGACGAATTACACAAACGTGTGGTTGGTCAAGAAGAAGCTATAGAAGCTGTAAGTGATGCAGTTAGACGTAGTCGCGCAGGTTTACAAAACCCACAAAAACCAGTTGGAACTTTCTTGTTTTTAGGAACAACTGGTGTTGGAAAAACCGAATTAGCTAAAGCATTAGCCGAATATTTATTTGATGATGAAGCTGCAATGACACGAATAGATATGAGCGAATATCAAGAACGCCATGCCGTAAGCAGATTAGTTGGTGCGCCTCCTGGATATGTTGGTTATGATGAAGGTGGACAATTAACTGAAGCTGTTAGACGTAAACCCTATTCTGTTGTGCTTTTAGACGAAATTGAAAAAGCGCATCCAGACACTTTCAATATTTTATTACAAGTTTTAGATGAAGGACATTTAACAGACAATAAAGGTCGTGTTGCAGATTTTAAAAACACCATTATTATTATGACCTCTAATATGGGAAGTAGCGCTATTCAACAGCATTTTGAAACAACTAAAGATATAGACTCTGCAATGGAAGCGGCTAAAGTAGATGTATTAGCTTTATTAAAACAAAGCGTAAGACCAGAGTTTTTAAACCGTATAGACGATATTATTATGTTTACGCCTTTAACCAAGGAAAACATAAGTGAAATTGTTGGCTTACAAATTAATGGCATTACAAAAATGATTGCAAAACAAGGTATTACTTTTGATGCAACTCCAGAAGCTATAAACTATTTAGCCAACAAAGGTTACAATCCAGAATATGGAGCAAGACCGGTAAAAAGAGTGATTCAAAAAGAAGTTTTAAATGCATTAAGCAAAGAGATACTTTCAGGTAAAGTTACCACAGATAGCATCATACTTTTAGATGCTTTTGATAATGAATTAGTCTTCAGAAATGAAAGCAATTTAGTGACCGAAGAATTTTAACATTTATTTAAAGAATATAGTAAAATAAAGCAAATAAAAGCACGTTAAATAATTGGTTGGTTAGTTTGAAAAGCAACGCAAAGACTTTTAGTAAGTTTAGCGTTGCTTTTTTTTATTTTAATAAATACAATTCTTAATTCTGAGATTAAACATTTAAGTAAAATAATATCCTACACTACTCCAACTTTAATATTTCTTTAGAACGTTTTAATTGTTCTTTAAATAAGTCTTCGGTTAACTCGTTGTTCCACATTGGCACCATTTTGTCTAACAATGCTTTTCCATTTTCTGTATTTGTAAGTTCTGGAAAGGCCTTGTTTAATACCTTAAGCATAATGTAGGCTGCTGTAGATGCACCTGGCGAAGCACCTAGTAAGCATGTAATGGTTCCATTTGTATTACTAATTACTTCGGTTCCAAACTGAAGTTTCCCACCTTGAAATTCATCTTTTTTAATAATCTGCACACGTTGTCCAGCTACAATAGTAGTCCAATCTTCAGATTTAGCATTTTTTACAAACTTGCGTAAATCGTCCATTCTATCTTCATGCGACTTTGTAATCTGATTAATTAAGTATTTGGTTAATGGCAAGTTTCTCCAGAAAGCACTTGTCATTACCTTTAAGTTATCCGTTTGAATAGATTTTATTAAATCTAAATTTGACCCTTTTTTCAAAAACTTAGGACTAAAGCCCGCAAAAGGACCAAAAAGCAATTCACGTTTTCCGTTAATATATCTAGTATCTAAATGTGGTGTAGACATTGGTGGATCATCTGGTCCAGATTTAGTATACACTTTGGCTTTATGCTTTTTAATAATGTCTTCGTTTCTACAAACTAGCCATTCCCCACTAACAGGAAAACCGCCATAACCTTCTTTTTCTTTAATTTCTACCTTTTGCAATAACAATAAACTTCCGCCACCTGCACCAATAAAAACGTGTTTGGCTCTAATTTTCTGTTTTTTAGCTTTTTTTGCATTAAGCACTTTAGCTTTAATTTTCCAATTAGCTTTGGTAGATGGATCTACATCCATAACTTCTACACCACAATGTACTGGCGTTTTGTATTTTTCTTCTAAAATCTGAAATAATTTCTTAGTAAGTTTCCCAAAATTAACTTCGGTTCCTCTACCAACTTTAGAGGCTGCAATGTCTTCATTTTCAGAACGGTTTTCCATAATTAACGGAAACCATTCTTCCATAGTTTTTTTATCTTCGGTGTATTCTATTGTATTAAACATGAAGTGCTTACGCATTTCCTCATATCTATTTTTTAAATAATCTACGTTATCTTTTCCTTCAACCCAACTGTAATGAGGTACAGGAACTATAAAATTTTCAGGATATTCTATTAACCCTTCTTCAACTAAATAAGACCAAAATTGTTTAGATATTTCAAATTGCTTACAAATATCTATAGCTTTAGATATATCAACTTTACCTGTTTTATCATCATCTGGACAATAGTTAAGTTCGCATAAAGCCGAATGACCCGTTCCTGCATTATTCCATGCCGAAGAACTTTCTAGAGCCACATCATCTAAACGTTCTAAAATTAGAATTTTTAAATCCGGATTTAACATCTTAGACATTAAAGCTAAATTAGCAGACATTATTCCGCCACCAACACAAATTAAGTCATATTCTTTTTCGAAGGTCATACTTTGGTATTTAGGGTGCAAAATTAATTAAAAAAAGCCTACGCTATATAGGTTTAAAGCAAAAGTTAAGAAAACGTAATAGTTGTATTAACTAGCTATAATTTTAACTATTGATTATCATTTAAGACCAATTTAATTATTAGAAATAATCTATATTTGTAATATCATGCAAAAGAAAATTAATATTCTTAATAAGAAAGCAAAATTTCAATACGAAATTTTAGATAAATATACCGCTGGAATTGTGTTAACTGGAACCGAGATTAAATCTATTCGTTCTAGCAAAGCTTCTATTGCGGAAAGTTTTTGTGAGTTTAATGATAAAGGTGAGCTTTTTGCAGTAAACATGACCATTGAGGAATATGCCTATGGAAACTATTACAACCATAGACCAAAAGCCATGCGAAAATTATTGCTTAACCGTAAAGAGTTAAAAGGTTTAGAACGTGATATGCAAAATGCAGGGTTAACTATTATTCCATTACGTTTGTTTATAAACGACAAAGGTTATGCTAAATTAGATATTGCTTTATGTAAAGGAAAAAAACTATACGATAAGCGTGACACCATAAAAGATCGTGATAACAAACGTGATCTTGACAGAATAAAAAAAATATATAATTAAATTTATTTACCATGAAAAACTTTACATTTAACCAATTTACTTTTCTGGTTTTTACTTTATGTGTAGGGTTTTTAGGTTATTCTCAAAACAATTCAACCTTAGAACGATTTTATATTAAATTAGATAGGACTTTAGACTTTAATTCTCCTAAAGATGTGATTTCAAAATTTGAAACACTTCAAACTTTAAATTCTGAAACTAACTTTACTATTAAAAATGCGTTTGGATTTTCTAAAGAACAAATTGAGAACTTAACTAGAGTTTCTAAAGATAATTTTACATTAAAAAACACGTATTGTATTGAAGTTCATCTTAATGAAACCGAAAGTAATTCATTCTTAAATACCTTAAAGCAATTAAAACAAGTTGTTTATGCCTACAAAGGAAATACAACACCAATAATCCCGCCACACGATATTAGCCCTACAACGACCAACTTTGAAGCAAACCAAGGTTACATAGAGTCTAATCCTGGATTAAATATTAGATATGCTTGGAATAACAACACTAATGGACTTGGTATAAATATTAAAGCTGTAGAATATGGTTTAAATGTAGCTCACGAAGAATTAGACCATCAAAACGCTAGTATTGCTCCTGGAGCTACAATAAACCCAAGTGCAACAACCGCTTACACAGAACATGGGAGCGCTGTTGGAGGTATTGTATTTGCAGACAAAGGTACTTATGGAATTAGCGGTCTTGCCTATAATGCAAATGAATACGTTTTATATCCAGAATGGACTGTAGAATATGGTTATAATAGAGTTTTAGCTACTTCTAACGCTATTGCAAATTCTAACGCTGGAGATATTATAATTTTTGAAATGCAAACCGGTGGACAAAATGGTGAATTTGTTCTAGCAGAATATGAACAAGCTATTTGGGATTTAACAAAAGCAGCTACAGATGCTGGAATAATTATTGTTGCTGCAGCAGGAAACGGAAACGAAAATTTAGACGATGCTTTTTATAACAGCTATAATGCGCGTGGTGATAGTGGAGCCATTATTATTGGCGCCGGAACTTCTAATGTTAACCATAATAAAATGAGCTTTTCTACGTACGGATCAAGAGTTAATGTTCAAGGCTGGGGAGAAAATGTGTATGCTAGTGCAAATTATGGTAGCTCAATAGTTTTTGGTGGAGATTTTAACCAATCTTATTATCCATTCTTTTCTGGAACAAGTTCTGCAACTGCTATTTTAGGTGGATTTACTGCAGTACTACAATCTTATTATTTGGCGCAAACAGGTAATTACATGACTCCTTTAGCAATACGCGATTTAATGATTAATACGGGAATTGCACAAGGAACTGGTGGACATATTGGACCTTTACCTAATATGGAAGCTGCTATTTTAAGTATAAATAACACACTTGGATTGTCTAATTTTAAAAACAATGCTAAGTTTACTATTTATCCAAACCCAGCATCGGATTTTATTTTAGTGACTTCTAAAAGTACTTTAGATTTAAATATCTCTATTTATACTGTTTTAGGAAAAAAAGTACTTTCTTCTAAAACTTATAAGAATAATCAAAAAATAGATATTAGTTCGCTTTCAAAAGGTATTTATCTAGTTACTATAGAAAGTAATCATACTAAAACTACCAAAAAGTTAATCATTAATTAAATTTAGGTTAATATTTATTTCGTATTAAATTAATTCAATAGGTTTGTTTTAATAGGCAACTATTTCAATAAAAATTTCGTCTATATTAAAAAAAACACCTTATATGATTCGCTTTTTTAAATTTTGTATTGCTTTATGTTTTTCAATCTCTTTAAATGCTCAAGTTACAGGACTTGTAACATCTACTAAAAAAGACATCTTACCTGTTGTTAACGTTTTCATTGAGAACACATACGTTGGGACAACTACAAATACAGATGGTGTTTACGAGTTAGACGTCACAAAAAAAGGAACTTATACGTTTGTTTTTCAATATCTAGGCTATAAATCTTTAAAAAAAGAAGTCACAATTAATGCGTTTCCTTTTGAATTAAATGCCCAATTAGAAGAAGAAGAAATTTCTTTAAATGAAGTTGTTATCAACTCATCTATAAATCCTGCGCACGCTATAATTAGAGCTGCAATTGAAAAACGAAAAGAAAACCTAAAAAAACAAAACACCTTTACGTCTAATTTTTATTCTAGAGGTTTAATAAAACTATTGAATGCACCAAAAAAAATTTTAGGTCAAGAGGTTGGCGATTTAGATGGTAATTTAGATTCTACAAGACAAGGAATAATCTATTTATCTGAAACGGTTTCTAAACTTGAATACCAATATCCAAATAATTTAAAAGAAACTATTGTAGCTAGCAAAGTTAGCGGAAACAATAATGGATTTAGCTTTAATAGCGCTAGCGATACTAACTTTAATTTTTACCAAAACACCTTTGAGTTAGGCGAACAAGTGGTCTCTCCTATTTCTAGTAATGCGTTTGGATTTTATGATTATAAACTTCTAGGCGATTTTTACGAAAATGGCGTGCTTATTAATAAAATTGAAGTAACACCTAAACGTGAAAACGACAAAGCCGTTTCTGGACTAATTTATATTGTTGAAGATGCTTGGAGCTTATATGGTGTAAACGTTACCATTACCGGTAAACAAACAGGAATTACGCCAGTTAACACCTTTAGAATTAAACAAACTTACACCTATTCTAAAGCAGATGATATTTGGGCTAAAATATCTCAAACTTTTGATTTTGACTTTAAGTTTTTTGGTTTTGAAGGCGAAGGAAAATACAGTGTTGTTTTTAGTGATTATAATTTTAATCCAGAGTTGGACAAAAAGAATTTTACAAGAGAAATTCTATCTTTTGAAGAAAATGCAAACAAGAAAGACTCCACCTATTGGAGTTTAAAAAGACAAGTACCTTTAACTAACGAAGAAGCTACAGATTACGTAAAAAAAGATAGTGTAGAATTAGTAAGAAACTCTAAACCATACTTAGATTCCATAGATAGAAAGAACAATAAATTTAAATTTGGAAGTCTTTTAGGTGGTTATACCTATAAAAATTCTTCTAAAAATTGGTCTTTAGGGTTTGGATCTCCAATAGAGAAATTAACCTTTAATACGGTGCAAGGCTGGAATTCTGAAATGAGTTTTAATTTTACAAAAAACATAGACAAATACAAGCGTTTTTTTAGAGTTAGTAGTGCTATTTCTTATGGAGAAGCAGATGATAGGTTAAGAGCAAACGGACAAATTTTCTATAAATTTAATAATATAAAAAGACCAATGCTTAGCCTATCTGGAGGAGTTAAAGCGGTTCAGTTTAATGGCGAAAACCCTATTTCTAATACAGAAAATTTAGTAAGCACACTTTTATTTGAAGACAATTACATGAAATTGTACGATAACACGTATGCATATCTAAATTACTCTCAAGAAGTTTTTAACGGTTTTAATTTAAGTACAGGATTAGGTTACGAAAGAAGAAAAGCATTAGTTAATAACACAGATTATGTAACTATAAATCAAAGTGATGATATTTACACAAGTAACAACCCGTTAAACGAAAACACATACAATGTACCATCGTTTAATACTCACGAAATTTATAAATTTAAATTAAACGCAAGAATTAATTTTGCACAAAACTACTTAAGCTACCCAGATGGTAAATACAATATTTCCAATTCTAAATATCCAACATTATATCTAGGCTATGAAAAAGGATTTTCTAGTACAAAATCTGATTATAATTTTGACGAATTTAAAGCTACCTTAAAACAAAATATTACTATTGGAGCACTAGGTACTTTTAAATATAATATTAAAGGAGGCCTATTTAATAACGCCCAAAATATAGCATTTGTAGATTACAAACACTTTAACGGAAACCAAACCCATGTTATTACAGACGGAAACTACATTAATACGTTTAAAAACTTACCCTATTACGCATTAAGCACAAATAGTAATTATGCAGAATTTCATACAGAACACAACTTTAAAGGTTTTATAATGAACAAAGTACCATTGTTAAATAAACTTAATTTTAACCTAGTTGCTGGCGCTAAATTAATAAGTACTGAAGCTTATAAACCTTATACAGAATTCTCTTTTGGATTAGATAATATTGGCTTTGGGAAATACCGTTTTTTACGTGTTGATTATGTGCGTTCTTACCAAAGCGGATTCCTAAATGATGCAGTTATGTTTGGTATTAGTCTTTAATAATAAAAGTGACGTGTTTTTTAGACTATAAACATGTGCGTTTTACATATATCAAAAACCTAAAAAAAACAATAAATAAACATAACGATATACAAAATACGCATATCAATTTAGCTTTCTTTGTCAATTATAATACTATTTGAACGTAAAATATTATTTAAGTATATATGAAACTACACAAAGTACTGTGGTAAAAAACAAGTAAAAACTCATTAATTTACAATTAAGATACTTCTATAACCAATGTGTTATAATAAGTAGTACTTTTTTTATTAATAGTTATGAATTAATATAATTTTCTAGAACTACAACACATCCAAACTACCTTTTCCTTCTCTAATTACCTCAACATCACCATTTGTAAAATCTAAAATAGTAGATGCCTGGTTATCTCCATAGCCACCATCAATAACAATATCTACAAGTTTATCCCATTTTTCGTGTATAAGTTCTGGATCCGTGGTGTATTCTAGAATTTCATCTTCATCTCTAATAGATGTTGAAACTATTGGGTTTCCTAAAGCTTTAACCAATTCTAAAATAATATTATTATCTGGCACACGTATTCCAACGGTTTTTTTCTTTTTAAACACATTGGGAAGACTTTTAGAACCTGGTAAAATAAACGTATAAGGTCCAGGCAATGCCTTTTTAAGCACTTTAAAAGTAGTAGATTCTATTTGTTTGGTATAATCACTTAAGTTGCTTAGGTCGTAACAAATAAAAGACCAATTCGCTTTTTCTAACTTAACACCTTTTATACGTGCTAATTTTTCTAAAGCCTTATTATTAGTAATATCGCAACCTAAGCCATAAACGGTATCAGTTGGATAAATTACCAAACCACCTTTTTTTAAAACATCTACTACACGTTTAATGTCTTTTGGATTTGGGTTTTCTTCGTAAAGCCTAATTAATTCTGCCATAACACTACTAAATTATAAACGGATAATTATACAAATTTAAGCAATTAACTATTACAGAATAAATTACCCAATAATAGTCAGTTTTGCAAAACGTAATAATAGTTTTTTAACGCCACCAACTTCAAATTTAATTTCAGCTTTTAAATCAGAACCTTTTCCTTCAATTTTTAAAACCTGACCTTTTCCAAATCTTAAATGAGACACCATAGATCCTGCAACTAAATCCGTGTCGAATAAATTAGCGCCTTCTTCAGAATTTGCAGCAGAAACTGCACTTACTTTCTTAAGGTTTTTAGGTGTTGTGACTTGAAACTTTTCGGCTTCTTTTTGCTTTTCGGTTTTCTTTTTAAATATTGGTGTTACTGCCTTTTTAAATCGTATTTTATTTGGTGTCGTATCTCCAAATATATCCGCAGAAAGCATTGGATTAATTCGCATTTCTTCTTTTGGCGTAATGTATTCCAAATATTGTTCGTCTATTTCTTCAATAAAACGGCTTGGTTCAGAATCTACTAATTTTCCCCAACGGTAACGTGATAATGCATACGTTAAATACGCTTGTTTTTCGGCTCTTGTTAAAGCTACATAGAATAAACGTCGTTCTTCTTCTAATTCGCTACGTGTATTCATACTCATAGCACTTGGAAATAAGTCTTCTTCTAAACCTACTACAAATAAATGACTAAACTCTAATCCTTTGGATAAGTGAATCGTCATTAAAGCTACTGCATCTTCAGAACCTTTCTCGTTGTCTAAATCTGTTGCTAATGCTACATCTTCAAGAAATTCTGCTAAATTACCAGTAGCATCTACAATTTCTTCTTGTCCTTCAACAAAATCTTTTATACCATTTAAAAGTTCTTCAACATTTTCTAATTTAGCAACACCTTCTGGCGTTCCATCTTTAGTAATTTCTTTAACTAAACCGGTAGTTTTTACAATATGCTCTGCCAATTCAAAAGCAGTTGCAGTTTGATTCATTACCTGAAAAGATTCAATTAATAAAGCAAAATCTCTTAGTTTGTTTTTAGCTCCAGAATTTATTCCAATATCTACTTTATCTATATTTTGAACTACTTCAAAAATAGAACGTTTGTAACCATTTGCGGCTACTATAAGTCTATCTATAGTGGTTTGCCCAATTCCTCTAGCAGGATAATTAATTACACGTTTTAGTGCTTCCTCGTCTTTAGGATTTATTATGATACGTAAATAAGATAAGACATCTTTAATTTCTTTACGTTGGTAGAACGATAAACCGCCATAAATTCTATACGGAATATCGCGCTTACGCAACGCGTCTTCCATTGCACGAGATTGCGAATTGGTTCTATACAAAATAGCAAACTCGCTGTTTTGCATTTGATTATTCATTTTAGTTTCCCAAATGGTACTTGCTACAAAACGACCTTCGTCTCCATCTGTTAAACTTCTATGTACTTTTACTTTTCCACCATCATCATTAGCTGTCCAAACTACTTTCTCAAGCTTCGTTTGGTTTTTATCTATAACTGAATTGGCTGCGTTTACAATGTTTTTAGTTGAACGGTAATTTTGTTCTAATCTATATTCTTTAACATCATCGTAATCCTTTTGAAAGTTTAAAATATTGCTAATATTAGCACCACGAAAGGCATAAATACTTTGTGCATCGTCTCCTACTACACATATATTCTGAAACTTATCGGCTAAAGCTCTAACTATTAAATATTGAGAATGGTTGGTATCTTGATACTCGTCTACCATGATATACTTAAACTTGTCTTGGTATTTAGCTAATACTTGAGGAAAACGCGTTAATAATTCGTTAGTTCTTAGTAACAAATCATCAAAATCCATTGCGCCAGCTTTAAAACAACGATCTACATATTCCTTATAGATTTCTCCCATTTTTGGTCGTCTAGCCATAGCATCGGCTTCCATTAAATCGGGATTACTATAATAAGATTTTACGGTAACTAAATTGTTTTTGTATGAAGAAATACGAGAATAAACCTGCTTAGTTTTATAAATGTCTTTATCTAAGCCCATTTCTTTAATAATAGATCCCATTAATTTTTGAGAATCTTGTGTATCGTAAATGGTAAAATTACTTGGAAAGCCTAAATGATGTCCTTCTACTCTAAGAATTCTTGCAAAAACAGAGTGAAAAGTTCCCATCCATAAGTTTTTAGCTTCACTTGCGCCAACAATTTGTCCAATTCGCTCTTTCATTTCGCGAGCAGCTTTGTTGGTAAATGTTAATGCTAAAATGTTAAACGAGTCTACACCTTTATGCATTAAATAGGCAATACGATAAGTTAATACACGTGTTTTTCCAGATCCTGCACCTGCAATAACAATCATAGGACCATTAATTTGCACGGTTGGCGCATATTGTGCTTCGTTTAACTGACTTAAATACTGTTCCAAATCTTTATATTTTGTATGATGTAAAAATACATATTATGATACTTTTTTTAAGAATGTAATTATGATTAGTTGTAAACATTTTGAATAAAATTTTAAATATATTTACATCTTAAATCACATTAATCAATATGAACACGATTCTAAATTTTCTTTCAAATATTTCTTGGTGGCTCTGGATAATTATTGTCTTAGTAGTAATTGCTCTAAGAGATATTCTTCAAAAAAAACACACCATTAGTCATAATTACCCTATTGTTGGTCATGTGCGCTATTTGTTTGAAAGTATTGGCCCAGAAATTAGGCAGTATTTTGTTGCTAACAATCGTGAAGAATTACCTTTTAATAGGATAGAACGTGGCTGGATTTATGCTTCTGCAAAAAAAGAAAACAATTACGAGGGTTTTGGAACCGATAGAGATATCTATGCACACCAACACATCTTTATTAATAATGCGATGATGCCTTATAAAATAGAGGAAAATCATCCAAACAAAACTGATAAGTCATTCTTGCCTTGTGCAAAAATAATGGGTGAATTTAATAAGCGAAAAAGACCATACAGACCTGGATCTGTAATAAATGTCTCTGCAATGAGTTTTGGGTCTTTATCTGCTAAAGCTGTAGAATCACTTAACAAAGGTGTCAAACTAGCAGGTGCCTACCATAACACTGGTGAAGGTGGATTATCTCCTTATCATAGTTATGGTGGAGATGTTGTTTTTCATTTTGGAACAGGTTATTTTGGAGTAAGAGCAGACGATGGCGGTTTTTCTATGGAAAAAATGGTAAAACTAGTTCAAGACAACCCTTTTGTTCGTGCTATTGAGGTAAAACTATCCCAAGGTGCAAAACCAGGAAAAGGTGGGGTTTTACCTGGCGCTAAAATAACGCCAGAAATAGCAAAAATTAGAGGTGTTGAAGTTGGTAAAGATGTATTATCTCCACCAAACCATAAAGCATTTTCTAACGTACCTGAATTAATGGTGTTTATTGAACAAATAGCTGAAGCTACAGGTTTACCTGTTGGAATAAAAGCGGCAATAGGAAAATTAGAACAATGGGAAGAATTAGCTAACATAATGGTTAAGACAGGAAAAGGTCCAGATTTTATTACAGTAGATGGTGGCGAAGGTGGAACTGGTGCTGCTCCACCAAGTTTTGCAGATCATGTAAGTTTACCATGGGTTTATGGATTTGGAGATCTCTATAAACTTTTTAAAGACAAAGGTTTAAGTGAACGTATTGTTTTTATTGGAAGTGGAAAGTTAGGTTTTCCTGCCAAAGCTGCTATGGCTTTTGCTATGGGTGCAGATTGTATAAATGTTGCAAGAGAAGCCATGATGAGTATTGGTTGTATTCAAGCTCAAGTTTGCCATACCAACAAATGTCCAAGTGGTGTAGCCACACAAAGTAAATGGTTACAAAACGGAATAGATCCTACTTTAAAATCTGTTAGAGTTGCACAATACTTTAAAAGCTTTAGAAAAGAATTTATAGAAATTACTCATGCTGCTGGTTACGAACATCCGTGTCAATTTAAAATGAGTGATATTGAAGTTAATGTAGACGACCATAATTTATCTAAAGAGCTAAGTAGTACTTATGGATACATAAAAACAGAAGTGCCTTTCACTGGTATGCAAAGTTTAAAAGATTGCCATTATTTAGGTGGTAAATAATTCCCCACTTAATATTTAATAGAAACACTACTTTTTTAACTAAAAAAACAGCACAAAAAAAAACCAAAACATTAAACTGTTTTGGTTTTTTTATTAATTAATATCTGTCCTTAAATTTGTTAGACTATTAGGGTTATTATTAATCTCTAATTACGTGTGCTACACCAACTACAGATTTTAGGTTTCCAGTATTATCTGTATAAGTTCCAGAAAAATTCATATCAATATACTCGCCTACATTACCATAACTATTTAAATTATAACTTATATTAATAGGTTGATTATAATCAATATTCATAACTGAAGATTCAATAGTATAAACACTAGAATCATATGTTCCTAAATTAGTGTTTGATCCACCAACATAAAAGAAATCATTAGTAGCTCCATTTGCTGAAATATTTAAAAACCCAGGTGAAGATTGACCTGTAGAAATATTTGTTAAATAATACTCCGCAGGATCATTA
>Ga0105354_1000801_pt1 | contig 19500 bp, 19 predicted proteins | sample GOMGulsemesocosm_FD_83658 | JGI IMG/M metagenome (GOLD analysis project Ga0105354, IMG submission 83658) | Methane-oxidizing microbial communities from mesocosms in the Gulf of Mexico - GOM9B Gulf of Mexico | ecosystem: Environmental > Aquatic > Marine > Cold seeps | place: USA: Gulf of America...
AAAAAAATTGGTTAATCTAAAAAGAAAGAATTCTATATTTCTGACTCCTCTAAACTGAGCTCTAAACGCTTTTATTTTGGCATTGAAGGAATTCAGCTGAAGCATTAGCTTTGGTACTGATTAAGTACTTAAAAAAAAAAAGCAGCGAACTCTACTGTCATACGAGTCCCCTGTGCTACTAAATTCCAGTCTCTTTGAACTACTTCCTTAGTGTTTTTATCTAACCAACGACGACGTTTAATATGAAGATAAACATCTTTACCTCGCAGAGGAAAATCTTGAATGGTAATCTCTTTATGAAAACCATGGGAAATAATCATCCTAGATGAAAACTCTTGTGAAATATCTATTTTCTCTTCAAAATGTAAATGAAGTACTTTGTCTTTAGTTTGGTGTTTTATAATATCAAAATGGGTAATTAATAACTCTGGTAATACCAACTTCAATAAATCAATATACGGATCCAATATATACTTTTTTACAAATATCTCATTCTTATTTCAATTCACACACAACTCAACTTTTGAGATTGATCCATTTCATGTGACTTATTTTAAGAAAAGTCAATTAAATAAAAAAAGGTAGTAATAAAAAATCACCACCTTTAATACATTAATTCTGTAACGCCGTTTCAGGACGTCACTCAAGTAATATTTCTAGTAAAACATTACACAATATGACATACTAACTATTCATTGAAATCAAAAACTCTTCATTGTTTTTAGTCATCTTAATTCTATCATTTACAAACTCCATTGCCTCAACAGGATTCATATCGGTTAAATACTTTCGCATTACCCACATACGTTTAATTGTTTTATCATCTAACAACAAATCATCTCTACGTGTGCTTGAAGAAATCAAATCAATTGCAGGAAATATTCTACGGTTTGCTATTCGTCTATCCAACTGCAACTCCATATTACCAGTACCTTTAAACTCTTCGAAAATTACTTCATCCATTTTCGAACCAGTATCTGTCAATGCTGTCCCTATTATCGACAAAGAACCTCCTCCTTCAATATTACGAGCAGCCCCAAAGAAACGCTTAGGCTTATGTAAGGCATTAGAATCCACACCTCCGCTCAATATTTTACCAGATGCTGGCTGAACTGTATTATACGCCCTAGCCAAACGCGTGATTGAATCTAATAAAATCACTACATCATGACCACATTCTACTAAACGTTTTGCTTTTTCAAGTACTAAATTTGCTATTTTAACATGCTCATGCGCTTCTTTATCAAAAGTAGAAGCAACTACCTCACCTTTAACATTGCGCTGCATATCAGTAACCTCTTCAGGACGTTCATCAATCAACAACACTATCTGATATACCTCCGGATGATTTGCCGCTATTGCATTAGCTAAATCCTTCAACAACATTGTCTTACCTGTTTTAGGTTGCGAAACAATAATTGCTCTTTGCCCCTTCCCTATTGGCGCAAACAAATCCATTATTCGGGTAGAGATAGTACTCTGTTTTTCTCCTAGCTTAAATTTTTCATCAGGAAACAACGGCGTTAAATGCTCAAAAGAAACACGGTCTCTAACTACATTAGGAACCAAACCGTTTATCTTACTCACTTTAATTAAAGGGAAGTATTTTTCCCCTTCTTTAGGTGGACGCACATTACCAAGAACTGTATCGCCTGTCTTTAAACCAAATAAACGAATTTGTGATTGTGATACATAAATATCATCAGGAGACGATAAATAATTATAATCTGAAGATCTTAAAAAACCATAACCATCCTGCATGATATCTAACACTCCTTCACTCTCAATAATAGCATCAAATTCAAAATCAGGCTCTTTATAACGATTACGAGAATCTTTATTCCCATTTTTTCCTTTATTTTTAGTATCCTGAGTTTTATGCTTAGCTTGGGCTTGCTCTTTTTTAGGAGCATTCTTTTTAGCATCAGCTTGTTTAGCCCTTCTAATATCCCTCAATTGCAATGGTGTTAATTTTGCTGTTTTTTCTTCAACAACAACATCATTACTTCCTTTTTTCTCTCCAGAGGTTTCTTTTATATTTTCAGAAACTTCTTTCATTTCTTTAGCCTTTACCTCTTTAACTTTTACCTCTTTAGATTCAGGCTTAACAGACTTAACCTTAGCATTAGCTACTGGCTTTTCACGAAAAACCCTTGTTCTTTTTGGTTTTTCCTGTTCTTTTTCTTTAGGTGACTCTTGCGTAACTAAAGTCTCTTTATTTTCAAGTTTAGCCACCCCTTCAGCCTGAGTGTCCAGAATTTTATATACTAAATCTAATTTTTTTAAGGCTCTAAACTTAGGTATTTTAAGTGTTTTTGCTATTTCTTGCAAATCAGCAAGCTTCTTTCCTTTTAATTGTGATATTTCAAACATCTAATTGAGATAATATTATTGAAGTACTAGTAACCGAATTAGGTTAACGTAATTATGAAGATCGATCGTTTTATTTTAATCGCTATTGCAAGTATACATATTTTATTAGACAATACCTTAAAGATATATATAAATTATACAATAACCCCATCTATTTAACTCTTTAGTACATCCCACAAAAACTATTATCTACTGAAATACAAGCGCTTAGTTATTTTTAGTTATTTTTAGTCATTTACAACATTAGATTTCCTATTTTTGTGCTGTTATGATACAACGCATACAGTCAATATATTTAATACTAGTTGCAATAATTGCAGGAGGAATTCCATACATTTTAGGATTATGGAATACTACAAATATTAATATATTTACTATAAACACATTATATATAGTTGCTGGATTTATAATATCAGCAATGATGAGTTTAGTTAGTATATTCATGTTTAAAAACAGAAAGTCACAGTTTATTATTAACCGACTTAACATCATATTAAACTTTATATTACTAATAGTGTTTGTGTACAGTTCACTAACTACATCTGGAGAAATGGAAGTTTCTAAGAAAGGTGTTGGGGTTCTCCCTATCATTTCTATCGTATTACTAGTTTTGGCAAACAAAGCTATAAAGAAGGATGAGGATCTTGTAAAATCTGTTGATCGATTACGCTAAACCTATCTTAGTATTATTTTTAGTGCGTAAAAAAATCCGAAGGTAATCCTTCGGATTTTTTGATTATATATTTCAATTAAAGTTTAATTATTAGTATTTTTTTACTAAATTAGTGATATAATATATCACTATCTTTAGTGACATCTAAACTAACTAGTTTTTTTATCGACATTTTCAATTATGGGGGAAATTAAAATACACCTAATAGACGATCACCAAATTGTTATTGATGGACTATTAGCCGTTTTAAAATTAGAAGAAGATTTTGAAGTTGTTGGCTTCTCCTTAAATGGAGAAAACGTTCACGAAAGAATTACTAACAATAAAGCAGATGTACTAATTATGGATATCAACATGCCTGATATTGATGGTATTGATGTATTAAAAGACTTTCAGAAAAAAGGAACTCCCTGCAAAATAATCGTCCTATCAAGTTATGATGAAATTAAATTAATTAAAGAAGTACTTAATCTTGGTGCTGATGGATACCTCTCAAAAAAATGTGCTGGAGAAAACATTGCAATTGCTGTGCGTAAGGTATTTAATGGTGAACAATACTTTTCAGATTCCATAAAAGAAAAAATGCTAACTGCATTCTCTAACAATAACGAGACACCTGCTATTATTCCTAAAAAGAATATTACTAAACGAGAATTGGAAATTCTTCAACTGGTTGTTAAAGAATTTACTACAAAAGAAATTAGTGAGCAACTTACCATTAGCATTAATACTATTGATACTCACCGTAAAAATATTATGCGCAAACTAGATGTGAAAAATACCATTGGCCTGGTAAAGTACGCTATTAAACATGATTTAGTATAACTAATTCACCCCTCTGTAAGGCCCTATAAAAATTGCTTGACTACAATTCTTACGGGGATAATTTACTAGTTATAATTGAGTTACATGTTTAAAAAAGAACAACTGCAAATACCAACATTGCATATTTTTCACTAAATTAAATTTTTAACCATTAACAAACTAATAAAAACTATGAGTTTAGTCAAAGATTATTGCATTACACGCGACAAAAAAGACAACTACATTCTTCAATTTAACACTTCAGAAAACGCAAGTGTGGTTTATTCTACAGAAAGAGATGGCACCAATGCTATTACAGTAAAAGCCGACACTAAAGGAACTACATCCTTTACCAAAAATTACGGTAATGCCAGTAAAATTTTCAAATACATGTTTTACCAACAAAATGGGACTGCTAGAGCTTTTGGTGAACCAGGAGGTACTATGGGCCCATAAAAAAATAAATGTATTAGCAATGATTAACGCATTTTTTTGTTTTATAAGCACATGTCATTAAAAGGATCCATAACAACGTAAGTAATCTGTTTGTAGAGTTTAACTACTCACATTATCCCTGGATATTTATTACTGTACTGACAGATTACTTCACTGTGTTCACTATGATATGACAACCTCATTACATTCGAATAGTATGAATTATTTTTTTTTAATAAATTTATTGCTTCACTAGCCTTTTTATATGAAAAAAACATCTCCACTTATACTACTAGTAATAACCCTGTTTTTTCCTTGTTCCGCACAAATAACTACTAAGGAAAACGACAGTATTTACCAAGAAATTAAAACTCTTATTTCACAACAAAAACAAGAAAAGGCATTACAAATTGCATTACATCAAATAGAAGGTTCCCAAAAAAATAGTGCTATAAAAGCAAAATGGCTTATGCTATCTGGTGATATATTTATTAAAAATAATGAATTAAACAAAGCTATTTTCTACTATAAAAAATCACTTCTTATTAGCACTAAATTAAATGATTCATTAGCTTTAATGGAAAATTATTTAAAAACTGGACGTGTCTATCAACAAAAATATAGAGATTTATATTCCGAAAGAGGATCTAAAAAAGCTCAAAAACACAAAGACAGTGCTGATTTTTATTATCAAAAAATTATAAAAAGCTATAAGAATCTACCTTCCGGTTTAAAACACCTTGCTCAAACCTATAGCAACTTAGCTTATTTGTATTCTGATTTAAATCAATTAGATAAAGCGCAATACTACATTACTGAAGCTATAAAAATTTATGAAAACAAAATAAACCTACCTATATCTCTAGATGGAGCACTCAATAATCAAGGTTTAATTTACATTTATCAAAAAAAATATAAAGCTGCAGAAAAAACTCATTTTAAAATAATAAATAAAAAACAAGACACTTCAAACCTCAAAATATTAAAAACTGTTCACCAATCAATTGCCAACCTAGCCTATATATACAAAAAAACTAAAAAATATACCAAAGCATTTGAATATTATAAAAAAGATAAAGAAATATTAGAGATCATTCAAAAGAAACAAAAAGCGATTGAAATAACCGCTATTGAAGCTAAATATAACCAAGAAAAAGCCAGAGCAGAAGAAGCCATAAATACCGAAAAAGAACGTAAAGCAAAGGAACTAACACAATTTACTTTAGCTTGTACAGGTTTCGGCACATTAGTAATTATTTTATTCGGAACTGTATTGTATCGTAACAGTAAGTTGAAAGCAAAAAACTTGTTACTTAACCTAGTGGAGCAAGAATTAAACCAACAAAAAACATTACGTGTTCTACAAGAAAAAAACCAATTACAATTATTAAATGCAACCCTTGATGGTAGAGAGAAAGAACGAAAAGAAATTGCACAAATCCTACATGATAGCGTAAGTGCCTTACTCTCCTCAGCAAACATGCATTTACAGGTGGTTAAAAAGAAAACTAGCCACCCTATTGAAGAGCTCGAAAAATCGCAACGAATTATTGACGAGGCCTCTGGAAAAGTTCGTGATTTATCCCACAAGTTAATTTCTGCTGTACTATTAAAATTTGGTTTAGAACATGCCGTGTATGATATGTGTGAAAAATATAGCAATCAGGACTTACAACTTGAGTTAGAAAGCGAAGATAAAATCCCACGATTTGAACAAGGCTTTGAAATAAAAATTCATAATATTATTGAGGAATGCATTAATAATATTATTAAACACAGTCAAGCATCTAAAGCTGCTGTTATTCTATTATTAAAAAATAATATATTACATATTACTATAAACGATAATGGTATTGGTTTTGATGCTTCAAAAATTAGCCCTACATCTGGTATTGGACTAAGCCAGATAAAGGCACGTATTGAAAATATGGATGGACGTTTTGATATTATTTCAAAACTTGATTACGGGACTAGTATTAACTTGATAGTTCCTATAAAACTTTAAACATGTTACCTCATTAAAAATATGTAGTAACTACGAAAGAAAGTTAGCAAAAGAAATTATTTCTAACAACAATATGCTATTTACAACAAGGAAACTTAAGCTCATCATATCACAATAAAAATAGATTACCACCTAGGAAATACCCTTAATTTTCTTCACATAAACACAAAAAACACTACAATTTCATTTTAAACATTAAATGCAGAGTTTGGCTATATCTTTATCAGTAATTTATGTTAACTTTATATTCCCAAACTTAACCTACCGTGATATACATTAAAAAACACTCAATCATTTCATGTCTATTTTATTTTATAATCATCAATCCTATCTATAGTCAAACTTCTCCTGAAGAATGTACATTAGATAACGTTGAAAAACTTATTAAAGAAAACAAAACTGAAAAAGCCTTAAACATTGCTATTTCACAACTTGAAATTGTTAAAAAAAATGAAAATATACCACTACAAATTGAGTGGAATTTTAAAATAGGAAAAATATTACGCAACAATCAAAATTTTAAAAATGCCCTAGAGTACTATACTTCAGCAAAAAAACTAAGCATCAAAACGAATGATTCTCTTGCTATCGCAAATAGTATCTTTAATATTGGTGCAATGCAATTTTTTGAATACTCAATAGCTAGCTACGATGCAGGAGATGTTAACGTTAATACTGACAAAAGAGACTTAGCTCTCAATAATTTTTATTATTTACTGGAAGAGTTCCAAAATATAAAAGGCACCGGAAAAGTTTTTGCACAAACATATGCTAACTTAACAGGAATTTACTCGTACACTGAAGAATTTGATAAGGCAGAAATAGCCGCACATAACGCAATTGAGTATTTTACTACTTTAAAAGACACCCTCTCGGTAATTGGAGTTCAAAACAATTTAGGGGTATCACAAATTTATCGTAAAGAATATGATAAAGCGGAACAAAATTTTATCAAAGCACTCCCCTTATTAAAAGATACTACCAATTTAAAAATACTTGATTATAAAATCGCTAACCTAAATAATCTTTCTGAAATATACTCCAATCAAGGGAAGTACAAAGCAGCTTTAGTAAAATTGGATGAAAGTTTTAAGTTGAATAATGTGTTGTTTAAAAAAAAATCCAATATAGCTATTGCTGAAATAGAAGAAAAATATAGTCAAGAAAAAACACTAGCCACTGAAGTAAAAAAACGTGAAAAAATGCAACTATGGTTTACTTTTTTTGCAGCAACACTTTTAGCCGTTATCATTTTTGGATATGTATTATACAGAAACAGTAAATTAAAAACTAGAAACCTTGCGTTGATATTAATTAAAAATGAACTAGAGAAAACGAATCAGATTGAAAAGTTACAGAATGAAACTCATAACAAAGTATTAACAGCTACTCTTGACGCAAGAGTTACTGAACGAAAATATATTGCTCAAGTACTGCACGATAGTGTTAGCTCACTTCTATCATCGGCAAGTATGCACCTACTAGTTATTAAAAAGAAAAGTAAAGACAATATAGAAGAAATTGACAAATCAAGATATATCATTCAAGAAGCCTCTGAAAAGGTTAGAGACTTATCACACAAGCTGATTTCTGTAATCCTATTAAAGTTTGGTTTAGTTACAGCTGCTCAAGATTTATGTAAAAAATACTCTAATTCAGATTTAACATTCGAACTAAAAAGTAATCAAGGCATCCCACGTTTTAATCAAAGTTTTGAAATTAAAATTCATAATATTATTCAAGAAATTACTAATAACATTATCAAACATAGTGGAGCTACAAATGCCACTATTACCATAAACTATACTAATGATATTATGTCCATTGATATAGAGGACAATGGAATTGGTTTTGATATTAAAAGCCTTAAAAACAAAAATGGGATAGGATTAAATTTAATTAAATCACGCATAAAAACACTTAAAGGAAAGTTTGACATCAATTCAACAAACAAAACGGGAACTAAAATTCATATTGAAGTTCCCGCTATTTTAGTCTAATTTTCTATTGCTTCTTTTTGTTTTATATCAACTATAACTTGATGTTCTAATAAATTTTCAATAGTTTCTCTTTTACGGATTAAGTGCGCTTTCCCTTCATACCATAATACTTCAGCTGGTCTATATCGCGAATTGTAGTTTGACGCCATCGAAAAACAATATGCTCCTGCATTTTTAAAGCACAAGATATTTCCTTCAGAGATTTCTGAAATTCTTCTATTGGTTGCAAATGTATCTGTTTCGCAAATATATCCAACAACAGTATAAAAACGCTCTCTCCCATTTTCATTTGAAATGTTTACAATGTCATGATACGAATTATACAGCATTGGGCGTATTAAATGATTAAAGCCCGAATCAATACTAGCAAAAACAGTAGAAGTAGTTTGCTTAACAACATTTACATTTACCAAAAAAGATCCTGCTTCACTCACTAAAAATTTCCCTGGCTCAAATGCCAAAGTAAGTGGCTTACCATACTCTTTTTCAAAAGCATTAAAACGTTGTGTCAATTTTTTTCCAAGCTCTTCAACATTTGTTTCAATATCATTATTTTTATAAGGTACTTTAAATCCACTTCCAAAGTCAATAAAATTTAAGTCCGAAAACTGAATTGCTGTTTTAAACAAAATTTCTGAGGCGTATAAAAACACATCAATATCCAAAATATCCGAACCTGTATGCATGTGAATACCATTTATACACATATTCGTATTTTCTACTATTCGTAAAACATGTGGTATCTGATGTATTGAAATTCCAAATTTAGAGTCAATATGTCCAACTGAAATATTTGCATTCCCTCCTGCCATAACATGCGGGTTAATACGAATACACACAGGTACTTCTGGATGCTTGGTTCCAAATTGTTCAAGTATAGATAAATTATCAATATTAATCTGACATCCTAAAGTGGCAACATCCTCAATTTCCTTTAAAGAAACACCATTTGGAGTATAAATAATATTTTCCGCCTGAAAGCCAGCAGCTAACCCTAATTGAACCTCTTGAATAGAAACCGTATCTAACCCTGCCCCATACTGTTTAAAAAGTTTTAATATTGAAATGTTAGACAATGCTTTTACTGCATAATTAATTTTCAATTGTTTTACTCCTTTAAATGCTGAAGTTAGTCTTTTATACTGATTTTCAATCTTTTCTGTATCATACACATAAACTGGAGTACAAAATTCCTTCGCAATTGCTAATAAATCTTCTGTTTTCATTATTACCTTTTATAAATTATCTAGTACAAACATATCACTATAAATTAATTATATATAAAAAAAACACATGTTTAATTTTTTTAAAACAAATTGTTACATATAACACATTGTTGATTTTAAGTTTAAAAAATAAAATCAATTAAAAAGCAATTTATTACGTTGATATTTTTACATTTGCGTAGCTTTAAATAGATAAAAGGTACACTATGAATTTACACGAATATCAAGGTAAAGAAATACTAAGCAGTTTTGGAGTTAGAATCCAAAGAGGAGTTGTAGTACAAACTGCTGATGAAGCTGTAGAAGCAGCAAAAAAATTAACTAAAGATACCGGTACAGGTTGGCACGTAATTAAAGCACAAGTTCACGCAGGTGGTCGTGGAAAAGGTGGTGGAGTTAAATTAGCAAAAAACTTAGATCAGGTTAAAGAAATAGCTGGGCAAATTATAGGAATGGACTTAGTAACTCCTCAAACTTCTGCGGAAGGAAAAAGAGTACACCAAGTATTAATTGCTGAAGATGTATATTATCCTGGTGATAGTGAAACAAGTGAGTTTTATGTATCTGTTTTATTAAACAGAGCTACTGGTAGAAATATGGTAATGTACTCTACAGAAGGTGGTATGGACATTGAAACTGTCGCAGAGGAAACTCCTCATTTAATTTTTACTGAAGAAATAGATCCTGCTACAGGAATATTACCATTTCAAGCTAGAAAAATTGCTTTTAACTTAGGTTTATCAGGAAAAGCTTTTAAAGAAATGACAAAGTTTGTTTCTGCTTTATATAAAGCATACGTAGAATCAGATTCTTCAATGTTTGAAATCAACCCTGTATTAAAAACATCTGATGATTTAATTATGGCTGTTGATGCAAAAGTAACTATTGACGATAATGCATTATATAGACGTAAGGACTATTTAGCAATGCGCGATTTAAGAGAAGAGAACGCTATTGAAGTTGAAGCAAGTGCTTTAGGTTTAAATTATGTTGATTTAGATGGAAATGTTGGATGTATGGTTAACGGAGCTGGATTAGCAATGGCAACTATGGATTTAATTAAAATGTCAGGTGGTGAGCCAGCAAACTTTTTAGATGTTGGAGGAACTGCAGATGCTAAACGTGTTGAGGAAGCTTTTAGAATAATTTTAAAAGATCCTAATGTGAAAGCTATTTTAGTAAATATTTTTGGAGGAATCGTTCGTTGTGATCGTGTTGCTGAAGGAATTATTGCTGCATACAAAAACATGGGAGATGCTATGAACGTACCATTAATTGTTCGTTTACAAGGAACAAATGCAGATATTGCTAAAAAATTAATTGAAGATTCAGGTTTAAATTTGCAATCTGCAACTGCCTTTAAAGAAGCTGCAGATAAAGTAAAAGCTGTTTTAGCATAAGCTATAAAACAATTCATACACGCTATTGAATAATTTTAATAGGGTAAAATATTAAAAAGCTCAAACATTATGTTTGAGCTTTTTTTGTTATATTCGGTACCGAAGTTCCAAAACTATCTATCATGAGTACTGAAGAAAAACTAAGTGCCTTAAGCCAGTTAATCGCCTTTGCCAGAACAGGGAAAGCAATTAAAGATGTTGAATATAATTTCTTGGTAATTATTGCCAATCAAATTGGCGTGAGTAAGATTGAATTTGATAAGCTATTGAAAAAACCAGTCGCCCATATAAACCTACAAACAGAAAGTGAACGTATTGTACAATTCCATAGGCTTTTATTATTAATGAATGTAGATAAAGAAATTGAAAATTCTGAATTAGAAAAAATACATCAGCTAGGACTAAAAATGGGATTGAATATTCAAGCTATTGACAAAACATTAGAAATCATGCATCAATACAAAAATAATAATATCCCTCCAGAGATATTACTTGGTATTTTTAAAACCTATTACAACTAGAAAGCTCCCTAACGTAGAAACTTATAAATTAAAAATTGTTGAAACTTAAACATCAACAGCGCTATCAATGTACCAAATACCATTCCTGTAAACACATCAGCTGGGTAATGCACCCCAATATAAATCCTACTATAGCCAACAAAAAAAGCCCATACTAATAAAAAAGCAGGCAAATATTTAATATATTGTTTAAATATTTTTCCTAAAAACACTGCTAATGCCATAGAACTAGCTGCATGTGCCGAAAAATATCCATACCTACCTCCGCAATGTGATTTAACCAAACGCATAGCATCATAAATAACCTCATCATGACAAGGCCGTAAACGTAAAAACAATACCTTCTTAAATAAGTTTGCCAATTGATCAGTACTAGCTATCATTAATCCTACAACAAAAACAGTAATTAAAGTAGCCTTCACTCCTATTTTTTTATACAATAAATACACTAAAACAATATATAATGGTATTGCATTCCATTTTCCGGTTACAAACATCCAAAAACTATCAAAGGACGTTGTTCCTAATCCATTCAAATACAAGAATAGATCTTGATCTAATTCTATTAACTTCTCCATTACTCTTCGTACAATGCTACTTCTTTATCATAAAAATCAGTTGCCTCTTTAATACATACTTCCGCTTCGGTAAGCAACTCTTCTTCCTCGCTTTTATCAAAATCTTCCAACCATTCTATTTCATCATTTTCTAAATTGATAATGAATCTCGGAAAACCAGTATGAATAATAAAAATAGCATCTGGGAAATCGGTATTATCCCCTAATAAGAACTTTGGTAACTCCATAATATATATTTTTAACTCTTTATTAATTTTTTAGTAATATAATTAAATCTTATGTACAGTAATATTGATGAAACAGTTAATCCCGCTAATAAACCTAACCAAATTCCGGAACTTTTGAATTCAGTTTGCAATCCTAAATAATAACTTAGAGGAAATCCGATAACCCAATACGCAATAAATATCAATACTGTTGGTATTTTCACATCTTGCAAACCGCGAAGTGCTCCCAAGACTACAACTTGTATTCCATCTGAAATTTGAAATACTGCTGCAATTAATAACAATACTGATGCTGTTTCTACTACTTCCATAGTATTAGATAAATCAGCAATATTATTATAGTTAACAAATAAATCAGGAAATATATTATGAAACACTACAAAAATTCCTGCAAAAATAATTTCAATAAATAGGGTTAATAAAAACACTGAAAATGCAACCCTCCTTAACTCTTTAAAGTTTTGTAATCCCTTCTGATTTCCTACTCTAATAGTCGCTGCAACACTTAAGCCCATTCCAACCATAAATGTCAAAGATGATAGTTTTAATGCTATTTGATTTGCAGCTTGCGCATTACTTCCTAGTACTCCTGACAACCATATGGCAGAAGTAAAAATAGCAACTTCAAAAAACATTTGTAATGCTGAAGGAACTCCTAAAGAAATAATTTTATTAACTACTGATTTTTTTATACTTAAAAAATTTAACTCCGTAATATATGGTTTAAACTTTTCTCTTGATTTTAACAACCCCCATATGAACAATACCATTACTATCCTTGATATTAATGTTCCTATTGCCGCCCCAACAATACCTAATTCAGGAAATCCAAACTTTCCGTAAATCAATAAATAATTCAATATTATATTTATCACATTTGCCAGTAACGTAGCCCACATAGCATATTTTGTTTGTGATAATCCATCAGAAAACTGCTTGAAAGCCTGAAACATAATCATTGGTATTAATGAAAATGCAACTATTTCTAAATACGGAATTGCTAAAGCTACTACTTTTACTGGCTGTTTCATATGATACATTACTGGTTTAGATAATAATATCAAGCCAAACAGCAGTGTACCTAATAAGGTACACAAAAATAATCCGTGTTTAAAAGCAGCTTTACCTTTTGCCACATTCCTTTCACCGTCAGCTTCCGCTACTAAAGGAGTTATAGCTGTCGAAAAACCTATCCCTAATGACATTGCAATAAATAAAAAACTATTTCCTAATGACACTGCTGCCAACTCAGTAGTACCAATTTTACCTACCATTATATCATCAATCAACCCCACCATAGTATGCCCTACCATCCCAAGTATTACTGGATACGCGAGTTTTAAATTATATTTAAATTCTTTAGTATATGTAGTAAGTGTCAATACAAATAGTTTAAGGTTACAAATGTAAGTCATAGACTTGTAAAAAACAGTATCTTCGTTAAAAAGAGGTTTATGAATGCTTACTTTAAACAAATTCCTGAAGTTCCAAAAATAACAAACAGCACAAATTGTATTGCTAGAATAATTGATGGTATTGGATTTCGATATTATTGGGCTACTGAAAGCTTAACTGATAAAGAATTTCTATTTTCACCTGGAAATGGCAGTATGAATATGACAGAATTAAATCTTCATATTTACGATTTAGCATTTATGACGCATAAAACTTTTGGTCTTGATGCGATACATCAAAAAAAATCATTTAATAATTTTATATCTACACGAAAAGAAATTCTATCGCTTTATGAAGCATGTAGCAAGCACTTAAAATCTATAAATGATGATCATATTTTAAACGATTATACCGTTAACCCAAAATCATTTGATGGTGATTTTCCTTTTTGGTATTTATTAAATGGACCTATCGCAGATTGTTTAACCCATATAGGACAAATTACCAACTGGAGAAGACTGTGTGGAAATATACAACCTAAAGTAAATGTTTTTCTAGGATTATAATTTTTTTCCCCTTTTACTTTCTTTCACAGCACCTTTTAATTATCTCTATAGAATCATATGACTTCCAAAGGTTTTGATTTTTATATTTCACATCATAATTACGTGATCGCAAACATGTTAACTCCTTCCTTGGATTAGAAGAAAAGTCATTTATTTGAGCATTGCAAATATTATAACATACAAACAATAACAACACCATATATCGTTTCGTAACTCACTTCTTAACTTCAGAATCCTGAAGTACTCCATATTTATCAAATAAATACACCAAAGAGGTCATTGCAGCTGCACCAAGCTCAAGTTCTCTTTTATTTACATGTTCAAAAGTATCATTCGCTGCATGGTGGTGATCAAAATATCGTTGTGAATCTGGTCTTAACCCGCATAATACATTATCTCCTTTTAACGGACCAACATCAGCTCCACTCCCTCCTTTTTCAAAATAATGAATTAAATACGGTTTAAAAAGTGACTTCCATGACATGACTTTCTCAAAGTTTACATCTGAACAATCAAAAGAAAAACCTCTTGGGGTAAAACCACCCGCATCACTCTCTAAAGCAAACACATGATTTTCATCTATATCTGCAGCAACTTTAGCGTATTTTTTTCCTCCTCGTAAACCATTTTCCTCATTCATAAACAACACTACGCGAATTGTGTGCTTTGGTTGATATCCTATTTGTTTAAACAACCGTAATACTTCCATTGATTGAACGACTCCCGCTCCATCATCATGAGCTCCATCACCCAGATCCCAAGAATCTAAATGACCACCGACAACCATTATTTTATTTGGATACATACTCCCAGTTATCTGACCAATTACATTATAAGATTGCACATCTTTCAATTGTTTGCAATGTTGTGAGAAATAAAATTTTATTTTAGAATCCAATTGTAACATTGTACTCAACAAATCTGCCCCATTAGTACTGATAGCTGCTGCTGGAATACGTTCTGAAACCGACACATCACCGTAACTCATTGATCCTGCATGCGGATAGTCATCTAATCGTAAATTCATTGAACGCACTAATACACCTACTGCTCCATATTTTATTGCTTTTTCTGCTCCTTTATATCGTTGCTCTACACAACCACCATACGCTTGAAAAGTACTTATTAATTCTGCTTGCATTGGGCGATTATAAAAAACGATTTTTCCTGCTATTTTTTCTTTTCCAAGTATCGCTAACTCTTCAAAACTTTTAACTTCTATCAGTTCAGCTTTTACTCCGCCTAAAGGGGTAGCTATTGAACCTCCTAAAGCGCAAATTGGTAGTGTAGTTGAATTTCCAGGAGCTGTTTCCACATAAGCATATTCTTTAGTCCCTCTCACCCATTTTGGTACCATAACAGGTTGTAACCAAACTCTATCCAATCCTAATTCATCTAATTCACCTTTAGTGTACTTTACTGCTTTTTCGGCATTATAAGATCCTGATAACCTCCCACCTATTTGATTTGACAAATAATTTAACCAATCATATGATTTACCATTTACTAATGATGCGTTATAAAACTCTTTTAACTTTTTTGCATCATCGGTTTGAGCAGATACTACAATACTTAATAATAATACTAGTAATAAAATTCTATTCTTCATTTAATTCCTTTTTATATAAATCTAAATTGGCTTTTATTTCACCGCTTAATTCAGGCTCTTTAATATCATCGAATTGCGCTAACCTGTCATAAATAGTTTTTGCTACAATATATCGCGCTGAAGGCTTATGATCTGCTGGAACAATATACCAGGGAGCCAGCTCAGTTGATGTTTTATTAATTGCATCTTGATAGCATTCTTGGTATTTTTCCCACAATTTCCGCTCTTTTAAATCCCCAGGAGAAAATTTCCAATTTTTCGTCTTCAATTCAATTCGACGCAATAACCGTTTTTTTTGTTCAGACTTGCTAAGGTTTAAGAAAAATTTAAATATTAATGTGCCATTATCAGTAATATGTTGCTCAAAATTTCTGATTTGCTCAAAACGTTTCGCCCAAAAATCATCATCAATATCCGAAACTGAATTAATGTTAGGTAAATTTTCTGCTAAAATATATTCTGGATGCACTCTTGTGACCAAAACATTTTCATAATGCGTTCTATTAAACACTGAAAATTTCCCTCTGACTGGCAGCGTTATATAATGTCGCCATAAATAATCATGCCCAAGTTCAAGTGAAGTTGGAACTTTAAAACTATGTACTACAATTCCTCGTGTATTAAAATCTTTAAAAACCTCACGGATTAAACTATCTTTTCCAGCAGTATCCATTCCTTGCAAGCATATTAATACACTATATTTTCCGTGAGCATATAAGGTATCCTGTAGTTTTCCTAATTTCTTTCGGAGTTTTTTCAATTCCTTTTTTACATCATCATCATTATCCAATTTTATATTAGTTTTATAATCTGATAATTGGACTTCTGAAGTTACTTTATATTGCTTTATATTTATATCTTTCATATGTATATATTCCAATGTTATTTAACCTATTTGTAAATTAATAAAAATTCCAATTTAATTTTCTATTTGATTGGATCTATTCTAACTCATTTAATCTTTATAAATATATTAAAATTTAATATCTTACGGTTTTAAAATCACTATTGATGTCTGAAAAAACTATAAATATTATTACTGAAGCGTTTAAAGTAATTCCTGCGGGAGACCAGCTTGTAAAGCAAGACGGAAAACGAGAAGCTAGATACAAAAAATTAGGTGCTTATGTATATCATAATGCGATTAAAAAAAATGGGTTACATCTTTCAAGTAATAAAGAAGGTGTTGCTGTAGCATACGTTATTGACCCAAAAAACAATAAAAAAACCTTTAGAGATTTTATTGATGATATCAAATTTGCTTTTGAAGTTTCTGGAATAAAAAATGCATTGGCAATTGCAAAACGTCAAAAATATATTAAAAGTAAGCGTCCAAAAGACAAACCTTACATGTATTGGGAATTTTCTGGTGTAAACCCGAACTATCAAGGTATGGATTCAGCTACATTTTCTATGGCGGAGTTACGCGATAAAGTTTATGCTGAAACACATGAGAAAAATTTACCGATGTACTCAGAAACATCTATTAGGAAAAATATGATTGTTTACAGACGTTATGGTTTTGATATTTACCACGAATGGACCATGCCTGATGGGTCAACTATGTGGTTTTTAAAATATGACACATTAAATAAAGAGAATCCAATTAAAAAATAAAACATAAAAAAAACCAACTGATTCAGTTGGTTTTTTTTATGTTTTATTTTTACTTGCTTGCAAAAAGCTTTACATCTTGCTCTGATATTTCATTTTCACCAAGAATTATCAATCGCTCAATTACATTTCTAAGCTCACGAATATTTCCAGTCCAATCATATTCCTGTAACAACTTAATTGCTTTCTTAGAAAAGCCTTTTACTGCTACTCCTTGATCACTAGCTACTTTTTTTGCAAAATGTGTAATCAATAAAGGAATATCATCGCGTCTATCATTTAATGCTGGCACTTTTATTAAAATCACTGCTAATCTATGGTATAAATCTTCTCTAAAATTCCCATCAGCTATTTCTTTTTTTAAGTCTTTGTTAGTTGCTGCAACAACTCTAACATCAACTTTAATATCTTTATCACTACCTACACGTTGCACCTTACTTTCCTGTAAGGCCCTTAACACCTTTGCTTGAGCATTAAGACTCATATCTCCTATTTCATCCAAGAAAATTGTTCCTCTATTTGCTGCTTCAAATTTACCAGCTCTATCTTTATTTGCTGAAGTAAATGCCCCTTTTACATGTCCGAACAACTCACTCTCAATTAATTCAGACGGAATTGCAGCACAATTTACTTCAACCATTGGACCTGTAGCACGCTGACTTTTTTGATGAATCCAATGCGCTACCAATTCTTTTCCTGTTCCGTTTGGTCCAGTAATAAAAACTCTAGCATCAGTAGGCGCAACCTTATCAACCATTTCTTTAATATGAGCAATAGCTGCACTTTCCCCTATCATTTCGTATTTTTTAGATACTTTTTTCTTCAAGCGTTTATTCTCTACTACCAGCTCTGTATTATCTAGAGCATTACGAACTGTATTTAATAATCTGTTTAAATCTGGTGGCTTAGAAATATAATCAAATGCTCCTAAACGCATGGTTTTAACAGCAGTATCCAAATCACCATGTCCTGAAATCATTACTATTGCTGTTTCTGGCTTTATTTTTTTAACAGCTTCCAATACCTCAACACCATCCATTTTTGGCATTTTAATATCGCACAATACCAAGTCATAATCCGTACTTTTAATTTTCTCCATCCCTATCAAACCATCTTCAGCAGCTTCCACTTCATATGATTTACTTTCTTCAGAAAGTATTTTAACGAGTACCCTTCTTATTGCTGCTTCGTCTTCTATTACTAATATTTTTGACATCCTATATATTTTCAATAATTGAACTACCTAATATATATTCAGGCAGAAATTAATACCATCTTTTACACTTACAATCACCTTTAGAAAGCACATTATATTCAATACTTTTAATAGCTTCTTCTAAAATAGAAAAAAATCTCTATTGTAAATCTTTATTAACATAAATTTCTCGTTGAGGAAAAGGAATCTTTATTTCATGCTTTCTAAACAGTCTATCAATTTCAAATCTAATATCACTTTGAACAAATACTGCTTGAAAACTATTATTTAGTGTAAATATTAATTGAAACTCTAAAGCACTATCGCCAAAACTGGTAAACAATACAGTTGGCTTGGCATTCTTTAATACTTTAGGATGGGTGTTAGCAGCTTCCAATAGTAATTTTTTTACCAAATCTAAATCAGAACCATATGCTACTCCAACCGTAACACTTTCACGAGTATTTACACCATTTTCAGTCCAATTATATAAACTTGATGTTAAATACTTATGGTTTGGTATAATTAACACTTTATTATCTATTGTAACCGCTCTTGTGGTTCGCAATTTTATTTCTGCAATACGACCTACTTTCCCTTCCAACTCTATGATATCTCCAACATGCACTGATTGGTCAACTAAAATAATAATACCCGAAATAATGTCTTGAAAAAACGTTTGTAATGCAAATCCAATACCAACTAACAACGCTGCTGAAGCTGCAAAAATAGCTGAAACATTAACCCCTACATTATCAAAGGTAAATAGAATTACAATTACATAAATAAAATAACGTACAAAAGAAAAAACTGTACTAAACTTAGCTTTATCTGCTACGGGAAGTTTTTTTGTAACTAATTTTCTAAATATTTTTAATA
>Ga0105354_1000804_pt1 | contig 19451 bp, 13 predicted proteins | sample GOMGulsemesocosm_FD_83658 | JGI IMG/M metagenome (GOLD analysis project Ga0105354, IMG submission 83658) | Methane-oxidizing microbial communities from mesocosms in the Gulf of Mexico - GOM9B Gulf of Mexico | ecosystem: Environmental > Aquatic > Marine > Cold seeps | place: USA: Gulf of America...
CATCTAGCCCCAGCGTTGAGATACTATGTGTCGCTTGCTCTATGACTAAAGGTTTGGCATGAAATGCCACGCCTAAACCCGCGACACCCAGCATAGGTAAATCATTTGCGCCATCGCCTACTGCAATACTGCACTTAAGATCAATTCCCTCTTTTTCAGCAATTTGCTTAAGATAGGCCACTTTGCGCTCGCCATTGACAATGTCACCAACCACTTCACCCGTTACTTTGCCATCAATCACTTGTAGTTGATTAGAAAAAGCGTAATCAAAGTTATATTTTGCTTTTAAATGGTCGGCAAAGTAGCTAAAGCCCCCAGAGAGAATCGCTGTTTTAAAACCGCGCTGTTGCAGGCCGGTAATCATCGCCTCCACACCGGGCATCATCGGTAAATTGGCGGCGATATCATCCAATACTTTATCTGACAAACCTTTAAGCAGTCCCAAACGCTGGGCAAAGCTCTGATTAAAGTCAAGCTCACCACGCATCGCTGCAGCGGTAATTGCCATCACTTGCTCACCTATTCCCGCTCTTTTGGCCAATTCATCAATCACTTCTACTTGAATAAGTGTCGAGTCCATATCAAATACTGCGAGCTTGCGTTCAACACTGAGTTCTTTAACATTCAGTAATACGAGGTCGGCTTCTAGCTGCACTGCTAACGCTTTTATCAATGTGCGCGCTTCATCTAACTGTTCGTTGGCAATTTGAATTTCGATTGAACAACAGCGCTGATCGATAGTTTCAAAAGGTGTTGCGGGGATTAACCAAGCGCGACTTGCACATAGCTCAACCACGCGAATCTGATTAGACTCAAGCACCATTGGTTGTATTAAAAATAACTTGTATCTTGCTAAACTAATATCGCTCAAAATCATTTCCCGCTAGATTTAATCTATTTGAAAGACACATTATAGGTTCAAGCTAGGATTACTCAAGCGCAATCAAGTGCGCTAATCGGACTTAAGCAAAAGGCATTTCATAAGGAAGCTGATAGTGAAAGTATTAATAAGCCGGAAAGAATAAAAAGAAGTTAAATTGATAAATTTATATTTTGGCAATAAGATACGATGCTTAAACGTCGAAGCACTTATCAATATTTGAAAAATTTCGTTAAAACGCTAAGCGCAATTGTTGACGATATCCAACAGACTGAATTGCTTACACCGCTCGATAAAGTCTTTCATCAAACACTTATCGGACACTACCGAGCAAAATGATTTATATTATTTTGTAGCATCTCACGATGCGTACTTAGCTAAGTTACGCGCCCTTGACTTAGCGCGCTCTGAAAAGCTCAAAGCCAGAGTTTATTGAAGGGCATCGAATGTAAAACTTGCTGTTACACCTATGTGTCAGCATTTATCCTTAAGCATCAACCGGCTCGATGGAATAATCACCGCTCACCCCCATTTATTTTGCGAAGTTGAGAGTAAATTATGCACATCCTAGAATCGACAGAATACCTTGCCTGTCAAAACTCTTTAGGGGAATCTCCGGTTTGGTGTCCTGTACAACAAGCACTTTTTTGGGCAGACATTAGTCAATCTGTTCTACATAAACTCAAAGATAATACTCACCATAGCTACCCATTAACAGAGCCTGTCACTGCGTTTGCGCTAAGTGAGAAGCAACAGTTTGTCAGTGCCACCAATAACGGCTTTTCGTACTTGCATTGCAACCAAAACAAAGCTGTTCAGCCAAGTATCAGTCCATTTTTAGAAACGTATACTAACTTTAGAATGAATGATGCCGCCCTTGATCGACAAGGACGTTTTTGGTCCGGCAGTATCCAACAGGCGCCATTAAATCAAAACGCGACAGGCCAGTTATATTGTCTTGAGAACAATATTGTAACCGCTGTACTTTCAGGTTTTTGCTCGCAAAACGGACTCGCTTGGAGCCCTGATGGAAACACCATGTATGTATCCGATTCCCACGCTAGTTGCGCCGCTATCTGGCAATATGACTTTGATATTGAAACAGGTACTCCCAGCAACAAGCAGCTATTTGCCAGCCAACAAGACTTATTAACCGGCAGACCCGATGGCGCAACTGTTGATACCGATGGCTGCTACTGGATTGCGGCCAGCGATATAGGCCAAGTTCTTCGCATAACACCTAAAGGTGTCATCGATACTATTATTAAAGTACCTACCGCCCATGTCACTAACATCTGTTTTGGAGGCTCGGATCTCAAGCGCCTTTTTATCACCACTCAGCGCTATCTAAACCCCAATGAGCAAGCAGGTAACCTGTTTATGGTAGACACTCCCTATCAAGGCATAGCACAGACAGCTTACAAAGGACTGTGAGTTGTAAGTTTTCCAACCTATTTTTCAACTACAATAAATTGTTATTTTTGTCGTTATGGTTTTTCTGTACAATGCCCACCTACATCAACAATTGAGATGCCTTTCATACATGAATCCTAAAATCAAAAAAGCCGTCATCCCTGTTGCAGGCCTTGGCACCCGTATGCTACCTGCCACTAAAGCCATCCCTAAAGAAATGCTACCAATTGTTGATAAGCCCCTGATTCAATATATCGTCAACGAATGTGTCGCAGCGGGTATTACTGAAATTGTATTAGTGACTCACTCTTCTAAAAACGCGATAGAAAACCACTTTGATAAGTCTTTCGAGCTAGAAACAACGCTTGAGAGCCGAGTAAAGCGCCAATTACTTGATGAACTACGCAGCATTACCCCTAAAGGCACCACGATTATGCACGTGCGCCAAGGTGAGGCAAAAGGTTTGGGGCATGCGGTATTAAAAGCGCGCCCAATCATCGGTGACGAACCTTTTGTGGTCGTGCTACCTGATGTCATTATCGATGATGCTTACGCTGATGCTAAAACAGAAAACTTAGCGCAAATGATCAACCGCTACAGTGAAACTAAACACAGTCAAATCATGGTAGAAGCGGTTGATGAGTCGCAGGTAAACAGCTACGGTATTGCCGATTGCAATGGCCACAAGTTCGAAAAAGGCCAATCCAGCGCGATGAGTGCTGTCGTAGAAAAACCATCCGTAGAAGAGGCCCCATCCAACCTTGCCGTGGTTGGCCGCTACGTATTATCTGAAAAAATTTGGGACTTACTTGAGCGCACTATGCCAGGTGCTGGTGATGAAATTCAATTGACCGATGCAATAGCGACGTTAATGCAGAGCGAAACGGTTGAAGCCTATAGTATGGTGGGTAAATCACACGATTGCGGCAGCAAGATTGGGTATATGAATGCCTTTGTCGAATACGGGTTACGCGATAAAACACGCGCTAAAGATTTTAGAGAGAATTTAGTAAAACTGTTAGAGCAGTACCCCGCTTAAACTCCCTCTTTTTGCGTTACAAGTAGCGGCGGACTCAGATTGCGTTGAATCCGCTGCGCTATTAACTGGATTAAAAAACAAGCTTGCAATAGTTTATATTTAGCCGCTCCAATGTCGCTTGGTGCAAGTGCTTTAAATCCTCTTCAAATTGTGCGTAATTTTGCTGCGCATGCTCTGTCCATGCTATTTCACTTAACGCGATAATGCGTGGAAACAGCAGATGATGCACAAGAGTTTTATCGTAGAGATTTTCTCCCCATAAACACCCTTGAACGCCTTTTAAATTTTTATACGCACTGGGGTCTAACGCTTGCGATAGCGGGTTGTATTCATAGACCTTGCGCAGCGGTACATAGTCATTTATCCAAGTTTGGCCTGGCTCACTCCAATCGTTTGATTGAGCTATATCAAAATAACAGTGCTGAGCGGGCGCCATCACAACTTGATAACCCTTTTTAAGGGCATTCATACCCGCTTGTGTACCCTTCCAACTAACCACATAGCCATCTTTTTCAATTTCGCCTTGCTCACTCGCCTCTTCCCATGCCGCCGTTTTTTTACCCAATGTCTTAAGTATCTGCTGAACCTTACGCAAGAAGTAAGTTTGCACTTGCTCAGTCGTATCAAAACCTTGTTGCTGCATGAGAGCCCTTACAGCGGGAGAGTTCTCCCAAGTGCCTTCTGGTCGCTCATCTGCTCCGATATGCAAGTAATCTCCAGGAAAAATAGCGGCGACTTCACTGAGCACTTTTTCTAAAAATTCATACGTAGCAGGCAGTGCGGGATTAAGGCAATTGTTCGCGTAGCCTTGTACTGATCTATATTCCGATGCATCAGCCGCTTCATTTAGTTCAGGATAGAGCTTCATTAAAGCGAAGCAATGTCCTGGAATATCTATTTCGGGGATAACTTCAATATTGCGTGCTTTTGCGTAGTCCACTATTTCGCGCATTTGCGCTTGGCTATAATAGCCGCCGCTGGCTGGTGCTGTACTGCCGTATTGAGGATCTAATAATTGATTGTAACCGCGTTCGGACAGCTTGGCGGTCAATTCCGGATAAGCCTTTATTTCAACGCGCCAAGCCTCGTCATCAACAAAGTGCCAATGAAATTTATTGAGCTTGTAAAGTGACATATTGTTAATAAAGTTTTTAATTTCAGCAATGCTAAAAAACTGACGCGCGGTATCGAGATGCTGCCCGCGCCACTCAAAACGCGGACTATCCTTAATAGTCAAACAAGCAACTTTTTGCAGGTCATTCGTTGCTATTTGCCACAAACTGACAAGCGCGTTATGTATACCTGCTATATCCGCTGCGTGGATTTTTACGGATTTTGTATCGATCGTTAATTGATAGGCGTTTGTTGCCAGAGATGAGTCTTCAGATAAGGCTAACAATACACCTGATTCAGATATTTTAAACAGTTCTTGTTTTGTATTTAAGTCAGCCTCAATTTGCTGCATATTGCTAAATTGCTGCCCGAATTCAGCACTTGCCTCAAGCGTAAAGCCTAAGCTTAAATCGACTGTTGCTGTGTTTAAAATAATATTTTGCGGTTTTGGAAAGCAATTAATAGTTCGGCTTTTTTGAGCTAAGTGTGGCGCTTTCCGCTTAGTACTTACATAATTATCAAAGTGATCAGATGCTTGCATAACGCTAAGTTCTGCTGATTGAGAAGCACTGATACGATTAACAGATGTAGCAAGTTTATCACTCTTAGAGTAACTCACTTCATGGATATCCTCACTGCTGTCAATCACAAAAAAACCTGTTGGCATATCACTGTATTGATTTAATTTAGCATTCACTTTGCCACTAAATTCCCATACTTCGTTAGGAGCTAATGTTAGCAATTCGTCATTGTTTGTTAATTCAATATAAGTCCCCTCTTTAAAGGAGATTTTTGCATTGCGCAAGTCTGCTGTTTTAAGGGGATAGATAAACGTAAAAGCCAGTTTCTTTAGTTTAATAAGAGTACTCGCAGTATTCCTCAGGCAAAATTTTAAGTTAGACGCTAGCTCTGTTTTGCTTAAACCAGCAACGGTGTTTATTGCTATGTTCTCATTAAGACTAATTGTTAATTGCAATTTACTCATCAGAGCCTCTATTGTGTTCCTTAGTATTATCGCCTTGATTTCTCTTCAATATTTTTTCGACCAATTGATAGCTAGGCGATGCTTAATTCATAAAAACTTTCGTTAACTTATATCAGGTTTTAATTATGAGGAATAAAATTTTTTTGTATGTCGGTACTTATACTCGCCCAGAAGCACATTTAAAATCAGCCAATGGTAGGGGTGTTTACTTGTACAGCTTAGACCTCACTAGCGGCTTGTTGACTTTTTGCTCTTTAGTGGCTGATATTGTTAACCCTTCCTACCTAAGCTTGGATGAAAAAAACCGCTGTTTATTTACCGTCAGTGAAGTTGAGCAAGATCAGCCTAACGGCGTTAGCAGTTATAAAATTGCCGAGGATGGCACATTAACAAGGCTAAGCACGCAGCCATCCATTGGCTCAAGTGCTTGTTATCTCACTATTACAGAGAATGCAGATACTCTGTTACTCGCCAACTATGGGTCAGGCAACATTGCCAGTTACCCAATCACCACAAGTTCACGGATTCAGGCGGTAAGTTACGTTAATCAACACATTGGAGAGGGACCAAATAAAGAACGCCAAGAAGCTGCCCACGCTCACTCAATAGTTATCAACAACGATTCTAGTCTGGCACTAGCGGCTGACTTAGGTACTGATCGGCTTTACGCTTACAAAGTACTTGAAAACAGCATTCTCGAATACACAAGTTCAATAGCGATGCCGGCAGGTAGCGGCCCCCGACACATCGCTTTTCACTGCGACAACCACCACGTCTTTGTCGTCAATGAACTCAGTAATCAAATCAGCGTATTAACCATAAACAAAGACACTCAGCGATTGACTGTAATTGAGCATCATTCTACTTTGCCTAGTACAGCAGGCTTGGGTGATGAAAGCTGGGCGGGGGATATACACATAACCCCCAATGGACGTTTTGTTTATGCCTCGAACAGAGGAGCAGACAGTATTGCTATTTTTGAGTTTCAACCATCGCAAGCTAAATTAAATAAAGCAACGCTCAAACTCGTGGGTTTTGAGTCGACAGCGGGGGAATTCCCAAGGGGATTTGTGATAGACAGTAGCGGACAATATTTGATAGTTGCCAATCAAAACTCTGACAATATAGTGAGCTTCGCGATAGACCAAGACACGGGAGAGCTATCTAAAATAGCAGAGATAACAGCTCCCACCCCCGTTTGTTTAAAACTACTAAGGGAGTAGTGACTGTGATTCAGTGCTTCTTCAATGGTTTGGTCATAAACTTGGTAGCTGGTGGTAGCCTAACAGGTATCAGAAGTAGTGCAAACTTATGCAACATCAAAGACATCGGCAATACTAATGATTTAAAACTATTTAGCTTTAACCCAAAAGCGGTGCTAATATCAGGCAACTAAATCTCCCTGTGATTAATATTAATGACTGAAAAAATCTATGTGATCGGCGCGGGCATTGTCGGCATCAGTTGCGCGATTGCATTACAACGCGATGGCCATCAAGTGGTCATTATTGATAAAACGGGCCCAGCTGCTGGCGCATCTTTTGGTAATGCAGGGGCCATTGTCAACGGCTCGTGTATTCCCACCGCAACCCCTGGCATTGCCACTAGCGCTTTAAAAATGCTGTTGACTAATGGGCCGCTATCGATGGATTTAGCCAGTATTCCACACATACTGCCATGGCTAGTACGCTTCGTTAGACAAAGTTCGCAGAAAAATTATCAACACAATGCCAAAGCGTTAGTCAGCCTGACTCAACAGGCTAACCAAGGTTGGCAAACGCTGTTAGATTCACATAATTTTAATAACAATGAATGCCTGCACTTATTGAAGCATGTCGGCTGGCTACGATTATTTGAAACGAGTGCAAGCTTTAACGCCAATTTGGCCGCGCGTAATTTAATGCAACAGTGCGGCACTGATTTTAGTATATTAAGCGCGGATGATATTTATCAGCTAGAGCCTAATCTCAACAGAATTTTCAAGCATGGATTTTTTCAATCTGACTGCCACTTTGTTACAAATCCTGACAAGATGTGTCGGCTGCTAACCGAGCATTTCACCACAAATGGCGGCCAATTGCAGATAGCAGACGTGAGCAAAATAAGCGTTACCGATGGCACTGTCGCCGCAAATCAGCCTGTTATAAAAACCTCCACTGGCGACATCTATGCTAAAAAAATTGTGCTTTGCGCCGGGGCTTGGTCGGCTAAAATAGCCGCGGGGTTAAACTACAAAGTTCCGTTAATGGCAGAGCGCGGCTACCATTTAATGTTGCCTGCAACTCATCAAATATCACGTCCAATCGTTAATGCCGATCACTCTATAGTACTTAGCCCGATGCAAAGCGGGTTGCGTATGACTAGCCAAGTGGAATTAGCCAAAGTGGATACAGCCCCAGATTATCAAAAGATTCGCTCGTTAGTGCCCCAAGTGAAACGCATGTTATCCAGTATTGATTTAACTGAACAATCGGTGTGGATGGGCGCAAGACCTTCTCTACCTGACTCTCTTCCGATTATTAGTCAATCTACTCATCCGGATATATTTTACGGCTTTGGCCATCAGCATCTAGGAATGACGCTGGGCCCTTTAACCGGCCAACTCATTGCAGATTTAATTGCCAAGCGGCCCAGTGCAATTGATCTGAGTGCATTTAGCGCCGATAGGTTTAACTAGCTCTTTGAAGCGGCTATTTATGGCATATTTATGCGTGATTTAAAATAGCAGAGATAGTGGCCTTAGTGGCTGGAAACTACTGAGCAAGTATTGATGTTGACTCAGCACTTTCATGTGCTGAATCAATAATTTGAGTTTTATAGTGGGTAGGCTTTTTAAAGCAAAGACTGCTCTTGTGTCTTATTACTTGTCACTGTGATGAGCTTAGTCTCCAAGTATTTTAGTAGTACACCGTACAGCGGCAGGAACAGTGCTAAACTAATAACCAGCTTAAAAGCATAATCAACCCAGGCAATTTCTAACCAGTTTTGTGCCATAAATGGATCTGTGCTGGCAAAGAATGCAATTGAAAAGAACAGCATAGTATCGAGTAAATTACCGATCACTGTCGATGCAGCAGGCGCTACCCACCACAACGTTAGCTTGCGTAACTTGTCAAACACACTGATGTCTAATAACTGGCCAAAAAGGTAAGCGATGAAACTGGCAAAGGCAATGCGGGCCACAAAGAGGTTAAATTCATTGAAGCCTGCCATCCCCACATACTCTCCTTTAACAAAGACAACCGATGCGACATAGGAAATAAACAGTGCAGGCAGCATCACTTTTAAAATAATGCTTCGCGCCATTTTTTTACCAAACAGGCGTACAGTAAGATCTGTGGCTAAAAAGACAAAGGGAAAGCTAAAAGCTCCCCAGGTGGTATGAAAGCCAAAAACTTCAAACGGCAGTTGTACCAAATAGTTGCTACTAGCAATAATAACAATATGAAATGCGCTAAGAATAAACAACAAACGTGTTGTCTGGCTAGAATTTGGGGCGGAAATAGAGTGCATAATATGACCTTTTTGTTGGTTGGGGGCGAGGGAACCCAATTTTCAGCGCAAGAATAGCCATTTTTGAGTAAAAGTCAAGAAATCTATAAGAACAAGGCCCCTGCAAGGAGCCAACATTGAGTACCATCGCCATAAAGACAGATTGATAAGCGGTTCTTAAGGGCGTCCTATACTGTACCAGTCAATATTTCGGGTACATATCATCACTAATGCCAAGGCGATAAAGGTCAGCACAGCGCCCATTAATAAAGCAAAATCCTCCGCGCTAATGATCACATACAACACCGCAAATAAAAGACTCAAAAGAACAGCAAAAGATAGCGCATCTTGGTAGCCTCTCAAGACATGGCTCAAATAGTAACACAACAATCCAATGCAACTAGAGGCCGCGATCAAATAGGCCATATAGAAAGCAATATGCTCTGATAGGGAAATCAGTAATAAATAGAAAATGGCAATAGCGCTGCCCACGAGTGTATAGGCAATCGCATGAATCGCCAGTTTTTGTACGATTTCAAAAATGAAGAATGCGATAAAACTTAAACCTATAAACAACACCCCGTATTTCACAGAGCGTTCGGCCTGCACATAGATACTCACGGGTTCTATTTGCTTGACTCCAAAGCTAGCGTTGAGCAATTCATTACAGTGTCCCTGCGCGCATTGATTTAACTTTTGTGTCACATTATTGGCAAAAGACGAGATTTCCCACTGCGCTTTATAACCTTCATCACTAATTTCTCTCGTCACTGGCAAAAAATCACCGACAAATGCTGGATGCGCCCAGTTGGAGCTTATATTTACTTCATTTTGCGAAGCCATTGGCACAAAACCCAACTTTTCCATGCCATTAATCGATAGATCATAAGAGAAATCAATCATTTTACTCCCCCCTGATGTTAACGTTAAGAACGAGAGCGCCGCGTGTAAACCATCACTACTGACGGCCAACCGACTACCTGGGACAAAGTTTATAGATTGCTTGGCCCATCGCAAAACAGGGTTGTTAGTAATGCCACGAGAGTCTGATACAACAGTTGATAAGTAAGGCGTTTTAAAATATTCAAACGCTGGGAGTTTACGAATAGCGGTGAGTGCCTCTTGGATCTGGGTACGATCAAAACCACCTTGCACTGCTATTTTAGCATTATAAACCGGTACTTTATAAATGCCTTTGTAACGTACATCAGTCGTTAAGCGCGCATTGATGTTTAACGCTTTTGCACTAAACATCTTGACTTTGACCTCCTCGCTGAGATTCTGCTTAACTGGTTTATCACTTACGACTTCAGGCCGCTTGGTGACATAGGGCACCACAAGAATAGGGGTAATTAAGCGCTGATGGCCAGTCCAATTTTGTGAGACGGTATTTTTTGCATCCTCTAAATAGCTTTTTCTTTCCGCTATTTTATCGCTGATCATCATCAGCGGGATCATCAGTAATATCCCGATAAATAAAATCACAAGAATTTTTATCATTAATTTCTTTTGCATAGCAACTTCCTAACCTTACTGTTTACGTTGCCTATTATCTTATGGCCTCTTTATCGAATTAATTTGAGTGTTATGTGTTAATTGTGTGAGCAGGCTTAATTTTTACAATCTAGATAGGAATATGAAGACGTGCCAGAACACCGCCTTCGCTATGGTTTTTAAGATTAATACTGCCTTGGTGCAATGTGCAAATTTGTTTTACAAAACATAAACCTAGTCCACTGCTTTTAGCACAACCGTCAGCTCTTGGCAGTGAATAAAAACGCTCAAAAATTTTATCTAATGCATAATCAGGTATGCCTGCCCCCCAATCTTTCACCTCGATCAACAAGCCGTTTTTGTTATTTATATTAATCTCAATAGCACTGTTGGCCACGCTGAAATCCAGTGCATTTTGCAGTAAATTATCGACCGCCTGAGTAAGCAGAAATTGATCCGCCGCTACAACATCAACCGACTCATTAACACACTTAACAGTGATCGATTTATGTTCAATAACAATGGATTTACTGATCAGCACTTGTGCAACTAAATCATTGATATTCACCTTGTCACGCGCAGCTAATACATCGCATTTCTCTATTTTCGCCAGCTCTAACATCTTACTGATCATCACATTGATGCGCTCAACTTCCGTGCGGATATTTCCCACAAAACGCTCCCTATCAACAGAGGGCATATCGTCAGTAATAATTTCTACCGCCCCTTTTATCGCTGATACTGGGCTTTTGAGTTCATGGGTTAAAGCGTGGATATATTTTTCAACATATTCCTTTCCCGCTAATTGGGTTCGCATATTATCAACAGATGATGCGAGTTTTCGTAACTCAGGCTCCGCTAATTTTGGTATTTTCGCCCCAACACCCTCTGCAATTTTATCTGCGTATCTCGTGAGCTTACGAATAGAAGTGGTTAGCCAGAATGAAAATAGCAAAGCAGCAAACACCGATACCAGCACTAAAAACAAACCGCGCGTCTGAATTTTTTGTCGCGCCATTTCAATAAAAGGTTGTAGCGACACATTAGCTTTCGCCACTGTGATCGAGCCGATTATTTCACCTTGATCAACAATCGCAGCCGCGACATGCATCACAGTAGCATCCGGGTTTTCTTTAACATCAGGAGCTGTCATTGCCGGTGAGGATCTAGCGCCGTATTGACCGCGCAGAGTGAGATAAACATCATTCCATTGCGAGTAATCTGCACCTAAGGCAATCCCTGCGGAATCGAACTCAACAATCCCTTCCTGATTGGTGATATACACTCGCAAGGTGCTCGATAACTTATCTACATCATCTATTCTCGCCCGGTAACTGCGTTTCAAAAACCGCTCTACCTGTTCTTTAAATGCACTGTTTTGCAGGCGTTGATTCACTAAGTCATCTTTCACCATTTCCGCCAATAAATTAGACATATCAATGAGGGTGTCTTCTGTCGACTGCCTCACGCCCGGCTTTATTTCAGACATAAATACGCTGAGAAAAAAGTAAATAGCGACACCTAAAATGGCGAAGTAAGTGAGGAATATTCGAGTAGTCAGGCTCATTTTTTACCCCTCTATTAGATGTTTTCGATACTGTAGCCCACGCCGCGATGGGTAATCAGTGGTTGTGAGCTATCATTGATGGCTTTGAGCTTTGCCCTTAATTGTTTAATCGTCGTATCTACAGAGCGATCAAAGCTCGCCTGCTCTGATGACCAAACCGCATCCATTAACTGCTCTCGAGTAAACACCCGCTCAGGTTGAGAGAGTAAAAGTTCTAAAACCCCAAATTGATAAGCAGTCAGTTTCATTACTTCCCCACAAAAGCTGATCTTTCGCTTTTGCGAATCGACATTAAAGAGGCCACTACGATCACTATCATGCTCGAAAGTTGCCACACTTAGATGGGTACGCCGGCGCAAAATCGCTTTCACTCGAGCGACTAATTCCCGGGGACTAAAAGGTTTTACTACATAGTCATCACCGCCAATTTCAAGGCCGACGACACGGTCTATTTCACTCTCTCGAGCTGTTAGAAATATGATGGGAACATCACTGTTTTGGCGGATTTTTTTACACAGATCAAAGCCATTGATATCGGGGAGACCCACATCGAGGATAACTAAATTAACGGAGTTATTATCGAGAAATTCTAGGCCTTGATTGCCAAGATTAAACCAATGGGTATGAAAATTATCAGATTTAAGCGCATAAATAACGTTATCGGCAATAGAAGTTTCATCTTCTATCAGGAGTATAGTTTCATCCATTGAAATGTAAGGTCCAATTAATTGTTAACTTTGTGGATTATTGTAGCAATGGAGGGTTGTTGTGGCGAGGTGTTGCTACAGAAAAAGACACTGAGTTCTGTGCTGTTTCTACTCGTTCTACTGACCTTCTTTTGAGCAAAATAAAAAATTAGCAAAGCGGCTATTTAATGCCTCTGAGTCAACCTAATACAGTACATCCTGTACATAAAAGCTCGCTCAACGATGACCGCAAGGTTCTCTCGAAATTTATTAAATTGTCGACCGCTCATATGTCTGCCCACTGCTTAAGTTTGACATTCCCTATCGAACAACATTCGGTTAAAACTAACGAGCACACCGCACTACAGGAGTAATTAGTATTTATAGTGAGCCTATTCTGAGAGTCAATATGCACTCAAAAGGTGTCGTTAGTAACGCAAATTAATTTAGCAGACTACGGCTATGATACATGCCAGTTTTCGACTATTATCCGACATATACCTTCAACAAAAACCCCTACTTTTGTACATCGCATGCTGCTATAAATAAAAATTTTCAAATGTTACACAATACTTTGGAGGCGCTGTTTTTCAAACAGACACTTTGACGAGGGGTTTTAAGAAACACAAACGGGCTAACTCCCTGATATACCGAGATGATAAACACCATCAATCCAATTCGTGTTATATCACCAAGCTGAGCATCGCTTTTTGAAACATAGCAGCCGTTTTAACCGATAAACAGCTGTGTTTGATACTATTGATACGAATTAAGATATTGTTTTAATTGATTAATTCGCAATGGTTTACTCAGATAGAACCCCTGTACCGTCATGCACCCCATATCGCGTAACGCTTGTTTTTGTTCTACCCCCTCAACTCCCTCGGCAACAATATCCAGCTCTAGATTTTTTGCCATAGAACACAAGCTAGTGCAAATCACCCTGTCGTAGCGATCACTGGTAATGTCGCGTACGAAAGATTTATCAATTTTCACTTCGCTGATGGGTAACGCCTTTAAGTAAATAAGGGATGAATAACCGGTGCCAAAATCGTCGATAGAAAAACGTACCCCCTGCTCGCGTAAAGCCTGCATTACCGGTTGTACTAAGTTGGTGTTTTGAATCAAGGTGCGCTCAGTGACTTCAAGGACCAACCTGTCAGCAGCAAGCTCACTACGCTGTAATATGTCTAAAACTTGCTGAGGAAAACCGGCATTAGTCAAGTGCTCCGAAGACACATTGACTGCGAGCGAATATCCATCACCCAGTGCGCTAATATCTTGGCAACTAGTCTCTAGCATCCACATATCAATCGTCTTAATAAAACCGTTGCTCTCTATCGACTCGATAAAATAATCCGCAGATAACACTCCTTTGCTGGGATGATTCCAGCGAATAAGCGCTTCCACACCTACCAGCTTATCGCTAAAATTGTCGACTTGCGGTTGATAGTAAACTTCAAACTGGCCGAGCTCTAAAGCCGCTCGTAAATCATTCTGCATGTTAACCCGCTGTAGTAACTGCTCTTTCATCTCAATGTTAAAGTGACTAGATTGGTTACGTCCGCTGGATTTAGCATGGTACATTGCAATATCCGCGTTCTTCATCAGTTGAGTCAATTGGGCCCCGTGTTCGGGAAAACAGGCGATTCCAATACTTGTGCCTATCTGTACTTTATGGTCATTGATAAACACCGGTTGATTGACAATATCGATTATTGTTTGCACAAAACTGTCGATGGACTCTAGGTTGTCACGCTGAAAGATCACCGTAAACTCATCTCCGCCGATGCGCGAGAAACATATCTTAGCGCTCTCTAAAGTACTAAAACGCTGGCTGATTGTTTGAATTAATTTGTCACCCGCCTCGTGACCTAAAGTATCGTTAACTTCCTTGAAATTGTCCAAGTCGATAAACAATAATGCCAGCGGCAGTTGGCTTTCAATTTGCTCCTGCAGGCTCTTGCGAAAAGCTGTGCGATTTTGCAATCCGGTCAGTGGATCGTAGTAGGAAAGCTGGGCGACTACCTGCTGTAATTGGCGCTGCTCTATAGCCACAGATAACGTTTTCCCCGCAGCTTGCATAAAGTCGAGTTGACGCTTGGTTGGCTGCTGAACTCTGTCAAAATAACAGGCAAAAGTTCCCAGCACGTCACCGCGGTCGTTTAATACAGGCATCGACCAACAAGCGCTCAATTCGGCTTGTTGGGCCAAGGAGGCAAAATTTGCCCAATAGGGATGACTCTGAATATCTTCAACAATCGTCAGTTCAGCACTAAAGGCGGCATGACCACAGCTTCCAACACCAGCCCCGATAGACACACCATCAATCGCCTGAGAGTAAAACGCTGGTAGGCTAGGTCCGGCGGTAGTGTGCAATGTTCTACTTTCATTATTTAACAGTAAAATAGAGCAAGACATATCCCAGGCGGCCTCCGCCGCTTTGATTACCGCATCAAAGAGTAAACTGAGTGATTGATCACTGCGCAAAAGATGCGGCGACACTGAATCTCGCGCTTTATTTTGCTCAAGCCAATTCCAGTTTTTTTGCATTGTCATCGCCAGGTCCTAGATTAGGAGGATGTGAATACGTCAAAACGACTCACAGGGTGGGCACATTCTCAAAAAAGTCTAAGCGACCAACTCCTTTGTCTACTACCATTAGGTACCCGGAGTAAACATGACACCTTGGCTTTACTAGCAGTGGCTTTTACTTTATTTGAAACAATAGACCTGTGTCAGAACACTGCTAAAATTCCCCCACTGACTGGCTATCACTCAACCTTGGACAGTGATGTCCAATCTAAGTCAGCGTTCATTTAGTTATCGACAGGAAGTATTGGAGTACTTATAGATTGCTTGATAAGTGCTTGTATATTAATTGCACTAAAAGCTAAACACTAGCAAAAATGGTAATACTTTAGATTAATATCAAATAAATCTGCTACACCCTGTCCAGCTTATAACAATGATCTAAATGTGGCTCTTTTAGAAGACAAAACCATTTTGGTCTTAAACTACCGTTTTTTACTCAATGTAAGTCTTCGATACCCTCAACGCGTCGGATAGTATCAACCGCAATAATAAACTCCTCATCAGTGGGCACTACAAAAGCTTTGAGTTTACTGTCCTGCGTCGAAATTTCACGGTATTCCACTTCATTTAGCCCAAGCGCGTTCGCCCTCATATCAAAATCTAGTCCGAGCGCAATCAGCGGCTCACAAATACGGCGGCGAATTTCCGCCGAGTTTTCACCAATACCACCGGTAAAGACTATCGCATCGACGTTGCCACTGACTTCGACAAAATAGGCCGCTATGTACTTGCGAATATTGCGGCAAAAAATATCGATAGCCAACTTGGCACGGCGATCGTTGCACTCTTCTGCCTCATCGAGTAATTCTCGCATATCCGAAGTTAAACCTGAAATTCCCAACAGCCCTGAACGCTTATTTAGCAGGTTGTCTAGATCGTCAAAATTGAGACCTTCTTTAAGGTGTAGATAATGCAGAATAGATGCATCAATATCACCAGAGCGAGTTCCCATGACTAAACCATCTAATGGAGTGAAACCCATCGATGTATCGACCGATACCCCTGCCTGTATCGAGCAAGCCGAGCAGCCGTTGCCCAAGTGAAGCGAAATTATATTCACTTGGTCTCTCGGTATTTGATGTATCTTACGGTGTTTGTAGGCTATGTAGCGGTGCGAGTTACCGTGAAAACCGTAACGCCTAATCTTATATCGTCGGTAATATTGGTAAGGCAAACCGTAGAGGTAAGCTTGCTCGGGTAGGGTCGAGTGGTAGGCCGTATCAAAAACTGCGACTTGAGGTACAGTGGCACCCAGTAGCGCAGTCACTGCTTCTATTCCTTTCAGGTTTGCTGGATTGTGCAGCGGCGCTAGCTCCATGCAATCCTCGATACCCGACTTAACTTCCTGATCAATGATGATAGATTGAGTGAAATGCTCGCCTCCGTGTACCACACGATGACCAACAGCCTGTATATCGGAGTAGCTGCGAATACTGTCGATGTCAGCAGCGGGAGAAATCAACCAGCGCAGTACAGTATCTATCGCCGCCTCGTGGTTCTTCAACGACATACTCTTGCGTACTTTAGTACGGCCGCTGACATTAAATGTCAGTTGCGAATAACTGCCAATGCTCTCGACTAAACCTTTAACAATATACTCGGCTGCGCACTCACCAGAGTCGGTAATCTCAACCTCAATCACTTGAAACTTTAAAGAAGAAGAGCCGCTGTTTAAGACTAGTATTTTCATGGTTTACTCTCGATACCGCTGATAAATAAGATTTTTAATACTATAACGGCTAAGGGGGGGTAAAAATGAATATTCGAAATAAAAAAGCCACTTCTATACGATTACATCAATGATTCCGTCAATTAAGTGGCCCGATAAAGACCAGCAACTGTGCCGGGGCACTATCTAGAGTTACTGTTGTGTGCCACTTCATCCACTGGAGGACTTTAAACAAAGAAAATCGCTTCGATGGGGCGTTAACCCACGCAACACCATAAGATGCAGCAACAAAGTATAAAATCTATAAATTCTATCCATTATTGGCGCAACGAAAAAGCGACTTGAGATGCGCTGACGCATAAAAACACAGGCCTCCCAAAACAAAAGCAGCCCTAAACACCACTCAACGATGCTGGCATTTTTGATGCGCGAAATGATAACTGCTACCCCCTCACCCAAGCCAGTATCAATTGGCACTTTTATAATTCGGATGACACTCAAATTCATGCAATCGGTATCACTGGGCGATATTCATAACTAAACCGTTCCTCACACTGTTTTCAGCTGCCTTCTACGGTTCACTTCCTTTCTGTATTCTTTCTCAATGCTTGAAACTGCTCTAACTCCCATGGTCTCATCGCCACTAACATACCCACTCGCTTGCGCTGGCTCACGGGTAGTTTGGCATCTTGCTGGTTTAAGCTGGCGGCCTCTCTCGTCAGCTCCTCTAATCTCCTTTTAAGAATCTCTAACGACGAGACTGAGTAGGTGCCTGGCATATAAAAGCGAAAGCTCTCCGCTTCTTTAAACCCGGCATGCATGAAATCTTTTATGACAAAGTGCGTCACATAGCGTTCAAGCGGGCCATTAGGTAACCATTTAAAATCTTGCGCTATCAGCAACCGGTATTCATTACCAGGCAGTAGTTCTATCATTTTCAGCTTATCTAGCCTGGCCATTAACTGAATACATTCGTGCTCTGATATTTGATAGTGGCTGATGATTTCTGTCAGAGACCAAGCATCTCTTACACACACAGCCACCAGCAGTAATTTAATATCTTTCACTAACTGCTGCTCTTGCTCTTTTGTTAATGTCGTGACTAATTCCTTTTGTCGCTCAATCAACAACACCAATTCACTGATGGTTAATTTCAAGGCGGCACAAATTTGCTCCAGGCGCTGCAAACTAATCGCCTGCTTAGCAAACATACGTTTCACGTTTGCTTCACTCATGTTCAATTTATTAGCGAGGGTTAAATAGGTCATCCCCTGCTGTTTCAACAAACCTTTTATGACTTGGGTTATTTGCTCAACTTGGCTCATAGTATTACTTTTCTATACTTTAAGTGGATATAAACTATACAACAAACGCGATAGTTTATCTTTAGTAATATTTTTTTAATACTGATCTCGTCATCAAGACGAGACGTAATGACAACAAGCCCATTGATAGCAACAAATATAAGGAAATTATTATGAAAAACTTAAAACGAATGACCGCAACCATTGCATTATTAACCCTTTCATCAATCACAGTTGCATCGCCAGATTATTCCAATCACTCATCACAGGCCAGCAAACACAGTGCTTTAGCATCAGCTCACGTAGTGGTCGGTGGTGTTAAAACAGTCGCTAGCGTTATCGCTGTTCCACTGATTGTGTCTGGCGAGGCCGGTAAGGTGAGTCAGTCTGCAGGTACTCGTCTATTAAACTCTAGTAAGGCCTACACTCCTTTAGAAATCACAGACACGATTATAACTCACGACCCTTCGCCTGCTAACGCTATGCAATAAGCATAGAGCGAGGATTAAAATTAATCCCTTGATAAATTAGCCTGCCATTAATTCATCTCCAATAACACAGGGAATTGTTATGAAATATTTCATTAGCTGTTTATTCATGCTTACTTGTCTGCCTGCATTTGCAGGCAGTCAAGCCAATGCGAAGTCCGAATTCTCATCGGAACAAATTGTTAAATTTTCAAAACAAGTTGAAAAATATGCGGCGAGTCAGGGCGCTCGAGCTTTCATTATTGGCCGTATCGGTAGAGACCCAAAAGATTTACCTAAAGGTGTTAAGTTCACACATACCGCGATTGCACTGTACTCACAAATCACCCTAGAAAATGGCAAGAAAATCAATGGATATGCGATTCATAACTTATATCAAAGAGCGGGAAAACCCCATAAAAGTGATTTAATAACAGACTATCCAGTCGATTTTTTCTGGGGAGCTAAACGCTTAAGTGCAGGTATTACCATCCCAAATGCCGCCGTCCAACAACGGCTCATTGAAGCAATAAACAATGGTGCGGGGAAAAAAGTTCATAACCCAAACTATTCGGTAATTTCAAACCCTATGAACAATCAGTACCAAAACTGTACGGAACATACCCTGCTAGTACTTAACTCTGCTATTTATCAAACCGATGATATCAAGAGATTATATGCAAACAACAATCAGTATTTCAAAGCTCAACGCGTAAGAATCAGCCCAATGAAATTATTATTAGGCTC
>Ga0105354_1000806_pt1 | contig 19438 bp, 17 predicted proteins | sample GOMGulsemesocosm_FD_83658 | JGI IMG/M metagenome (GOLD analysis project Ga0105354, IMG submission 83658) | Methane-oxidizing microbial communities from mesocosms in the Gulf of Mexico - GOM9B Gulf of Mexico | ecosystem: Environmental > Aquatic > Marine > Cold seeps | place: USA: Gulf of America...
TCTTCCGAAACGTCTCTATTAGGTTTAGTTTTAAAGATTTTTTTAGCCCATAACAACGTATTATTATCTTCAATGCTTTGCGCATCAGCTTTGGCGTATTGTTTGAATTTAATATCTAATTCTGCTTCAAATTCAGGGATCTCAAAAACTTCTTCTTGTTGCAAAACCGTTAATGCTAAACCGTTTGCTCCTGCTCTAGCTGTACGACCAGTTCTATGTACATAATTATCGTAAGTATCTGGTAAATGATAATTTACTACGTAAGCTAAATCTTTAATATCTATTCCTCTTGCTGCTAAATCTGTAGCAACTAATATTTTTAAATGTCCATCTCTAAATTGTCCCATAATTCTATCACGAATGCCTTGAGATAAACTTCCGTGAAGTGCTCCAGACGAGAATTTATTTATGGCCAAATTTTTAGCTAATTTATTAACTGCAGCCTTAGTTTTACAGAAAATAATACCTTGTAAACCTTCTTTTGTATTTAAGAAATGCATTAATACATTTAACTTCTCTATAGGTTCTACAACAACGTATTGATGATTAATAGTGTCTGGTAATTTTTCTTCAGAAATAGTTTCAATAGTAACGACATCTTTTGCTAAAAAATCGTTAACTATTTGTTTAACTTCACTAGACCAAGTTGCTGTAAACAAGAATGTTTTCTTATTTTTAGAACTTTGTTTTACTATAGTTGTAATTTCTTCTTTAAAGGCATTAAGCATTTCATCAGCTTCATCTAAAACCAAATGAGAAATGCTTTTTAAACTTACTTTTTGCTTCTCTAATAAGTCTAATAATCTACCGGGAGTTGCTACAATTACTTGTGGCTGTTCTTTTAAATCTTCGGTTTGAGATTTTACGGTTGCCCCACCAAAAAGTGCTGCAATTTTTATAGCTTTATTATGTGAGGCATACGATTTTAAATCACTTACTATTTGCTGTCCAAGTTCTCTTGTTGGTGCTAATATTAATGACTGAATTTCGTTAGATGTAAAATCTATTGATTGTAAAATTGGTAATCCAAATGCCAATGTTTTACCCGAACCTGTTTTGGCTAAAGCAACAACATCTTTATTCTGACTTAAAATAATAGGGATACTTTTCTCCTGAATATCACTAGGCTTAGTAATTCCTAGGTCTTTAAGCGTATTCTGAAAGTCTTGTTGTATGCCTAAATCTTTAAAATTTTCAATCATTTATATATTTTTTTTCAAAGATAACAACGTTAGCGACATAGCATATTGGTTTTTCTATAATTCTATTAAAAATAGATATAAAAAACTCTACAATAGTTAAATTCTGTATTTTTGTAATTCTATAAAAACACTTAAATGAAAAATTTATTTAGAATTGTAGCCTTTTTAGAAGGTGTATCTTATCTACTTTTAATGGCAGCTACTTATTATAAATATTCTCCAGATGGTACTGATGCATATGTAAAACTTTTTGGTATGCCACATGGCTTATTATTTGTTGCCTATGTAATCTTAGCATTTGTTTTAAAAAGTGATTATAAGTGGAATATTAAAGATTTTGGTATTGTACTAATAGCTTCTTTAATTCCTTTTGGAACTTTTTACGTAGAGAAGAAGTATTTGTAATTAATCTTTTAAACGGTCTTTTACAAACTCTACTTTAGTTTTTCCGTGTGGTTTTGGTTGGCCTTCTTCACATAAATTTACCATAATAATATTATCTACGGTAATAATGGTTTCGTGTGTCATTTTATTTCTAACCTCGCATTTTAAGGTTAAAGACGACTTTCCAAACTTAGTAACTTCTATACCTATTTCAACAATATCGCCTTGTTTTGCAGATGCCATAAAGTTAATCTCACTCATGTATTTTGTGACTACTTTCTGATTTTCTAGCTGAATAATAGTATATAACGCAGCTTCTTCGTCTATCCATTCTAATAATCGTCCACCAAACAATGTTCCGTTTGGGTTTAAATCTTCTGGTTTCACCCATTTTCTTGTATGAAATCTCATGGCTTCTTTTTTTTACAAATATAATATTCCATTATTGTTTATAACCTAGTTGAAAACTATAATTATTGATAGAGTTATAGACCTTTTTTATAATTAAATTTATAAAAACACTATTACTATGGAAACTAGAACTCAAGTATTATTAAAAAATAGACCAATAATTGCTTCAGCAAAACTGTTACCAAATATGAGTGATGAAGAATATTTTCAAAACGCAACCTTAAGACCTGTTATTAAGTTTCAAAATGATTTACTTATTGTTGCCATGAAAAACTACATAAACAAGCATAAAAACGTGTTTTATGAGTTTGTTTTAGAACGAAGGTTGGAATACATAGACAATGCTATCACCAAAGACATTAAGTTTAGAAATGCCTTAAAAGGAATGGTTATTGGGCAATTTACAGTTGAAGAATATGAGATTTACATTAAAAATTCTTCAGCATTAAATAAACGTATGATGAATTTAGTTAAACAACGTTTGCAAGATCAAATTCAGTTATTTGACATTCAATTAAGTCACGTTTAACTATTCAACTAAATAAAAAAGCCACAATCTCTATTGAAATTGTGGCTTTCTTTTTATTTACAAATTAGATTGCAAACTATCTATTTTTCATTTCCAAAGATATCTAATTCAATCACTTTTTTACCTAATTTATTTACATCTTCAAATTGAGTTGCCTTGTCTCCTACTACAACATAAATCATATCTTTTTCGTTTAAGTAATTACCTATAACCTTTTTATAATCAGCTAATTTCATATTAACTAACTCTTCTTGGTTTTGTACTAAAAAGTCATCTGGTTTATTGTATTTACTCATTTCTCTAAGCATACCAAGTTTAGCATCTAAACTTTCAAAAGCACGTGTTTGACTTTTTAAAACTTTAGTTTTAGTTAACTCTACATCGGCTTCAGTAAAATTTTCAGCATAATTAGCTATCATATCTTTAATAATATCTAAAGATTTTAAAGTGGCGTTGGCTCTAACACTTGTTCTTACTACAAACGGCGATACTTCTTTATTAGAACTTATAGATGAATATGCTCCATATGTATAGCCTTTACCAATTCTAAGCGTTTGGAATAACTGTCCGCTAGATCCGCCACCAAGAATTTCGTTAGCAAAATTTAAGTTATTAGCATCTGGATTGGTTTCTGATATAGCTAATTTCCCAATATATAAAACCGATTGCTTAGCATTTGGAACATCTATAAAATATAAGGTGTTTCCGTTATTTTGTTCAGGAATATCAAATGCTGAAATCTCATTAGCTTCAGTTTTCCAATCGTTTAAAACTAAAATTTGTTCTAATGTTTCAGATTCTGATAATGCTCCTGCTATATGAAAATTAGCATTTTTAGGCGATAATTTAGAGTAATACGCTTTTAAATCGTCTATGGTTATACGACTAACCGTTTCAAAATTCCCTGAAGTTGAAATCCCAAACGGATGATTTTTACCATAAATTAACTGATTAAAGTTAGATGATGCTATAAAATTAGGATTAGCTTCTCTTCCTTTTAAACCAGTTTCTAATGCTTGCTTTAAACGTGTGTATTCTTTCTCGTCCCAACGTGGCTCTAATATAATTTCTTTAACTAAAGCTATAGTGTCTTCAAAATTTTTAGCTAAACATGAACCTTCAATATGAAAATCTTCGTTTGTGGTGTACATATAAATATTTGCACCTAACAGTCCTATAGCTTCTTCTAAATCTGCAGGCGATTTAGTTTTTGTTCCCTGCATTAATAAATCGCTTAAAAGACTGGAAACACCAGCTTTTTCTAGTGGTTCCATTAATTGTCCGCCTGGAATTGTAATATCAAATTCTACTAATGGTACTTCGTTATTTTCTATTCCTGTAACCGCAATTCCGTTTTCTAATTGACCTTTCCAAACTTTTGGCGATTTAAATAGTGGCAATTCGCCAAAATCTGGTTCGCTTCTATCGTATTTACTAAGTGTTTTATCGTAAACTGCTTCTTCACCTTGACTAACTTCTTCGCTTGCTACATCGCTTTTTACTTCTTCAATCCAAACTTTAGCTTCTTCTGCTTTAGTAATAGCTAAACCTAAATTATTTTTAGGCACAACGCTTGTCATTATATAATTTTTATCCTTAACGTATTTATTATAAACACGCATCACATCTTCTGCAGTTACTGCATTTGTTAGTTTAGCCGTTTCTGTAACATAACTAGGATTACCAATAAATTCGTTATCTTGAACTAATTGGAAAGCTTTATTTAAAACCGTACTTACACCTCTATACAAGCTTGTTTCTTGCTCTGCTTTAATACGTTTTAAATCTTTCTCGTTAACGCCATTAGCTTCAAATAAAGCTAAACCTTTATCTATAGCTACTTTTACACTATCTAAATCTACACCTTGATTTGCTCTAACTCTAAACACAAATTCTCCAGCTAATTCGCTGCTTGATTGGTAAGTTCCAACATTTGGAGCTAATTTTTCTTCTTCAACAATACTATTATATAAAGGCGATTTTTTACTTCCGCTTAATAAATTTCCTAAAATACTTAAGGCATAAGAATCCTTGTGATACTCTTCAACTGTAGGAAAAACCATGCGTAATTCCGGAAGTTTTGCGAAATTATCTTCAAAATATAACGATTTTGTTGACTCTAATATTACTGGTTTTGGGCTTAAAGGTTTTACTTCTGGACCACTTGGAATTTCTCCAAACCATTTTTTAACTAAAGCTTTAGTTTCGTTTACATCTATATCTCCAGCAATAACTAAAGAAGCGTTACTAGCGCCATAATATTGTTTGTAAAATGTTTTAACATCTTCTAAAGTTGCCGCTTGTAAATCTGGTAAAGAACCAATTACAGTCCAATTATAAGGATGACCTACTGGATATAAGTTTTTTCTAATAATTTCGTCTGTATAACCATATGCGGCGTTATCTACACGTTGGCGTTTTTCATTTTTAACCACTTGTTTTTCACGTTCTAAAGCAGCTTCTGTTACCGTATTAATCATGTAACCAAATCGGTCCGAATCTATCCATAAAATCTTTTCGAACGCATCTTTTGGTACAACTTCGTAATAAACTGTGTAATCATTAGATGTTCCACCATTTCTACTTCCGCCCCATTCTGGAATCATTTTTCTATTGGCTCCAACTGGTGTGTTTTCGGAATCGTTAAAACTCATATGCTCAAAAAAGTGAGCAAAACCAGTTTTTCCAGGTTCTTCACGATTAGAACCTACATGCATTAATGTAGCAACTGCGACAATTGGGTCGCTTTTATCTACATGCAGAATAACTTCTAAACCATTATCTAAAGTAAATTTCTCGTAGTCAATTGCAAATTCTGTATCGTTCTTAGCTTCTGCCATAGTTTCGGTTTTATTGGAGCATGCAAGCATAGTTGCAATTCCTAAAATGGGCAATACAAGTTTTTTTATCATTGGTGTAGTTTTTAAATTAATGATTCTCCGTTTAAATTAGTGGTTAATACATCGCTCATATAATTAAAGTATGGACGAATAGCCTTAAAATACGCATTTACATTGGTGTCGAAGTCTTTAGACAATACTTCTTTATCTGTTAGTTTCTTGGTGAATATAAATTGCTTCTTCTTAATTAAGTCTATTGCTTTATGGGTTTTATCAAAATCTCTTGGCGCAGTTTTAAGTTCATCGCCTTCTAAATCGCCCCAAATTGATTTAAAGTTTTTTTCTGAAATAATATCACGAATTTCAGAATCGTCCATTTCAAATTCTTTTCTAATTCTAAGTAAATCGTCTTTTTCTGGATTCCAAAACCCTGCACCTAAAAACGATTGATTATTTGGTTTAATATGAACATAATATCCACCACGAAGTTGTGGCTTTTTTCTATGAAAACTACCTGCCAAATGGGTTTTATAAGGTAATTTATTCTTAGAAAACCTTACATCTCTATAGATTCTGAAGACTTTAGATTCATCAACTTCATCATGGGTTTTCATTAACTCAAACAAGGTTTGAATCTGTTGTTTAAACTTTAATTGAATCTCCTTAAACTCTGGCTTATTTTCATCAAACCATTCTCTATTATTGTTTTGTTCTAACCGATTTAAAAAATCTAAAGCTGCTTTCATTTTGTAAATTTGTCTAAAAATAAAAAAAGCTTCGCGTAATGCGAAGCTTTTAAGATTATATTATAATAACTGTTTATTCATTCCCAGAAAAATCTGCTTTCATGTTTTCTGGAGCATCAAATTGTAATTTATTATCAAATTGAAGCGTTCTAATTGGGAAAGGAATATTAATATTTTCTTTATCGTAGGCCTTTTTAATTTCAATAATGGCTTTACTTTTAGCTCTTAATTTTTCTAAAGCACTTTCTGCGTCTATCCAAAAACGCAAAAGATAATTAATTGAGCTACCACCATATTCTGTGTAGTAAAACTCTACTTCTTCACTTTCATTTACTTGCTCAAAAGAATTTGCAATTGTGGTTTTAGTCAGTTTTTCTACTTTTTCTAAATCAGATTCATATCCTACTCCGCATTCTATCACAACTCGCATTCTTGATGTTAATGAGTAATTTTTTAGTGGGTTTTCTAAAATTGTTTTATTTGGAATTATAACCATATTATTATCGGCTTCCTTAATTGTAAAGTCTTTAAGGTTTATATCTATTACCTGACCAGAATAACCGCTAGTTTCTACCCAGTTTCCAATTTGAATGTTTTTTCTAAATGAAAGAACTACTCCTGCAAATGTATTAGACAATGTTCCTTGAAGTGCTAACCCAATAGCTAACCCAGCAACACCAGCACCAGCTAATAGTGAGGTTAATGTTTTACTTAAATTTAATATTCCTAATGCTAAAAATAGCCCCGCCAATACTATAACTACGGAAGCAATCTTAGCAATCATATTGCTTATAGAATCTTGCTTAACGCGTTTTGAAATAAGTTTATTTACAAATTTATTGGTATACTTAGCTACAAAGTAAGCTGTAATTAAAACAACGGTAGCTAAGACTAAATTGGGAATGTTTTGTACTATAGTATTAAACCAACCTATTAATTTTTCTAATAATAAGTTATAAGCTTCTGTTAATTGAGAATTCATGATTTTAAAATTTAAATGATTTATAGTTAATTGTAATCATTTAAAAAATTAAATCATATTTGAACCTTCTAATTTTAATTGTTCTGTTGTTTTCTTAAACCAAGCATTTAACATCCAGCTAGTCTTTTCTAATTCTCTTATGTATGCTCCTATTAAATCAATAGTACCTTCGTCTCCTGCTTTTTCAGCTTTTTCTAAAACATCGGACATTTGTTCTAATATTTTTTTATGATCTGAAATTAGCATTTCAACCATATCATTATCAGATATTAACGGTGAAGATTCTTTTATTGAAGATACTTTTAGATAATCTGAAAAATTACTGATTGGATGGTGTCTTAACGTTAAAATACGCTCAGCAATTTCATCAATTTTCACTTTTGCATCATTATACATGTCTTCAAATAAATTGTGCAAGTCAAAAAAGTTTTTTCCTAACACATTCCAATGAAAACTTCTTAATTTCTGATAATAAATGTTATAATCTGCTAAAAGTGTATTTAGCTCCATTACTGTTGGAATTAATTTGTCATCTTGAATATTTAAATAGCTCATTTATTGTGTTTTATGTGTTAAACTTGATGTAAATTTACACCACATTAACACATAATCCATAGCCTTTAACAACGTTTAACCCTTTTAACCACTCTATTAACTTAAATTATGTTAAAAGAGACTATAACATGTTAAAAACATTAACAATTTACTCAAATTCTATGGATTTTAAGATTAATCCAGATGCAGGAGCTATGTACTGCATTCTATGTTCATAAGCTTCGGTTAAACTTAGCTCAATTTCTTCTAATGTACGTTTACCTTGACCAAGTTCAATTAAAGTCCCCATCATTAAACGTATTTGATTACGCATAAATCCTTTTCCTTTTACTTTTAATATATACGTTGTTTCAGGAAAGAAGTTTGCAGTGTAATCTTCGTTTTCAACTAATTTACAACTTAAAATAGTTCTGTTAAAAATACCATTTGGTTTTGGTTTATAACAATAGGCTCTTAAAAAGTGAGAACCTTCAAATAACCTTGCTCCTTTTTTCATGACTTCTATATCTAAATTGCCTAAAATAGTGGTCATAATTGGTGCACAAAACGGATGACATTTCTGCCCGTAAGCAAATAAATAATTATATTCTTTAACTTTTGAATGTTGAATAATATTAAAATTAGCATCAACTTCATAAATATCCAAAGCACGAATATCTTGAGGTAGATTTAAGTTAAAAAGTGCCAGAAAAGCTTCAAAATCTGTTATTGGTTCATGTACAAAAAGCTCCATTGCAGTTTCTTCTGCACTAACCATAGCATCTGTTCTACCTGAAATAAGCGTTTTAAACGTCTTTCCTTCAAATATAAAATTGAAGGTTCTATCTACCATTAAATGTAGCGTTTTAAGGTTAGGTTGTTTTTGCCAACCATGAAACCTGTAGCCCAAATATTGAAGCTTTATAACGTAATAAAATCTTTTTTCGAATGCCATAGAATGGCAAGTAACTTAATTTAAAACTTTAAACAAAATTTTATACCTTGTATCGCTCTATAAACAAACATTTTTAACATTAATATATGACCGAAGTAACCAAACAAAAACCACCATTTTGGTATTGGATTTTTGCATTTATGGGATTAGTATGGACCGCTATAAATCTTAATTTGTATCTACAACAAGCGTTTAAAACCCAATATTTAAAAGAAATGTACGAGGATCCAATTATTTTAGAGATGATATACAATACACCTTCTTGGGTTATGGCCGCATTTGCAGTAAATGTAATTTTTGGGTTTTTAGGCTGTATTCTTTTGTTGCTAAGAAAAAAATGGGCTTTAAATTTATTTATTATTTCATTTTTAGGCATTTTAGTACAAATGGGGTATCAAATATTTATGAGTGAGTCAATTCCGTATTACGGACCTTTAGGGTTAATATTACCAATAACTGTTATTCTAATTGGTTTTGCATTAGTAGCTTTAGCTAAAAAAGGAATTAAACATTTATGGATTAATTAATCTTTATAAAACAGTATTTTAAGGCATCTTTTATAGATGCCTTTTTTTATATTTGAAACACTTAAAACCAAGCACATGAATTTATCGACTTTAGACTGGGGAATTATAATTTTCTTTTTAGCCTTATTTGCCTTTATTGGTATTTATGTGTCCAAACAAGCAGGAACAGATTCTAAATCTTTCTTTTTGTCTGGAAGAAACATGCCTTGGTGGTTATTAGGTGTTAGCATGGTTGCTACTACATTTGCAGCAGATACACCAGGATTAGTGACACAATTGGTAAGAGAAAATGGTGTTTCTGGAAATTGGGTTTGGTGGGCAATGCTTTTAACTGGAATGTTGACTGTGTTTTTTTATGCTAAACTATGGCGAAAATCAGGAATTACAACCGATTTAGAATTTTATGAATTACGCTACAGCGGAAAGATTGCCAGCTATTTACGTGGTTTTCGTGCTATATATTTAGGCGTTATATTTAATGTTATTACTATGGCTGGTGTTTGTTTAGCTGGCGCAAAAATAGCAAATATTCTTCTTGGAATTTCTCAAGGTGAAATGTTAATCTACTCTTCTATAATAGTCGTTTTTTATTCAGCTTTTGGAGGCTTAAAAGGTGTTTTAATTACAGATTTTATTCAATTTATTATTGCTATGATTGGTAGCGTTTGGGCAACCATATATATTATTAACTTACCAGAAATTGGTGGAACCACTAACCTATTATCTCATGTAAATGTAGCCGATAAATTAGCGTTTTTTCCAGATTTTAGTAATACCGAAGCTTTAATTACTTTATTAATTATTCCTATTGCTGTGCAATGGTGGAGCACTTGGTATCCTGGCGCAGAACCTGGTGGCGGAGGATATATTGCACAACGTATGTTAGCTGCAAAAGACGAAAAACATGCCACTTGGGCAACACTTTTCTTTAATGTAGCCCATTATGCTATTAGACCGTGGCCATGGATATTAGTTGGTTTAGCATCATTAATTATCTTTCCGGATATGGCAAGTATCAATCAAACATTTCCTGATTTAGCAACTTCTATGCAAGGCGAAGATGTGGCTTACGCTGCCATGATGACCTATTTACCTTCCGGTTTATTAGGCATAGTATTATTATCGCTTATTGCGGCTTTTATGAGTACTATTTCTACACAATTAAATTGGGGAAGCTCATACATTGTTAACGATTTCTATAAACGCTTCTTAAAACCTGAAGCTAGCGATAAAGACCAAGTTTTAGTAGGAAGAGTTTCTACAGTAGTTTTAATGATTCTTGCGGCTTTATTGTCGTTTACATTACAATCTGCCGGAGAAGTTTTAAACCTTTTATTACAAATTGGCGCAGGAACAGGTTTACTTTATATTTTAAGATGGTTTTGGCACAGAATTAATCCTTGGAGTGAAATTACTGCTATGATAGTGTCCTTTATTATAGCTGTTTTCTTTTTTGTAAACGGAAAATTAGACACGCCAATTGTAGAACTTGCTGGACATTGGCAATTAGTTTCTGGTGTTGTAATTACTACGGTTTGTTGGATTATAGTAACGTTAATAACACAACCATCAGATAAGAATACATTAGAAACTTTTAATCAATTAATTTTTGGAGAAGAGTCAAAATTTAAAGGTTTTGGTAATAAAATTATAGGCTTCTTTTTAGGTGTCTTTGGTGTTTATAGTTTATTGTTTAGTATTGGTAAATTTATTTATGGTGAAAACCTTATTGCTATAGGCTTACTGGCGTTTACAACTATTTGTGGTTATGTGATTTCAAGGATTTTGAAGTAATTAGTTAAGATAAAATGCAATTAAAATTATTAAAACAAACAGCTATTTTCATTTTAATATTTGGTGCGTTCTTATTTGTGGTAAAAACGTTTGATGAAACCCATTTAGAAAGCACTTTTAGTTTTACAATAGGCGGTTTACTAATTTATTTGGGATATAAATTTAATAAAGACATTGATGAAATTTTAATTAATGGTATTAAAACTAAAGCTCAAGTTATTAACTATATTAAAGATAAACATGTTTCAAATAAAGGTCATATTAATGTTTATTATTACCCAGTAATAAGATTTACTGATGTAAATCAATTAGAAGTCACTCAACAATTAGATATTAGTATTTCAAGAAAATTCATGAATCAATTTATAAGCATAAAGTACCTCAAAAACGACGATAGTTATGATATAATTTTAGATGAAAAGAATGAGTTATTTAAAATTTACTATGTATTTTATTTACTAGGTGCGTTTTTTTTATTTATTGCCTTTTACTTTTATATAAATAAATAGTTATAGCTATTATATAGATTAGATATAGCTAAAGTAGAGGTTTCAAAATAACCAAATTACATACAAAACTAAAAGAGCAAGTTCAAAATTTGAACTTGCTCTTTTTAAATTAATAAATTAATTATAGTTTAAAGAATTATTTTTTTATGATTTTAACAACTTTTTTAACAGCATCAGGAAACTGAACTTCTAAAAAATATATACCGTCATTACCAATAATATCTAGAGAGGTCTCGTTTGCATTAGATATTTTTTTAGTTAAAATAGTTTGACCTAGTACATTTGATAATGTAATAGTTGCGTTTTTATAAGAGTTTCCTAAATTAATGGTTAATTTATCAGAAGTAGGGTTCGGATAAACCTTAAAATTCTCAATAGTTACTTCATTGTTGTTAGATAGCGTATTTTCACTAATATTAACTAAATAATCCTCTACTTCTCCAAGAGTTTCACCACAAGAGTCAAAAACTGGACTATCCCAGTACCCTAACCTAACTCTCATTCTAACATTTTCTATTAATTCTGAATCCAATGGTACTGCAAAGGAAGCCGAAGCAGAACCACCAATATTTTCAGCAGTTATAATCAATTCAGAAGGTTCGAAATCTGTATCGTTATCAAAATCAATCCAAGCACCTAAATCATTACTTCCCCAACCTGTATTAGCACTTAAATTTATAGTGTAAGTTTGTCCAGCTACTAGGTTAATAATTTGCCCTGAGTTATAAGTATATGAGTCATTTGTAGATGTGTTATTAATGTTTCCTATAGTTACGTTGTCTAAGTAAAGATTTCCATTAACACTTTCTCCATTAGCTGCACAAAAACCAGGAGCTTTAACAGTATACATAAACTTATAGGTTTCAGTAATATCCGAAGCACTGCCTTCAGCAACAACTTTAAAATATATTTTAGTTCCTTCTGGATAATTTGGAATTGGAATATTAGATTTCCATAAATTTCCACTCGTATTGTTCATTATAATAGTATTATCGAAAATTGGCGAATTAATAGACCATTTAAGATTTACACTATTTAAAGTTCCACTATATAATATTTCAGAAGTTACAAACTCGTCAATTCCTTCTTTTGGATTAAAGTCTGAAGGGTTATGAGATAAATCAGTTTTAACAATAGAAGGATAATCTTCTCTATCTTTTAACGCAAATTCCCATAAACCTCTACCCCAAGTAGATGCTTTAAGTGTATTAGAACCATACATAATTTCTAATTCTGATACAGAAACATTAGGTAAATCAGTATTGTACAAAGACCAAGAAGTCCCATTCATTGGCATTTGATAGATTCCTATTTCTGCACCTAGATATATATTAGATGCATTAGTATGATCTATTACAACTGAATAGATTGGCATATTACCTAAATTATGAGTAATATTTGTCCATGTTGATCCTTGATTAGTTGATTTAAAAATTTTATTTCCATCGTTCCAAACAGAGCTATACGTAACAATAATTGTATTATCATCGTTTGGATCAAATACAACATCTGTTATAGATAAATTTGGTAACGTCCCTCTAATACTAGTAAAAGTTAATCCTCCATTCGTTGATAATTCAATATTCTCATACCTTGTTACGATAATATTTTGCGAATTATTTTCTGCAATGGTTGCATACATAATATCTTCTGTATCATTTGTTACAAATGTTGGAGTTCCCAATTCTATCCAAGTGTCTCCAAAATCTAAAGATTTTCTAACTTTATCGTCAAAGTGATAAACTGTCATCTGATCGTTTGGGTCATAAAACATTGGTCCTGCCCAATATCCAGATATTCCTGTTGGTGTTACAATTTGAGAAGATTGACCAGCATCTTTAGTTCTTACTCTTTTAGCAAACTGAATACTTCCAATCATCCAATCATCATTTAATGGATGAATAATTCCTTCCATACCATCTGCACCATACATTTCAACCCAACCATTTTCAGTTTGAATACTAGTACCATTATCTTGAGAACCACAAATAGTTCTATCATGATTCGATTGACTTACACCAAGATTATAGTTCATTCTTATTCCAATACCATTTTCACTTAGTTTATCCCAACTAACTCCATTATCCGAGCTCTTAACTAAAAAACCATCTGTACAAGCATAAAAAACGCCGTTCATACATTCTGCCGCTTGTAAATCCGCATGAATATAATCTGTACTGGTATTATAACTGTCGCTATGTGATGTATGATCTCCGTTTGTATTCCCTAAAGACCAATAGGTAACTTGATTAAATGTATTTCCACCATCATTACTAAAAAAAGCATCTACATAACCAGCCAATATTTTAGTATCGTCTAAATCACTTACTGCAAATCCAGAATCTGATAATCCTGAATTACTAACTAAAACAAAAGTAGCTCCACTATCATTGGATTTCCAAAAACCACTTTCAGAGAAAAAATAAACACAATCTGGACAATCTGGACTAACTTGAATTGTTCCTCTACTTCCTAAATTATTAGGTATAGCAATTATTGTATTAAAGTTTATACCTGCATCATTGGATATATAAATTTGATCAGGATTGTTTTTTGCATATGCATACACAATATTCGGATTAGTTGGATGAAAATCTATATCTGTAAAGTCATCTCCAGCAACCGGTACAGTCCAATTCGTTGTAGTTAAATCGTCTGTGGATCTATATAAACCAACCCTTGTCCCTATAAATACTAAATTTGGAATTGTTGGGTGATATTTAATTTTGTAGATTTCTCTATTAGAACCTAATCCTCCCCAACCTAAATTGGATGGATTAAAAAGTGATTGATTAAATGTATCTCCACCATCTGCAGACCTGTAAACTCCATGAGAATAATGATTACTACTGTTATTTACGTTTATTAATACATTATTTAGATTAGTGGGTTGAACAGCAATTGTGTTTACTCCTGATGCTGGAAGGAAATCAGTTGCTCCACCAGTCCAATTTAGTCCTCCATCAATAGTTTTCCAAAAACCACCAGTTCTAGACCCTAAATACATAATGTCGGTATTACTTGGGTTAATATAAAAAGATACTATTCTACCCATACCAAATGCATAGTGTCCAGTTATAGTTCCAGGTTGTACTGGTCCTAATTCTTCCCAACCATTAGCAAAAGGTACTCTACTACTTTCTTCCTCTTGTTTTAACAAATTAAAATTAGATACTGTTTTTGAATAATCTATATTATGTCTATCTCCAGAAGGATAAAATAGTTTCTCGTTTTCTGCTTTCCATCTTTGAAAAGGTTTCCAACCAGAACCTTTAACTTCTCTACCATTTTCAACAAAATAGTTTTCTGCGTAATCGCAAACATCATAAAAATTAACATTGGAATCATACATTTTTTCTATCAACTCTTGTCTAGAATACTTTTGTGAAAACACAGAAAATGATATCAAGAAAAAAAATAGTACTGAAGAGAAAGTTTTGTTCATGTTAGATTGGTTAAAATATTATTAATATTATGTTAAAATAATTAATAAAATTAAAACTAAACTATTTTTTTTTAACAATACAACAAATTTAAAATATGTTTGAATAATTACTCATATGACTCTATAGCTTTGTTCAAATAAACTAAACAAAAAAGACCAGCTCATAAATTTGAACTGGTCTTTTGAAATATATGTTTAATAGATAATTACTTTTTCTCTCTTCCTTTCAGAACATTAACGACATCATTTAATTTATAACCTTTTGCTTGTAATAACATTAAGTAATGGAATAATAAATCGGCGCTTTCACTTAAGAATAAATTGTCGTTGTTATCCATTGCTTCAATAACCACTTCTACAGCTTCTTCTCCTACTTTTTGAGCCACTTTATTAATTCCTGAAGCAAATAATGAAGCGACATAAGATTTCTCAGAATCTCCAGCTTTTACTCTGCTTTCAATAGTGCTTTCTAATTTTGAAATAAAACCGAAATTTTCATCGTTAGTTTCTGCCCAACAGGTATCGGTTCCTTTGTGACACGTTGGCCCAACTGCATTAACCTGAATTAATAACGTATCCTTATCACAATCTAATTTTATATCTACTAAGTTTAAAAAGTTACCACTTTCTTCACCTTTGGTCCATAATCTGCTTTTAGTTCTACTAAAGAAAGTTACTTTTTTAGTGTCTTTAGTTACTTGTAATGCTTCTGCATTCATGTAACCTAACATTAACACATTTTTAGTTGTTGCGTCTTGTATGATTGCCGGTACTAAACCGTCGTTATTTTTATTGAAATCTATAGTCATTTATTTCCTTTTTAAATTTACTGTCAGTTCGAGTGAAATTACGTTTTTGCAATTTTGTATCGAGAACTTTTAGATAGCTTCTCGATACAATTTGTTCATACTTCACAAATCACTCGAAGTGACATTATGTTTAATTATATCCTTACTGCTATCTCTTCAGCTTTTAAAGCTTCTTTTAAATCTAAAATTGGAATTTCTCCAAAATGAAATACACTTGCTGCTAATGCGGCATCAGATTTTCCTTTCTTGAATGTATCCACAAAATGCTGAATGGTTCCTGCGCCACCAGAAGCTATAATCGGAATGTTTAATTCTTCCGATAATTTTGCTAATGCTTCGTTTGCAAAACCATCTTTAGTTCCGTCGTTATCCATAGATGTGAATAGAATTTCTCCTGCGCCACGTTGCTCTACTTCTTTTGCCCAATCGAATAGATTAAGTTGCGTAGGAATAGTTCCTCCTGCTAAATGCACTATCCAATTACCATCTACGTTTTTTGCATCTATAGCTACCACCACACATTGACTTCCAAATTTATTAGCTAACTCGTTAACCAATTCTGGTCTTTTAACTGCTGAAGAATTAATAGATACTTTATCTGCTCCAGATTGTAAAAGTACGTCAACATCTGCTATACTCGAAATTCCGCCACCAACTGTAAATGGAATATTTACGTGTTCTGCGACTTTTAAAACCATATCTATCATGGTTTTCCTGCCTTCTAATGTCGCTGATATATCTAAAAACACCAATTCATCGGCACCTTTTAAAGCATATTGCTTTGCTAACTCTACTGGATCGCCTGCATCACGTAAATCAACAAAATTGACACCTTTTACAGTACGTCCGTTTTTAATATCTAAGCAAGGTATAATTCGTTTTGTAAGCATATTTTATTATTGATTTTGTCTCCTTGAGCATTACTGAAATCAAAATATATTTTGATTGAAAGTACCAAACGCAGTTCTTGAAAGGTTATTAGTTCTCGACTGCGCTCGAACGGACAAATTATTTATTTAATATAAAATTCTCTAATTGTTTTAAGCTAATTCTGTTCTCATAAATCGCTTTTCCAATGATTACACCTTCGCAACCTAATTCTGCTAATTTAGGTAATTCATCAAAGGTTGAAATTCCTCCTGAAGCAATTAGTTTTACGTTACTTGTTTCGTTTAAAATGCGCTCATAAAGCTCAAAACTTGGACCTTCTAACATACCATCTTTAGAAATATCTGTGCAAATCACATAACTTGCGCCTTTTTTCTGATAGTCTTGAATAAAAGGAATTACTTTTAAATCGCTCTCTTCTAACCAACCACTAATCGCGATATTTTCGTTGTTACAATCGGCTCCAAGGATAATTTTATCACTTCCAAACTTGTTTAACCATTCTTGAAAAATCTCTGGATTCTTAACTGCAATACTTCCACCTGTAATCTGTGAAGCGCCTGAATTAAAAGCTATATCCAAATCTTCGTTGGTTTTTAATCCACCACCAAAATCAATTTTTAAGTTGGTTTGAGATGCAATTTGCTCTAAGACCTTATGATTGACAATATGTTTAGCTTTTGCGCCATCTAAATCGACTACATGTAAATACTCGATTCCTGCACCTTGAAACTCTTTAGCGACTTCTAAAGGACTTTCATTATATATTTTTTTGGTATTGTAATCGCCTTTACTTAAACGAACACATTTCCCGTCGATGATGTCTATTGCTGGTATTATTCTCATTTCTCTTAGCTTTTGGCTTTTGGCTTTTGGCTTTTGGCAATTTGCTAATATCAAACTGCTAAAGGCTAATAGTTTTTTTTATAATTCTAAAAAATTCTTCAAAATCTGTTCTCCTGCTACACTACTCTTTTCAGGATGAAATTGCACGCCATAAAAATTATCTTTTTGTAATGCTGAAGCGTAATCTAACTCGTAATTGGTTGTTGCGATTTGTTCTTTGCATGGTTCTGCATAATAACTATGTACTAAATACATAAATTCGTCCTTCTTAATTCCTTTAAATAAAAGACTTTTTAGATCTGAAATGGTATTCCATCCCATTTGTGGGACTTTTACAGTATTTGAGAAGCGTTTTACATCTACATTAAAAACCCCTAATCCTTTAGTATGTCCTTCTTCCGAAGAATTACACATTAACTGCATACCTAAACAAATTCCTAAAACTGGCTGAGTTAGTGTTGGAATAACTTTATCTAATCCTGATGCTTTTAGCATTTGCATTGCTGAATTTGCTTCACCTACGCCAGGAAAAATCACTTTATCAGCAGATTTTATTTCTTCTACATTGTTAGATAAAATAGCATCTACTCCAAGTCGTTTAAAAGCAAATTGTATGCTTTTAATGTTTCCTGCGCCGTAATTTATTATTACTAATTTCATATTTAAGCTTTTGGCTTTTGGCAATTAGCTAAAAGCTAATAGCTGGAAGCTATTTTACAACATTCCTTTTGTTGATGGTAAAAACATCTTATTAGAATCTCTTTTTACTGCCATTTTCATTGCTTTTGCAAATGCTTTAAAAATGCCTTCAATTTTGTGATGTTCGTTAGCGCCTTCAGCTTTTATGTTTAAGTTACATTTTGCGCCATCGGTAAAGGATTTAAACAAATGAAAGAACATTTCTGTTGGCATATCACCTATTTTTTCACGCTTAAATTCTGCATCCCATTCTAACCAGTTTCTTCCGCCAAAATCGACAGCAACTTGAGCTAAACAATCGTCCATTGGTAAGCAAAACCCGTAACGTTCTATTCCCAATTTGTTTCCTAAGGCTTTATTGAATAATTCACCTAAAGCAATCATAGTATCTTCAATAGTGTGGTGTTCATCTACTTCTAAATCGCCATCAACTTTAATCGTTAAATCCATAGAACCGTGACGACCAATTTGATCTAACATATGATCGAAGAAATTTAATCCTGTACTGATATCGTTTTTACCAGAACCATCAAGATTCAACTTAATAAAAATCTTAGTTTCGTTGGTATTACGGGTGATTTCAGAAACGCGATCTTCTAATTTTAAAAACTCGTAAATGGCTTCCCAATCTGTACTTGTTAACGCTATGCAGTCTAAAATTTCTTGTTTAGACGTTTCTATTTCATCTGCACCTAATTCAGGGTTTTCAGATAAATAAATACCTTTAGCACCTAAGTTTTTAGCTAATTCCATATCGGTAATTCTATCGCCTAAAACAAAAGAATTTTCTAAATCGTAAACGTCTTTATCGAAATACTGCGTTAATAAACCAGTTCTTGGCTTACGAGTTTCGGCATTTTCATGCGGAAATGTTTTATCTATATGAACTGCTGAAAATACTACGCCTTCTTTTTCAAAAGCTGACATGACTTTATTCTGTGCCGGCCAAAAGGTATCTTCAGGAAAAGAATCTGTTCCTAAACCATCTTGATTGGTTACCATTACCAGTTCGTAATCCAGTTCTGAGGCTATTTTAGCCATATATTGAAACACTTTTGGGTAATACTCTAACTTATCTAAACTATCTAATTGATAATCCACTGGTGGCTCTAAGACTAATGTTCCGTCTCTGTCTATAAATAATACTTTCTGCTTACTCATAATTATATTTTTAGACCTAACAGGTTTTAAAAACCTGTTAGGTCATTTAATGCTTCAATTAATTTCTCATTTTCACTTTTTGTCCCAATTGTAATTCTAATGCAATTATCGACATGCGTATGTCTGTTTCTAATAATAACTTTCTTTGAGATTAAATACTCGTAGGTTTTATTAGCA
>Ga0105354_1000812_pt1 | contig 19347 bp, 15 predicted proteins | sample GOMGulsemesocosm_FD_83658 | JGI IMG/M metagenome (GOLD analysis project Ga0105354, IMG submission 83658) | Methane-oxidizing microbial communities from mesocosms in the Gulf of Mexico - GOM9B Gulf of Mexico | ecosystem: Environmental > Aquatic > Marine > Cold seeps | place: USA: Gulf of America...
GAGAACACCCTGTTAATGGGGGATGCACAACAATTAATACAAGTGTTTATTAATATTTTAAATAATGCTTGCGATGCATCGCCAGAAAAAGGCAAAATCACCATCAGCTGTGAAACGCATCTTGAAATAATAACGCTAAAAATCACAGACGAAGGCACAGGAATAGAACAGCAGTTAATTGATAAGCTTTTTGAACCTTTCTTTACCACTAAAGACCCCGGTAAAGGGACCGGATTAGGCTTGCCATTAGTGCACAACATATTAACCGAACATTATGGTAGTATTGAGATCATTAGCCCAGCCAATAAAAATCAGAAAAATGGCACACAGGTGATTATCACCTTACCCGGGCTCCCGAGCGCTTTACCCAACAGCAGTGCTCACAACGGAGAATAGGTAACCTATGAGTCATATTCTGATTGTCGAAGACGAGCAAGTTATTCGCTTTGCTTTAAAACGTTTTTTATTAAACAGCCGGTTTACAGTCGACGACTGTGGATCCGTTGATGAAGCTACAAGTTTATTTGATTTTGCTGATTATGATTTAATCATTAGCGATTTACGCTTGCCTGGCGCGCCCGGTACCGATTTAATCAACAAGGCCAAGCAAACACCGGTACTTATAATGACCAGCTATGCGAGCATGAAATCAGCTGTAGAAGTTATGAAAATGGGAGCCACTGATTACATTGCTAAGCCTTTTGATCATGACGACATGTTAAGTACCATTGAACAAATTTTAAAGAATCATAAAAAAACCACTGCCCCCGATACCGCCGTAACAGATAAAGAGCAAATACTCGCTACCGCTGAGCCAATAAAAAACAATTTCATTGGCAAAAGCCCTGTTATGCAAGAGCTTTACAAACGTATTGAAAAAGTATCCAGAACAGATACCACCGTTCTGATACTCGGAGAATCTGGCACTGGTAAAGAGCTAGCAGCACGCTCTATTCACGAAAAGAGCACCCGTAAAGAGGCACCGATGATTTCTGTGAATTGCGCCGCAATTCCAGATAACTTGATTGAATCTGAACTTTTCGGCCATGAAAAGGGCGCATTTACCGGAGCCACTACCCAAAAGGTTGGTTTAATTGAGGCCGCCAATGGCGGCACATTATTTCTAGATGAAATAGGCGAGCTACCACTGGAAGCTCAAGCGAGACTTCTTCGTTTTTTGCAGGAGGGAGAGATTCGTAGAGTAGGATCAGTCAACCATCAAAAGGTTGATGTCAGACTCGTTGCCGCCACCCACAGAAACTTAAAGAAGCTCTCGCAACAAGCCCTCTTTAGGGAAGACCTTTATTATCGTTTGTATGTGATGGATATATGCATGCCGCCTCTTCGTGAGCGCCGTGAAGATATACTTTCACTGGCAACTACTTTCTTGGACAGAGCCTGTAAAAAGTTAAAAACCCCCCCCGCTACCTTTTCAACCGACGCCATTAAAACGCTCAATTATTATAGCTGGCCCGGTAACGTCAGAGAACTTGAAAACGCGATAGAAAGAGCCATCATCTTGTGCGAAACAGGTTTCATCACCAGTGAATTACTTGGCCTTGATACCGAAAACAACAACCTCAATGACGCTGTAATAAACTTCATTGAACGTCGAATCAAACCCGTGCAAAAAGAGCCTAACCATCAAAATGGTGGACTCTCACTCAACGATTACTTCCAACGATTTGTGCTTGAGCACCAAAACAACTTAAACGAAACCGAGTTAGCAAAACGTTTAGGGGTCAGCCGCAAATGCCTATGGGAAAGACGGCAGAAGCTTGGTATCCCAAGAAAGGCGAAAGCTTAGTCTTCATTGATAGTTGGCAAATGCCGACTATCGCCCCTCTGCCACTTTAAATACCTTCCGTTTTATAGCTACAACTACATCGCTTTAAAAATTTTACTAGCACATGCTCAAACTAAATTAACGCCCCTACCAGCAAACTATTCGCCTATACACTCAAAACCCAATATAAGCAAAAGGCACAAATAGTTGCTGCTCTATGAATTAAAGACAGCTCTTCTCAATGTGTTACCTCTAACGTTTCGCGTAACCTAAAGTAACACTGCCCAGCAACATTAAGTAACACACAAAAAAAATCAGGTAACAAAAACAATTTAATTATTTTTTTATTTAATGTTTTCAATTAGTTAAAAACATGGCACTAGATTTGCTTTATAGTAATTATAAGACAGTTAATAAAAATAAAAAAAGTCTAATCAGTACAATAAAAATAAAAAACTGAAGTATTTTAAAAATAATAATAAAATCTAGATCACTAAATTGAATAAGTGAAAAATGATAGCGCTAAATAACAATAATTAAAACGGCATCATTTTTCAGTATTTCTCCCCTCTATTTTCTCTATTAAAAACCACTGACTCTGCGCATTTATTACTGCTAATTACTTATACTAAAATTCCGCTTATCCTCAGTCCATATCAGTGTTATCATGCACAGCCAAAATCTCTTTCATTTACTGTATAGACTTATAATGCCTAGTATTTTTAAAAATATTAAAAAGTTTTTTTCAAAACCAAACGAACTGCCTACCACTCATCCTTCACGAAAAGTGACTAAGACGGTTCCACGCCCTGAGAAAAAAACAACTCAACCTAAATTGGTTGCCAATCCGCACATGAGCGAATCACGTGCCGAAGACATCAATGCAACCATCATTACTCAAGATAAGCATCAAATAAACTTCCGTAATATTGATAAAAATGCGATCAAAATAGTAAAAGATCTGCAAAATGCCAATTACGAATCCTATTTGGTCGGTGGTTGTGTCAGAGATCTTCTATTGCAAAAGCGACCTAAAGACTTTGATGTCACTACGGGCGCACATCCTGAGCAAGCACATAAAGTATTTAACCGTTCGCGCCTCATTGGCAGACGCTTTAAGCTGCTGCATGTAAGATTTGGACGAGATCTAATAGAAGTTGCTACTTTCAGAGCCTCTCATGATGAAGAAAGCAGCGAGAACCAAGCTAAGCAAGCTGATTCTGGAATGATTTTAAGAGACAATGTCTACGGTACTATTGATCAAGACGCTATGCGTCGAGACTTTACCATTAACGCATTGTACTTAGACGTTAATAGTCAGAGCATTTATGACTTCACTAATGGCTATGAAGATATTACAGCCCGTCAAATTCGCATGATTGGTGACCCGGCTGAACGCTACAAAGAAGATCCTGTTAGGATGCTAAGAGCCATCCGCTTTGCCGCTAAGCTAGATTTCAATATCGAAAAAAATACAGCAGCCCCTATTAAAGAACTGGCACCAATGCTGTTCGACATAGCCCCGGCACGACTCTTTGATGAAGTACTTAAATTACTACAGTCTGGTCATGGCACTCAGTCGTTGGAACTCCTTAGAGAGTACAAACTACTTGAAACTATTTTGCCTCAAACAGATCTTGCCTTAAATAGTGATACTGAAAATGCGCGAGCTTTGATTGCTAACGCCCTTATCAATACCGATAAGCGCATTAAACAGCGTAAAAGTGTCAGCCCTGGCTTTTTATATGCCACCCTTTTGTGGCCTAGCGTGCAAGATCATTTAAACCGCTCTCTAGCTAAGAAAAGAGTTCCGCCATTGAGCGCGCTTCATGAAGCTTCATCCGCTGTTATCACAGAGCAGGTTAAGCGCACTTCTATCCCCAAAAGATTCTCTGCCAATATTAGAGAAATTTGGGAGTTACAATTACGCCTGACTCACAGACCGGCATTAAAGGCAGATCAGCTAGTTGAGCATCCTAGATTTAGAGCTGCCTATGACCTACTTGTCCTTCGCGAAAAAAGTGGTGAAGACCTTAATGGCATCAGTGCTTGGTGGACTGATTACCAAAGCGCAGATGCAGCGCAAAAAGAAGTTCTCACCAAAGAACTAAACGCAAAAAGTAATAAAGCGATTAAGAAAAAGAAGCCCAATAAGAGCAGCAATAAAGTTACTTTTGAAAAATTTGATGTCGTAGAGCAGGTAAAACCAAAGCAAGTCAAACGCACCAAACAAACTAGCATTCAGACAGATGAGCTTGTGGAAACAACTGAAATAGTTGAAGCGGTTCCTGTTGTGGCCAAAAAAGCGGTGCCAACGCGCAAACCAAAGCCGAAGAAAGCAGAGGCGACAACCCCAAACTTAGCCACTGTCGAAAAAACAGCTCAAGTTACGCCAGAAAGCGCGATAGATAGCATAAAAGTTGAAACTAAAGCTGATATAGACAACGCCCTTAGCCATGAGCCAAGCAAACAGGCTCCAGCTACTGCGCCACGCAGAAAAGTTCGTCGCAGCCGAGCAAAAAATGACCCAAGAAACAAATAAGTTATTACATACATGCTATGTAGGGATTGGCAGCAACTTAAGCAATCCCTTATGGCAGGTTTCTACTGCAATTGAGAAACTGCAACAGCTACCCGACTGCCAGTGGCTGCGCGCTTCTTCACTCTATCGATCCGCACCTGTAGGCCCCTCTGGTCAAGACGACTATATCAATGCCGTTGCCTGCTTCACAACCAGCTTAGATCCAGAAGTTCTGCTTGATGCATTGCAATTCATTGAGAATTCTCATCAACGTATTCGAAAAATACGCTGGGGGGCAAGAACATTGGATTTAGACATCCTACTCTATGGCGAACAAATCATAGCGACACCGCGTCTAAGTGTGCCGCACCCCTACATGTGTGAGCGAAACTTTGTATTAATACCGCTAGCAGAGATCGCGCCACAGGTTTCGATTAGAGAAAAAAGCATTAGCGATCTCATTCATAGCTGCCCGCAGGGCGCATTAGAAAAAATATCTACCAAGACAGGACAATCTCTATGAGCAAAGTTACCCTCAACACTTTAAACGCTTATAAAAAGACTGGGGAGAAATTTGCAGCCCTTACAGCTTATGACTCTACATTTGCAAACGTTGTATCCAATGCAGGCGTTGAAGTTATATTAGTTGGCGATTCACTAGGAATGGTTTTACAGGGAAACGATAGCACACTGGCCGTCAGAATAGACGAAATGGCATACCACACACGCTGTGTTGCAGCGGGTAATAACGGCGCTTTAATCATGGTTGACCTTCCTTTTATGAGCTACGCCACGCCTGAGCAGACAATGATAAACAGCGCAACCCTTATGCAAGCAGGGGCCAATATGGTGAAGCTTGAAGGTGGTGCCTGGCTAGAACAAAGCGTCGCTATGCTTGACGAGAGAGGAATCCCGACTTGTGTACACTTGGGTCTAACACCACAAGCTGTTAATAAGTTCGGCGGGTATAAAGTACAAGGGCGTGACGAAGCCAGCAGCGATCGCCTCTATAATGACGCCCTCCTTCTTGAAGAAGCTGGCGCGAGTATTATTTTGCTGGAGTGTGTTCCCACAAAGGTTGCACAGCGCATCTCTCAAGGGGTGAATATTCCTGTGATAGGGATAGGTGCAGGCGCTGACACTGACGCTCAAGTTTTAGTCCTACAAGATATACTCAACATCCCCGCGACTAAAAAAGCCAAGTTTGTTAAAAACTATATGCAAGATGCCACAGACATCCCCAGTGCAATTAGCCACTATGTTGAAGAAGTAAAAAATGGCAGTTTCCCTGCACAAGAGCATTGTTTTAATTAACCTGAATATTGCATGCAGCGCCATGATAATAACGTGGCTAATTGGTTTTATGGTTTTTTTTTCGATTGAGCGCCGCACTGGTGTGTCCGGTCGATTGAGAAAGAAAAGCCCATAAAATCAACAAGTAGGTTGGAGCATGCGCAATTGGTTGCAACATTCGGGTCACGCCTGCCAGATAAATTGCAGTTTTTAAGCTCATCACTTTTACACAGGAAACAGACATGCAAACGATCAACAAGCTCGTCGAGTTACGTTCCCATTTACGCCATTTAAAAATGCAAGGAAAAACCATTGCCATGGTTGCCACTATGGGAAACTTGCATGAGGGGCACATTGATTTAATTCATAAAGCAAAAACGCTCGCCGATGTGGTTGTGGCTACTATATTTGTCAACCCTCTACAGTTTGGCACTGGTGAAGATCTTGAGAAATATCCAAAAACTCTAAACGAAGACAAACTTGCGCTGGAAAATGCCGGCTGTCATTTATTGTTCGCACCAACAGATGAAGAAGTATATCCGCATGGACGAGATAACCAAACTATCGTTGAAGTGCCCAATACATCTAATCTTTATTGCGGCTCTAGTAGACCGGGGCACTTTCAAGGCGTAGCTACGGTGGTCTGTAAGCTATATTCAATGATTCAACCTGATATAGCAGTCTTTGGTGAAAAAGATTACCAGCAATTGCATATCATTCGCCAAATGACTCAGGACCTCTCTATCAATGTTCAAGTTGTTGGCTCTAAAACCAAGCGCAATGAAGACGGACTAGCACTGAGCTCCAGAAATGGATACCTCACAGGTGATGAGCGTAAACGAGCAACCGCTCTTTTTAAGGCGCTTCAAACAACCAGTGCTGCCTTAATTGAAGGGGATAGAGACTTTCCATTGCTTTGTGAACAAGCTCAACAAGCACTTGAAGATGCAGGCTTTAAACGTGACTATTTTATCATTGCCAATGCCAATACGCTGATGCTAGCGCAACCTGGCGACAATCAGCTAGTCATTTTAGCCGCAGCCTACATCGGTGCTGCACGTTTAATTGATAATAAAGTGGTTGAACTTATTGCATAGAAAATAGCGCTTACCCGATTTATTCACTGTCTTAATCTTTTAAAATTTTAGGGCAGTTGAATTCATACATTTTCTTCCATCGCATAATCGCAAACATCAACAGCACATCATCCCCACTCACATAGATAGCTATTATTACCCCTCTTTCAAATGAAACAGCACAAATCATAGTTTTATTGATAGCCCATAAAAAAATACAATTTATTGTTTATTGTAAATATCGCTAGGATAGAGGTATTTACAATATTAAAAGGTAACTAATATGAAAGATGTTGTTATTGTCGGCGCAGGTAGATCAGCCATTGGTGCATTTAATGGTACTTTATCTTCAATAAGCGCCACTGACCTAGGCGCACAAGTTATCAAAGGGGTTCTCAATAAATTTAACATTGATAGTGAGCATGTCGATGAAGTAATTTTAGGCCAAGTACTGACTGCGGGCTGCGGGCAAAATCCCGCGCGTCAAAGCGCCGTTAATGCAGGACTTGGCCACACAGTGGCAGCGATGACAATCAACAAAGTTTGCGGCTCAGGTTTGAAAGCTGTTCACTTAGCAGCCCAAGCGATTGCTTGTGGTGATGCCAATATGATCATTGCTGGCGGGCAGGAAAACATGAGTCTTTCAGCTCATATACTCCCTAGCTCTCGCAACGGCAAAACCATGGGAGACTGGCAGCTCAAAGATACTATGATTGTCGATGGTTTATGGGACGCATTTAACGACTACCACATGGGGATTACTGCTGAGAATATTGTCGAGAAATTCGAAATTAGCCGTGAAAGCCAAGATGCTTTTGCTGCAAATTCGCAAATCAAAGCCCAGAAAGCTATCGAAAATGGAATATTCAGCGATGAAATCATTCCTATCAACGTCCCTAAACGCCGCTCTGACCCCATTATATTTGATACAGATGAACAACCTAGATTTGATTGTACGTCTGCGGCACTTAGTAAATTGCGCCCTGCTTTCAAAAAAGACGGCAGCGTTACTGCTGGTAACAGCTCTACATTAAATGATGGCGCTGCTGTGGTCATATTATGTAGCAAGGAGAAAGCACAAGCGCTAAACCTGCCTATTCTAGCAACGATTAGCGGCTATGCAGCAAGCGGCGTCGCTCCAGAGATCATGGGTACAGGGCCTATTACAGCGACTAAAAAGACGCTACAAAAAGCGGGCTGGAATATCGAAGATCTAGACTTAATAGAAGCGAATGAGGCGTTTGCAGCACAGGCGATTAGCGTTAATCAAGAACTTGACTGGGATACCAATAAAGTAAACGTCAACGGCGGTGCTATCGCCCTTGGCCACCCAATTGGTGCTTCGGGCTGTCGAATTCTGGTTTCACTGTTACATGAAATGCAGCGTAGAGATGCTAAGAAGGGACTGGCAACTCTCTGTATTGGTGGCGGGATGGGGGTTGCTTTAGCCATTTCAAGATAAAATTTAAGCGCGATGTTAATGTCGCGCTTTGCTTTTTTTACAAGCATTAAGCTTGCGCAATAGCACCTTTGCCTATACCTTCATATGCCCTGACTAAAATGTCTTTTTTCGGGTAACGTGATTTAAGTACTTTAACTACATGCTGAGCAATTTGCTCTACCGTCGTCTCGCTCTCAAGGTCGTCACAACGCTGCGAAGGTAGCTCTAGACTAAACTCTCCTTGGGGCGCTGTATATTGGTATTTTGTATAACCTTCCGCTTTAGATACAATGTGTGCTTTTGTCCCTAAATAAATATTTTGCCACTGTTTCGCCCAATCTTGCTCAATAGATTCATCGCGTTCGCCGTTGATGTAAATCTCAATGCATGAGCGATGCCCGTGGGCAATGCGCTGGCAATTACCATCGTGCTGCTGCAAACCATGAGTATAGTGATAAAAAGCACCCGCTATATTTTCAGCAACAAAAGATAACTTCAAACCTTGTATTTCGTCACCGAACAACTCAAATAGCTGCCCTTCACACCAATTAGCAAGAGACTCTGGCGTGATGGCCTTTGTACTTACTTGAGAAAATGCTTGTTCAGGTGCGTTACACACTAATTTAGTCTTATCTGAATAAGTCCATGTCAGCTCTAAATTCCCTTTGCCAAATTGCATATTTGTTTGCGAGCATTGCATTGGCACAACCAGTCTATGATCAACATATGTATCCAACCAATCGCGCACACGACTTTTTACTAGTCCAAAATCACAAATCATTCCCTGTGAGTTTAAGGTACCGTCTAATTCAAGTTGCGCTAACCAAGACTCTCCCATCATTCCGTGTTTTTCATCAAGATAAGAAAAATCAACGTTGGTTAAGTTATTTACAAATAATTTCAAAATGAGACCAAAGATTTAATAGTGAAGGGATAAATAGACAAAATCGCTGTTTAGCGACGACTAGATGCGTAAAACGCGGACATTTTAACCTAATGAAGCTTAAGATGCGAATTGATCTCAAACCTCTCTTTTAGCCTAGATTCGCTGATTGTGCTTGAAAAAGAGTGCTAGTAGTTGGTGTTAATAGGAGAACAGGAAAATTAGCGAACACTTTGCGGTAGTGAAAATCTTTTCTGGTTTACTAGGCAGATTAAGAACTTGTACTTAAATGCCTGATACCACTGCTGAATTTTGGTTTAAACATACACATTGCTAGAAGTGACATTAAGCATGTCATTAAATTAAGCTAAAGCGCTTTTAAGGATAAATCGCTGCGGTATAATAGCTTTTTAATATTTTGAGCCTATAACCATGCGTCTAGACAAATACCTCGCCCATTCCACAGGACTTTCTCGCAAGGAAGTAAAACGTGCATTGCATAAAAAATCCATCACCGTAAACGGCACAATGGTTAGAGACGCATCCTTTCAACTTGAAGAAGGCGCTGAAGTAACATTCAAAGACCAAATAGTCAGCGCGCCGAAGCAGCGTTATTTCATGCTAAATAAGCCACTTGGATATGTATGCTCTAACGAAGACCCAAATCACCCAACGGTCGCTGGACTGCTAGAGTCAGAGGTTCGTGCCAACGAGCTTAATATTGCTGGTAGATTAGATGTGGATACTACTGGCTTAGTCTTAGTCACGACAGATGGGCAATGGTTACATAAAGTCACCTCACCTAATCACAAACAACCGAAACGCTATTTAGTGGAAACGGCTGACCCTATAATGCCTGAAACGGTTGATTTGTTCGCAAAAGGTGTAGCGCTAAACGGCGAAAAAAACCTGACCAAACCCGCCGTATTAGAAATTATTGAAACACACATGGCGTATTTGACTATTATTGAAGGTAAATACCACCAAGTGAAACGTATGTTTGCAGCCACGGGTAACAAAGTTCTTGAGTTACACCGAGATCGCATCGGAAATATAGCACTTGATGAAAAACTCGATTTGGGCGAATACCGAGCATTAAGCGAAACTGAAATAGCACAATTTTTGTGAATCTAAGCCGATGAGTAACGCTAACAGCTTTGAGCTACTGTTCAATCAATTTTCTGATGTCACCCAACCATCATTATGGGTGCTTGATGAAAACCCGCCCACGAGCTTGCCTGCAGCAAACCCTTTGCTAAAAGTGATTAGTAATCGATATGACGTTGTTGAATTGATGTTAGCGAAAGGGTTCGATGCTATTTTTAGTGACTTTTGCTTTGAAGACCTCCCCCCGATTAAATATCAATTTATTTTCTTTCGAATTTCAAAAGAAAAAGCACTCGCACACCATGTCATTAACAGCGCTTACCATCACTTAGCCGATCATGGAAAATTAGTCTTCAGTGGGGCAAAGCAAGAGGGAATTAAAGGCTACATTGAGCGTGCTTCAAAGCTCTATCATAAAAAAGAGACACTGAAAGCGGACAAACAACACTGGGCCGCTATATTCGAGAGTTCAGTGCATATAAGCCAACCTTTAGATGATAAATCTTATCCCATTTTACGGCCCATCATTAAAACCAATGAAGTTGCTGGAAATTTTGAGTTCTATTCAAAACCAGGTGTATTTGGCTGGGATAAAATTGATGCGGGCAGTGCGTTGCTGATTGATCACTTACACAGATTAAGTGGTGATTTATATGCGCCTTCTAATATTTTAGATATCGGCTGTGGTTATGGTTTTTTGAGTGTCTCCAGTGCCCAGCTCTTTAATGCTAACGTTGTCGCCTGTGACAATAACGCCGCTGCGGTTAGAGCATGCTCATACAACCTCGATCAATTAGACGCCAAACACAAAACCGTCGCCAGTAATTGCACACAAAGTATTAGTGATAAATTTGATCTTATCTTGTGCAATCCACCTTTCCACATCGGCTTCGATGTCGAAAATGATCTAACAGAGCAATTCTTAAAAGGGTCAAGTGAGCGCTTATCGCATAATGGCACTGCACTGTTTGTAGTGAACTTACACATTCCATTAGAGAGAAAAGCAAAAAGCTATTTTAGGAATATTAAAACTATCTCGGATGACAATCATTTTAAAGTGATTCAATTAGACAATCTCAGATAATACTCGTTTGTGTCGCCAAGCTAATTTAGGTTAGTTGCATGCTCAAAGAACCTTTGGGCATGCTATTGAGCCTTTTAAATAATAGCTTTCTAGCTGAGAATCTTATTTCTCTTGAAAGCCGCCTTAGCGTTTTTACCACTGATGGGGGAGGCTACACTCTGATAAACCGATACATCAAAGGCAAAAAAACATACCCAGTAAACTGTACACCTTTATAGGCGTTAAACTTATCTTCCTCGTACTGGGTGAGAGTTATACTCTCCAAGCCTAGTGAACAATTAGACCCTCCATAACTTTAGCGCCGGTTTATCAGCCCAGGTAATATGACGGTGAATTGAGCGCCCTGACCTATTTCGCTGCTGCATTGAACAGACCCGTTTAAATTTCCCACCACTAAATTATAAAGAATATTCATACCCAACCCACTGCCACCCGTTCCATGAGTGGTTGAAAAGAATGGTTCGTATATTTGTTTTTGAACATCTTGTGACATCCCAACTCCGTCATCTTGATAATCAATAATAAGATTATCTCCCTCTTGTTTAAGGAAAATTTCGATTTTCCCTTTTTCTTTGCTGGCAAAACCGTGAATTTTGGAATTGATGATCAAATTAGAAATTATTTGAGAGAAAAAACCCGGATAGCTAAATATGTTAAAATTTTGCTCTTTATTGAAGTCAACTTTAACATCAGCATTGGTTAGTTCAGGCTTTAAGCTCTCCACTACATTCGATATGTAGTCTACCAAGTCAAAGTTTCTTTCCATATCACTAGAAATATCTACAGATACCATTTTGAAATTTTGAACGAGATCAGAGGCTTGGGTTAGGTGATGAATCACTAATTCACTCGATTTTTTTGCAGAGCTTAAAAAATTCTCAAAGTCCTCTTTACGCAAAGTTCCCTGGTGAAAAGATTGATCAAAGCGCTTAATCTTGTCTCCTAAGCTGGAAACAAATGTCAAACAAATCCCTAGTGGTGTATTCAATTCATGAGAAACGCCAGCGACCAGCCTTCCCAGAGAAGCCATTTTTGCAGACTCTATCAACTGATCTTGCGTCCTATTAAGATCATCTATCGTTAAATTAAGCTCAAGGGTTCTCTCTGATATTAATCTTTCTAAATTGTTTTTATGTAATTCTAACTCTCTGTTACTGTCTAATAGCAATGATGTACGCTGTTCTACTAATTGCTCTAAATGAAGCTGATAGTTTTTATTCTCCCGCTTCAGTGCAACTTGCTCAAGAGCACGAACGACCGAAGCTTGCAGCAAATTTATATCTGAAATGGGTTTAGTCAGGTAATCGAAAGCCCCTAAATGTAAGGCATCAACAACATCGCCCATCAATCCAGCACCGGAAATAACAATCACTGGGATATGGGGAAATTTAGCCGTTGAATGGGAGAGAAATTCAATCCCCCCCATGACAGGCATTCTTAAATCCGTCAATATAAGATCAGGCTTAATAGACTCAATTAATTCGAGTCCAAGTTTACCATTTTTAGCACTGGCTACTTTATAGCCACTGTCTTCTAATGAGTCGCAAAAGCTGCTTCTTACAATATCATCGTCATCAATCACTAAAACTGTCTGGCCTGAAAAATTAGAATTCACGTATAGCTCTCCATTTATACCCTTAAGCTTAAAACATCGATGACAAATAAATTTACCCATCAATTATAAAAGAATAGTCATTTGGTTACGCCGTTTGTTTACCACTCCTAGGAAGACAAATCGTGAATTTACTGTATTCTCCAAGCATAGAGTCAACACTCAATTTCCCCGAATGATTTTCAGTGATAATAAAATAGGAAACACTTAAGCCTAGCCCAGTGCCTAAACCTTCACCTTTTGTAGTGAAAAATGGATCAAATACTCTTGATTTTATGTCATCATTAATACCTGGACCATTATCTTCAACCTCAATGATCACATGCTGCATATCATTGTCGTAACTAATACGAAATATTATGCGAGGATTATTGATTCCAGCATCCTGCATCGCCTGTGCAGCATTGCGTAGCAAGTTCAAAAATACTTGCTGTATTTTTCCGCCCTCACAATTAATTAGCGGCATGTCATCTTGATATTGCTTAACTATTTCAATGTTTTTAAAATCATATTTATGTTTCAAGTTATGATCTGTCATTGAAAGCTCTACCGCTTTATCTAATAGAGCTGCTATATTTTGCTCTCCACTGACCGCTTCACTTTGCCTTGAAAAATCCAACATATTTTCCACAATCAGCGCCACTCTTTGGCCAGATTCAATGATATTGTCAAGCATCTTCAAGATTCCTCTGCCTTGCATATATGCATTGATTGTTGCTAGCTGCGTCCCTACTTGGAGCGCAACTTGATTATTCGCAGGGATATCACTATCCACAAGCCTGTTGCGCATGACATTGGCAGTTTGCATCATACCAGCGAGAGGGTTATTAATTTCGTGCGCCATACCCGCAGCTAAGCCACCTAGGGACAACATTTTTTCAGATTGAATCATCATTTCAGAGATCATAACTTGCTCTGTTACGTTATCTAAGCGAATAACGGCCCCCGCTTCCTCGCCCGATTTTAGCGGGTATATAGTGACATCTTCATAATAGGCATTTTCATTTTTGATAAACATTCTTTTCAACCGAGAACTTTCTCTACCAAGCTTTATAGCATCATTAATACTCTCAAGCTCAGACTCTAGCCTTGGGAAAATTTGCGTAAGTTTTTTTTGAAATGCTTGTTCATAATTAATTCCCGTCTCTGATTCTGCAGCATAGTTCCACTGAATCACTCGATTATCGGTATCAACCGCTATCAGCACCGACGATATGGAGTCAATAATATTAGATAAATAATTCCTGAGACGTTCTATTTCTTTTTCTGCTTTTCGACTTTCTGAGATATCGGTACTGATAACAATGACACCACCGTCTTCTAATGTCTGCTCAAATATATTGAGATACTTATCTTTACCAATAGGTAAGACAAAATTCTTAACATGGTTACGATGCATGGAAAGGCGCTCATCAAACCAATACTCTGCATCAAAGCCAAATTGTTCACTAAAAAAATTACTGGTGAACTGCCAAAGTTTCTCGAACGATACACCTAACTCTATACTCAGGCCCATGTCTTTACAGAACAACTCAAACTGTTGATTATAAAAGACCAGTTTATCGGCCTTATTATAGATAGTGACGGACAAGTTCAAACTGTTAATCGCCGTTAAAAAACGAATATCTCGCTCTTCAACTAAACAGCGCTCTGTCACATCACGTCCAGCTCCTATATAGCCGGTAAAATTCCCTTTTTGATCATATCTAGGCTCTCCAGATAAACTAACTGTGACTAGTTTTTTATGACCTGTTTTCCATTTAGTTTCAAAGTCGTGAAATGCTTCACGCCTATCCGTCATGGATAAGTATTGCGCAAGTGACCGCTGATTGGCTGCACCGCGAATTCCGTAATGATTCTCTCTACTTTGGCCAAGAAAAAATTCAGGAGGAAAACCAGATATTTTCTCAGCGGCACCTGAGAAAAAGGTAAAGGTAAGGCTTTCATCCATTTCCCAATACCAGTCAGCGCCTATCAAAGCGAAGTCTCTAAACCTACTTTCGCTTTCGGCCAAAGCAGATTGCGTTTCCTTCAAAGCAGTGATGTCTGCGCCAATGGAGATCACACTGCCATCGTCCAACCTATCTATATTGAAGATAAACTCCTGATTAGAGGCAAAGCTAACTTCAAATAAATCTTCTGCCTTGATCAAACCATGCAACCACTTACTAATCCAATTTTGCTTCAATTGGTTTTGCGAAGCACTGTATAAATTATCCATCAAAGCTTGTAAATACTTTTCAAAAGGTAAGCCAATAGCGATAGACTCTTTCACCATGCTATTAATTTGCATAAAGCTTTCATTGAAGAATATAAAACGATTCTGTGCGTCCAAAAAGAAAACCACTTCTTTTGATTGGTTAAACGCAGAGATGAGCTGCTGCGATTTTCGATCTGCTTTCTGTCTTATTTGTGCTTCAAAGAGAAGAGATTCATTGGTTTTATTGAGCTCATTAGTGCGGTCTTTTACGCTTTTTTCAAAAATCAGATTCTGTGTTTTTAGCTCACGACTTTTGGCGATGAAGGAAACAATTAAGATGAGAGTCGCTATCATCAGGCCAAGTAGTGTAATTAATAGATTATTGTATAAATTATTAAGCGTACTCAGGCGCTTACTTCTAATAGATTGACGCTCTTGGACGGCTGTTATCGCCAAAAAATATGATCTATTAATCTGTTCATTCATATACTGATTAATGTGATCAAAAGCTTCTTGATTCGGAGGCTCCAGTTGATAGACAAGTGGCTCAATGAGCGTAAGTGTAGTACGCATAGAGTCGATCACCTCACTACCAAGAGGCAATGCCTGCAACATCTTTGCTATCTGCTTATTGATATCATGATCATATCTACTCCAAAGAATATCGAAACTAACTTTCATATTCTCACGAGCAACATCGGTTTTTTCAATATAAAAATAACTGACATTTTGCAGGAAGGTTCTTGTCTCTTTGTCCGCTTGGCTTAAAAACCAAACAAGGCTGACCTTTGCATCTTTTTTTTGAACATGCTGGATGGTGTTAATTTGCACGACATCATTTATAAGCGCACCCGCCATCACTATGGCAAAAATCAGCGATAGGAAATATATCAACTTGATACGCTTTAACATGATAATACTCGCCTATGCTGTTCTATTTAATCTCTAAATATTTTAGTTGCCAAATAGCCCGGGTATAATAACGGTTATCTCGCAACTCCTTATTCTCGGCCCAAGGGTATATCACCCAACCCGGTCCTTTTTTTCTAATACTCAGTATCTCGTCATTACGTTTAAGAGCAATTATCACTGGATAGTTATATACATCAACCGTGGGTATCATAATTTTATAGCCATTTAACGCTGTCGCAGATATAACTTGCCCCTCACCAGCCACATATGAAATCAAATCATTGATAGTAGGGCCTTCAAATTTATTAATGCCTTGTGTCCATGGGGTCTCAGTATTGATCTCATGTTGTTTAAAGGCGAGTAACATCTGCAAATCAAACTGAGCGGTATCATTGACATTGGTCTTCTTAATGTTACCGGCGATCGTTAAAATCACTTTTCCCTTCGGTGTATCCAAGCCGGCAGCCCAAAGATTACCGGCACTTAAAAAGACACTAATGATTAATAAAGAAAAAATGTTAAACATTGGGATATCCTTTCAATTTGAATGAGTGTCTCTTTAAATTAAAAATACTTAGCTATACAAGTTAGCATTAATTTAACTATACAAAACAATATCATCTTTATAAAAGTATAGAAACGGTACACATAAAAATAGACTCCATATAAACAAAGGGTTAGTTTTTGAAAAAGAAAGGATAGCTTAAATATACACTCAAGCTGTTGGCTAAAATGTGCATTAGAAACCGCAATACCTTAAATATCACGCGTGCACAGAGCATAAAGTTAACAACTTAAAAAGGGAATTAATAAGCAACATTCAATAGTGTAATTCACAGAAATATTAACGCCACTATTGACCAATATTAGATGGTTTATATATTCGCCCCCTACCTTTGACCTTATTAAAGCCTCAGATAGGGATTGATAAAAAAATTAAACTTGTTTCAAAACTCTCGGACTTGCACTCCAATCCATATGATATTTTTTATTTGCAGGCTGATCCACTCTAGCGAAAGTATGAGCGCCAAAATAATCTCTTTGCGCTTGTAACAAATTAGCAGGAAGTGTTTTACAGCGATACGAATCATAATACGAAAGTGCCGAAGACATCGCGGGATGCGGTATTCCCATCAAAGTTGCAGTCGCAATCGATTTCCTCCAATTCATTTGGAATTGAGTAATTTGATGAGAGAAAAAGGGATCTAGTAATAAATTTTGCAACTGCTCATTCTCAATAAAAGCCTTACTGATATCTTGCAGAAAAACGGCGCGTATAATGCAACCGGCACGCCAAATTTTCGCGATAGCAGCAAAGTCTAATGACCAGCTTTTTTCTTTAGATGCTAACGCCATTAACTGAAATCCCTGCGCATAAGCACAAATTTTTGAGCAATAAAGAGCATCGTGAAGCTCGGCTATTATTTGTTGCTTTTCTCTTTCATTATATTCTATGCGCTCAGGACCTTCCAATATTGCACTAGCAGCAACACGCTCTTCTTTAAAGCTTGATAGGGAACGCGCAAAAACTGCTTGAGTGATTGTTTGAGCAGGGCTGCCTACTTCTAACGCAGAAACAGCCGTCCATAAGCCTGTTCCTTTTTGACCTGCAGTATCGAGTATACTATCGACTAATGCTTCACCGGTGATAGGGTCTAGTTGTCTTAGTACCTCAATACTTATTTCCATAAGATAGCTATCTAAAACACCTTGATGCCAAGTTTCAAAAATATCAGCTATTTCTAGTGCTGTTAAATTTAATCCTTCACGTAAAACATGGTAGCTCTCGCAGATTAACTGCATATCGGCATATTCAATCCCATTATGCACCATTTTCACATAGTGACCGGCACCACTGGCACCAATATAAGCAGCACATGGGTCTCCTTCTTTAACTGGATTACCTGGTTCAAAACGTTCGATTGGCCTACCTGTAACCGGGTCTACTTTAGCTGATATAGCTTTCAATACAGGTGCGACGCGAGTCCAAGCATACGGATCGCCAGATGGCATTAGCGAAGGTCCGAATCTCGCGCCGACTTCACCACCTGAGACCGCTGTTGAGAAGAAGATAAAGTTTGGTTTATACTTTTTCTCTCGCTCTACCGTGTCTCTCCACAAGCTATTACCTGTATCAATAATAATATCATCAGCTTTAATACCCGCAGAGATCAAATGCTCACATACGTGGTCAACAGCATCGCCAGCCGGTACAGATATCATCAATAAATTAGGCTTAGTTAAGGAATCTAACAGTTGAGTAAAAGAGCTACAGCCAAAAATTCTTTTTGGCTTACCGCCACGCTGTTGTGCGTCATTGTCTTCTAGCTGAGTCACTTTGTTTTCATCTAGATCAAAACAAGCCACTAAGTAACCATTATCAGCTAAGTTAAGCGCTAAATTGTTACCCATGACTCCCAAGCCAATAAAACCGATATCACACAAAGTTTCACTTTTCACACTATCACCTAGTTATGCTTAAATTGAAGTACAATTTTAAGCAATTGCCCCAGACCGAGCAACAACCTTTGATCTCTTTACTGATATTTAACGGTCTCACTATGCTTTCTTTAAAGAGGGTTGTTTAAATATTTTAGGCAAAAAAAAGCCATCTTTCGATGGCTTATTAGATTCTAACTGAGCAACGACAAGTTGTCGCTAATCTAGTGAAGAATCTGACTTAAGAACAATTGGGTTCTCTCATTCTTCGGATTATCGAAGAATTCTGCCGGTGTGTTCTCTTCAACAATTTGCCCTGCATCCATAAAGATAACGCGATCGGCAACTTTGCGAGCAAAGCCCATTTCGTGGGTGACACAAATCATTGTCATGCCTTCTTCAGCAAGCTCAATCATTACATCTAGCACTTCTTTGATCATTTCAGGATCAAGCGCAGAAGTAGGTTCATCAAACAAAATGGTTCTAGGCTTCATGCAAAGAGAGCGAGCAATAGCAACTCGCTGTTGCTGACCACCAGATAACTGACCAGGATACTTCATTGCCTGATCAGGAATTTTCACCTTCTCAAGGAAATGCATCGCTGTTTCTTCCGCTTCTTTCTTTGGAATACCACGTACCCAAATCGGAGCCAAAGTACAGTTTTCAAGAATTGTAAGATGTGGAAAAAGGTTAAAGTGTTGGAAACACATGCCGACTTCACGACGCACTTCATCAATTTTTTTAATATCGTTTGTCAGCTCAATACCATCGACAATGATTTGACCTTGCTGGTGTTCTTCTAAACGATTAATACAGCGAATCATAGTAGATTTTCCTGAACCTGAAGGCCCACAGACTACGATAATTTCACCTTTTTTTACTTCAATATTTATATCACGCAGTACATGAAAGTCGCCGTACCATTTGTGCATACCCGCAATAACAATTGCAGGCTTATCATTATTATTCGCCATTGGTGGCTCCTAGTTGTTA
>Ga0105354_1000813_pt1 | contig 19336 bp, 15 predicted proteins | sample GOMGulsemesocosm_FD_83658 | JGI IMG/M metagenome (GOLD analysis project Ga0105354, IMG submission 83658) | Methane-oxidizing microbial communities from mesocosms in the Gulf of Mexico - GOM9B Gulf of Mexico | ecosystem: Environmental > Aquatic > Marine > Cold seeps | place: USA: Gulf of America...
AAGGATCTAGGATCTAGGATCTAGGATCTATGGCATTGGGATAATTTACCTAAACCCTCAATAAGCAGGAAAATGGATGCTTTTATTACGCCATCTCTTATTAGTATGATCCACGAAGTTTGCGGCTTTACTGTTGTGTGGTTACGTCTTAACTAATATCTAAAAGTACAGGATCAAGTGTTAGTAACGAAAAATTACCAAGGTGTGAGTTAGTCACAAACTCCATTGATTCATAAGGGTCATAATTTAATGAGAATAGCCACTGCGTCACAAGCATTATTAAAGCACGATGTGGTTCCACCCCTTTGTGCTTAAATGGCGTTTCACAAACTTGATAAGGGTATGACAAAATAAAGTCGTAAGTCGTAAGTCGTAAGTCGTAAGTAGCGAGTTATAAGTAGGTAGTAAAAAAGGCGAATCAGAAATGGTTCGCCTTTTTTGTAAGTTACTCGACCAGGTATGCTAATGAGAACATGTGATTAAGTGATAAAAGGAATGCTAGGAACCAAATATGCATCTAGAAAACTAGGGGCTTACCAAGGCCATAAAAGTTGTAGAATCAGGGATGGCATCAAATCTTAAACTAGACCTTAAGGAAGCCACGTTTAAAATGCGCTTCCTGTGCCAGCATTAGTGATTTAGCTTCTAACATGTGAGCTTGCAGTACTGAATGTGCTTTTTTCGAATCTTTATTTGTAAAAGCTGTGAGTAGCTGTTCTTGGTAAGTTAAGCCTTTTTCGCGCAGTTCAGGATTTGGCTTTTGATAGATTTTTTTACAGATAATTAATTCTTTCAGTAGCTGAACAAGAAACTGACAGTTAAAACGCAATAATTCATTTTGACAAAAACTTGCCATTATTTCATGGAATTCCAACTCCTTTTCGCGTTGTGATTGCTCTTCGGCAATAGACGTAGGAGGGTAGTTGTAGTACGTCATATTTTCTCGGAGTATTTCAATTTGAATCTCATTGATATAATCGCAAATGTTTCTAGCAAGTTGTGGCTCCATTATTATTCGTAGTTCATAAATATCTGAAATACTCACATCCTTGAAAAAAAAATGAGTTGCCAGTAGAGAATTGGCCAACCCTTTCTCCATTTCAGAAATGAAGGCGCCTCCACCTGGGCCGGTTCGTGTTTTTATTAAACCTTGTGTCTCTAATATTTTTAAAGACTCACGTAGAGTCCCTTTGCTCACTCCCAGTTTTGCTATCAACTCAGGTTCTTGGGGCAAGCGATCACCAGGAAATAATCTCAGTTCCAGAATCCAATCTTTTATGATCTCGGATACCTGTTGCGCACGGTTTCTATTACGACCGGCTTTAAGTGCAGCTTTACTATTTTCTTTATCGCGGATGATAGCAGGCTGTTTCATGATTATTCCCTATTGAAATTAACTTTGGAGGAGTCTTTCTACACGAATTACTGACATAAGAACAGCGTGTTAAGAAGGAACAGCCAATAGGTGGGTTTAATGGATCCGGTAACTCGGCGTTTCTATCTTCGATAATTGTAAACTTCTTACCCACTACAGGTGCGCTCGCTGCTAATAGTTCGGTGTAGGGATGCCTGGCATTGCTAAAAACAGAATCGCTAGCGCCAATCTCAACAAGATTGCCAAAATACATCACAGCAACTTTGTCGGATATAGCCTCGACAACACCTAAATCATGACTGATAAATATATACGTTAAATCAAATTTTTGTTTTAGATCAGCAAGTAAGTTTAGTACTTGTGCCTGCACTGATACGTCCAAAGCAGACACTGGCTCGTCTAATATTAATATTCGAGGCTTCGCAGCTAAAGCTCTGGCAATACCAATACGCTGAGCTTGCCCACCCGAAAATTCGTGGGGGTAACGATCTAAGAATTCTGACCTTAAATTTACAGCATCTAATAATTCAAGGGTATAACTAGCGCATTGTGTGCTGGTCATCCCGTGTAAATGCTTCATGGGCGCTTCAAGTGTTTCCCTGATTGTTTTTCTTGGATTGAGGGACGAGATAGGGTCTTGAAAAATATATTGAACGGTTTTGCATAACGCTTTCGGGTTTTTTCGCAGCTCAGTAATGGAATAACCATCAATATAAATTTCACCTGATGTGCAGGGAAGCAATCCTACAAGCATCCTCGCCAATGTTGACTTGCCGCAGCCGGATTCTCCAACTATCCCCAAAGTGTCCCCTGCTTTGACTGTTAAAGAGAGATCACGCACCGCAAAAACTTTTGATTTTTCACGACCAAATAACGAGTATCCGTCGGCGAATGTCTTTTGCAGATTTTTTACTATCAAGGCATCAGGCATCACATATTCTCCGGATAAAGACAGCGTACAGTACATGCTGCGGATTCGATGACAGCAATAGCGCTCTCTGTGCATTGCTGTTGTTTCTTGTCGCACCTTGCAGCAAAAGCACACCCCTTGGGGAGTTTATCAATAGCCGGTGGCAGACCAGGTATCGCGACCAACTTTCGCAGGCCTGTTCCTATTTTGGGAACGCAATCAATTAGGCGTCTGGTATAGGGGTGTTTAGGGGCATCTAGTAACTCTTTGGTTTGTCCTGTTTCAATAACCTGCCCGGCATACATAACGGCGATGCGATCACAAATTTGTGACACGACTGCAAAGTCATGGGTGATAAAAATAACAGACATATTGCGCTCTTTTCTAAGTTGATCTAATAATTGAAGTATCTGTGCCTGTACAGTTACATCGAGGGCGGTGGTAGGTTCATCTGCAATAATTATCTGCGGATCATTCACCAGCGCCATGGCAATAGAAACGCGCTGTCGCATTCCTCCTGACATCTGATGAGGATAATTCTTGGCCCTAGCGGCCGCATTTGGAATTTTAACTAGCTCTAATAAAGAGATCCCATGTGCCCATGCTTCTTTATAAGAGATCTTTTTATGACATTGTATGGCTTCTACTAATTGATCGCCTATGGAAAAAAGGGGATGTAATGTTGATAGAGGATCTTGAAAAATATAGGAAATTTTTGAACCACGTAGCTTTCGTAAATCTTCGCTGGATAATCGTAACGTATCAACAGAGCTCTCGTCCGTCATAAATAACACTTTTCCATTGACAATTTTACCCGGTGGCGAGGATACCAGTCGCATTAGCGAAAGAGCAGTGACAGATTTTCCGGAGCCAGATTCCCCAACGATCCCTAAGCACTCGCCTCTTTTTAATTCAAGGTTTACGTTGTTGACCGCTCTATAAGTTCGATTTCTTGCATGAAACTCGGTATGTAAATTTTGAATTGAAAGGGTGATATTATCCGCAACTATTGCCTCAAAATCATCGTCTGTGGAAAAATTAGTCTGTGTAGCACTAGCAGGTCGTGCTAAAGCACCTGACTTTAGACGCGGGTCTAGTGCGTCACGGATACCATCACCCAATAAATTGACGCTAACGACAATCAAGAAAATCATAACTCCCGGGACAACTGAGACATGGGGGGCGTTAAAAAGTAGCTTGCGACCTTCACCTAACATTGAGCCGAGATCAGCCTGAGGAGGTTGGGAGCCGAGACCGAGAAATGATAACCCCGCGGTTTCTAATATCATCCAACCTATGGTCGTGGACATTGCGACAACTATCACAGGTATTAGATTTGGCAGTATCTCTGTGACGATGATTTGAAAATCGTTTTTTCCAGATAATCGTGCGGCATCGATAAATTCGCGGTGGACAATACCAATGGTTAAGCCTCGAATGTTTCTTGCAAAAAAAGGAATATTGACTATTGCGACTGCATAAAGTGCGTTGATGAGCCCTGGGCCTAGCACAGCGACAATTGCCAGCGCCAATAAAATATAGGGAAAGGCCATCAACATGTCGATGCCCCGCATGATTAAATTATCAGTACGTCCCCCAAAGTAGCCTGATATTATACCTATAGATGAACCGATAACCGCCGCGATAACAGCCGCTGCCAAACCAATCAACAGGCTTAATTGTGTCCCCCATAGTAATCGCGATAACAGATCTCGGCCTAAGTGATCACTGCCCAGTAAATATCCCTCGCTAAAGGCCTTTTTTAACCTGTTAACCGGATCGGTAATATCGGGATCAGGAAGGGGTAAAAAAGGGGTTAAAGTAATCGTGAAAACAATTACTGACAAGACCAGTGCACCAAATAATGCTAATCGATTTCGGAACACAAGCGTTAGGGTATTATTCATTTTAGGTTCCTAAGGTTTAATACGCGGATCGATAAGATGTTGGGCCACATCGGCTAGCAAGTTGAATAGCACATAGCTAGCAGCGACTACAACAACAGCACCTTGCACTAATAGGATGTCGCGTGTGGAAATAGCGTTTACCAGCATGCGACCAACCCCGGGCCATTGAAAAACGGTTTCCACGTATACCGCTCCCCCTAAAACAAATCCCGCCTGGATGCCTATAATAGGAATGACACTCACGAGTGCCACTTTAAATGCATGTTTGTAGATAATAGCGTTTTCTCCGACCCCTTTAGCGCGTGCGGTTCTTATATAGTCTTGACGTAGCACTTCCAGCATTGCAGATCTTGTCAGTCGGGCTATAACACCTGTGGCTACGATCGCTAAAGTAAAGGCGGGCATCGCTAAGTGTTGAAGAAGGTCCCATAGATCTCCACCGCCGTATATTGCGTACATTCCACTAGCGGGAAGGATTTTTAAAGTTACAGCGAGCCCCATAATTAATAGTAAACCCAACCAGAATGACGGAATAGAAATACCTATAAGTACAACAAAGGTCAAAATTTTGTCTGACCAGCCATATTGGTTTGCAGCCGTCCAGATGCCGACCAATACACCTAACAGAGAACAGATTACTAACGAAGTCCCCGCCAGTATTAATGTCGCTAAATAGCGTTCCAGTACTTCATCAAGCACCTCACGGTTTAAGCTGTAAGAGCGGCCGAAATCACCTTGGAGTATATTCGATAGCCAAATGAAGTATTGCTCGTACAGGGGTCTATCTAGCCCTAAATCCCTATTAAGTTTCTCGACGTTTTCTGGTGTAGCATAAGACCCGAGAATGGCCGTGGCAGGATCACCAGGTATCATCGCCATTATGAAAAAAACAATGGTGGTCAAACCTAGCAGTACGGGCACTAGTGCCAACACTCTTTTCACCAGATATAGATACATCAAAAGCCTCCATTTTTAGGGATCAAAAAAAGGCCGGGAAAAATTTCCCGGCGAAGTAAAGTCCGTATAGAACTTTTTATTACTGCTTGCTCACGTCTTTGAATAGCATTAAGAAGGAAGGCTGCAAGTTGAATCCTTTGACAGAATCGGTCGTTGCGGCATTTTGCTTCCAGTTTGCAATGAATGCCCAAGGGGCATCATCCTGAACAATAACTTGCATCTCTTTGTAAAGTTTGGCCCTCTCAGCTTGATCAGTAGACTTGCGTGCGGCATCTAGCAGTTTGTCTACTTCAAGATTTGAATAATAACCTGAGTTAAAGCCGCCTTTATCAGGCCACGCTTCAGTACGTAATGCTAGGAACGGCAGGGTGTCTGGATCATTGGTCATCCAAGCCATTTCAGCCATGTCCGCCTTACCCTCAAGCCCAGGGTTTACCTTCCCAAGAAAAGTATTCCACTCATAGGTCTCGATTTTAACCTTGAGGCCAACTTTGGCTAGGTCTGCTTGAATCGCTGTACCCATCGATATCGGATCCAACATACCTGATCCACCTTCTGTAACATAGAAAGTCAGAGTTGCATTTTCCTGACCAGCTTCTTTGAGCAGCTGCTTGGCTTTTGCTGGGTCATAGGGGTAGGGCTGTAGAGATTCGTTATATGCCCATGAAAAAGCAGGGGGGGTTGGCCCCGATGCTACTTGTGCTGTACCCTGCAATACTTGCTCTACTAAGGTTTTTTTGTCTATAGCATAGTTAACGGCCTGTCTGACCCGCTTATCTGCAAAAGGTCCTTCTTTAGTATTCAGTATTAAGAACCACAAGTGTGGTCCCGCTTGCTCTAGCAGATTATATCCACTGCCTTGGAACTGAGCGACAGAATCAGGGGCTACTTCAACCATGATATCCAAGCCGCCAGATAACATTTCCGCTACGCGGGTGTTTGCATCAGTAATCGGGCGGAACACTACAGCTTCAAGTGCTGGTGCACCCTCCCAGTAATGTTCATTTCGCACTAGCACAACTTTAGCGTTAGACTCCCACTGAGCAAATTTGAAAGCACCAGTACCCACTGGATTACGACCAAATTCAATGCCCTGTTTTTCCACTGCTTCTGGAGAAACGATCAAACCTGTAGGATAGGCGAGATTCGATAAAAAAGGTGCATAGGGGTTTTTGAGCTTGAATTTAACCGTATCAGCATCGACTGCTTCAACAGTTTCAATCGCAGAGAAAAAGAATGAGAGTGGGAAAGGTCCAGTATTGTGATATGGATGATTCTCATCCAACATGCGATCAAAGTTAAATTTTACATCAGCTGCATCGAAATCGGTTCCATCGTGAAATTTAACGTCATTGCGTAACTCAAAAGTGTACTCAGTACCGTCCTCGTTAATTGACCAACTAGTGGCAAGTGAAGGTTCAATTTCCAAAGACCCGTTTTTATAGCGTACTAATCCATCATACATATTCATCAGTATGCGGAAGTCATTTACTGCCGTTACTGTGCCTGGGTCTAATGATTTTGGTTCAGCAATTTGCCCGACGATTAATACATCGCTGGGTGTCTGTGCAAACGCTGCGCTTGAAACGCATATAGCAGAAGCTACAACAGCGCCTTTAATCAAATTTGAAATTATGGTCATGTTGGCCTTACTCCCTTTGAAAAAGGTTATTTTTATTTATCATGATAAATTTGAGTTATTTAGTTTATTATGATAAATTCTCAAATTCAAGTTCATTATGATAAATATTAAAAGTAATTGATTTTATAGGATTTTTTGCTATGACTCTTTCTGTTTTAGCTATGGATAAAAAAACGGGTGCTATAGGGTGCGCGGCTGCGACAGGGAATATTGCAGTAGGAGGTTGGGTGCTACACGCCGCCGCGGATGGCGGAGCGGTAGCTACACAAGGGATGAATGTTAGTACAATATGGGGTGATAAAGCGCTTCAGCTCCTGAGACAAGGCAAGTCGCTTACCAACATCTTCGACACTGTTGTCTTACCGGATACAGGAAGGGAATACAGACAAATTGCCATATTAGATCTAGAAGGCAATACAAAAGTTTTTACTGGGATGGAAAACATCACAGAGATGGGCTTTGAAGAGAGTGAGGCCGCTGTGTTCACTGGCAATTGGCTGGCGAATGAAAATATTTTACCTGCTATGAAGCAAGCCTATGAAGAAAATATAGACAGGGAATTTGGCTGGCGACTACTCGGCGCACTAAAGGCTGGATTAGCCGCGGGTAGTGATTCTCGTGGAACATTGTCCGCTGCGATGAAGATAGTCCATCCATCCTGTGCACCGCTCGATCTTAGAGTTGACTACGATGACGAACCTATTCAGAAGTTAAGCGCAATATATAAGTTAGTGACAGCCAGCCCTTACGTGGACTGGTTAGATAAATTACCGACGATAGAGGAGCCAAACAGATGTTGAACTTAAACCTAGGTCAAGAATTAATGCAGCGACTTGACACACTGGGACGTTGCACGGAGGAGGGGCCTGGTCTTACCAGGCGACCTTTTACCAAAGAGCATCACGAAGCGCTAACTGTGATCAGGGGATGGATGGAAAAAGCAGGCCTTGATATTTCTCTCGATGCAGCAGGAACGCTAATTGGTCGAAAAGAAGGTCCTCTGGGATCCAAAACGTTGTTAATGGGCTCCCATCAGGACAGTATTAAAAACGGTGGTCAATACGATGGTATGTTTGGAATCGCACTCCCTATAATTGTATTGGAACAGCTTAAAGATAAACAATTGCCATTCGGTGTTGAGGTTCTTGCTTTTGCCGATGAAGAAGGTGTTAGATTTCCAACGGCTTTAATGGGACCCAGAGTACTTGCGGGTACTTTTGATATGGCTTGCTTAGAATTAGTCGATAAAGACGGCATCAAGCTCAAAGATACACTGAGTGATTTCGGTGGCGATCCGAGTGCACTGAAAGACTGCAAAAGAAGTTCAGAAGATGTATTAGGCTTTCTTGAAGTACACATTGAACAGGGACCGGTACTAGAAAATGCGGGTAAAGCAGTGGGGGTGGTTACCGCCATTTGTGGCATTGAACGCTGGAGTGTTACCTTAACCGGTCAAGCAGCACACGCAGGTACTACACCTATGACATTGCGGCGGGACGCGTTCGCAGGGGCCGCTGAAATTGCAATTATGCTAGAGTCAAACTGTAAAAAAGCTGAAAACATCGTGGGGGTAATAGGCAACATCAATGTATTTCCAAATGTTGTTAATGCTATTCCAGGGTGCGCAGAGTTTTCAATAGAGTTAAGGGCTGGTGTTGATGAAAGCCGTACCGCGGTAGCTAAGGACGTAGAGAAGGCCATCCGTGAAATTGCCCACAGGCGCGATCTTGGCTGTAAAATTGTTAAGAATTATTCACAGAAAGCAGTTCCATGCGACAATGATTTAATGCAATTGTTAAACAAAGCCGTAAAAACCATCGACGACTCGCCAATGCACTTGATGTCTGGTGCAACCCACGATGCTTCTGCTATGTCTGATCTTTGTCCCGTGGCTATGCTCTTTACTCGCTGTACCAACGGTTTAAGTCATCATCCTGATGAGGCAATTACTGCCGATGACTGCTATCAGTCAATACAAGCCATGCATGCATTTATCACCAATTTTAAAGGCATCAATATTTCTTAGTACAATGGCAGTTACTGTAGTGAGAGTAATCCCTCAAATTATCACTAATGGGGGATATTTCGTTAGAGAAATACCTGGCTTTTGCAAACGTTGTAGTTTCAATCTCGCAAGTATAATTGACCAGTAGATAACCACGTCCATTACCAATAACCGAACCTTGATGAATACAATTTGATTCTGGTGATGACTGGTGAGTGTGGTCTAACCGAACGAAAACATAAGACTGTTGGTGTGGCTGAAAGCTAATAATGGCGGGACTTCTAGATTGTTTTCGTTTAAATGCTTCAAAGGGGCTACAATGGACGCCTAATCGTGAGTGTTACAAGCTATTTTGTCTCTGTTTAAATTACCCCAATACATAAGATTTCCAATAATTGAGTTAGTCACAAACTCCATTGAATCTTTAGAGTCGTAATCTAATGAGAATAGCCACTGCGTCACAAGCTTTATTAAAGCACGATGTGGTTTCACCCCTTTGTGCTTAAATGGCGTTTCACAAACTAAGTTAGAGTATGACAAAATAAAGTCGTAAGTCGTAAGTCGTAAGTCGTAACCATAACCTGCCGTTTCTAAAAGAAATGTCGGCGGTTTATGAATTGGCTCCAATTGGTAAAGAAGAGACAAAAATTAAGATGAGTTCTTTTACCTCAACCTCTCCAAGCTTCATGATATATCTTATGAGGGGACAGCTAGGAAAGTCACTTAAGAAGCATCTTTTTGGTATGAAATATTACATTGAAACGGGTAAAACCATTGATATAGGCAATTACGCCAAAATATACAAAAGCTACAGGTAGTATTATTTTTTTGTGTTCATGGTCTCATTTGGAGAAACAAGCATATAACTAGCTGTTCAAGCGGGGCAAATTACAATTGGATGACTTCGCTTCATTTCGCATTTTAGCCAATTAAAATTAACCCCTTAACAGGCCGTGAGGTTGTAGAAAAATCTACAGCCTACTTTTTATCGTACGGAGTGCACCTAGTAATTGATTTTAGAAGTTAATGTATATCAAAGTGATAAAGCAGGCTGTTGGAAAGCCCCAAGTTTTCTAGATGCATATTTGGTTCTCAAAATGCCTTTTAGCAGGTCCGCTAAAATGGTAGCTATGTGTGGTGAATTCACCGGCAATTCAAGACATTGGTAATTGAAACAGGAATAAGGGTGTGGCTCAGAGCAATGGAGGACAGCATTGTGTAGTGGTACGTTTTTACATTTACATGGAGGTTTAGGTGTGCAATACGTGCTGAATATCCATTGCAGCGCGTTGTAGGCTCGGCAAAATACGTTCTATAAGCACCGTTTCTTCGACACGCGCCGACTGAGTACCAACGTTTATAGCAGCGACCACTTGGCCGCGTTGATTGCAAATAGGCACTGAGATAGAGCGTAAGCCCAGTTCGAGTTCCTGATTGACGATGCAGTAACCCATTGAACGTGTCTTTTGCAACTCGCTCTTGATTTGATCAGGGTTAACAATGGTATGTTCGGTAAGTTGCTTTAGTTGGCTATCGGCGAGAATTTCGTCGATCTCAGCAGCGGCTTTATTAGCCAGCAAAACTCGGCCCATGGATGTAACGTATGCCGGTAAGCGAGTGCCGACATTCAATGTTACGGACATAATATGATGGGTTAAAAAGCGTGCTATATAGACCACATCAGATCCGTCCAGCACAGATACAGAACATGATTCAGCAGTTTCCTTACTGACTCTTTCTATAAAGGGAAGAACAATATCTACGATGGGCTGTGAAGCTAGATATGAGTAACCAAGTTCAAGAACCTTTGGGGATAACCGAAATAGCTTTCCGTCAGTGTGAACATAACCCAATGCATTCAATGTAAAAAGGAACCGGCGTGCCGTCGCTCTATTTAGTGCCGTGCGTGTAGCAACTTGAGTTAAGGTCAACTGGCTGTTATCGCTGTCGAACGCTTTAATGACACTCAAACCCCTTGCTAAGGACGTAACGAAATCTTTCATTTCATAAAGATTTGATATCTCATCACTCATTAATCGGTATTCCCAGTAAACGGCTGCATCGCGCCAGTATAATTTGTAAGACTAATAAATAAAATCTCTTTTTCTGCAGTTGCAGTGAATGCCTTTATCTTATTTAACGCATATCACAAGACGTGACTAAATCAACATTCAGCCGGTTTATCCTCTAAGGGCTTTAGGTCTGTATAGGACTATATCCTGTAAATGAGCCCCAACGATGTAGGCAGAGCTTCAAGGGACTGACCCCTAAAAGAATATTCGTTTTGAGTATTTCTTTGCTGAGCGTATTTGGATTAACACTTTATAGACTGAACCTGAGAAAACGTTTAGCTCCATTTAGTGTTCAGTTTGCCCGGTGATGTATTTGAAGGTATAATTTTTTGCGCACAAAGCGAACTCTTGTTCGCTATGCGAACTAATTGTTTGGTAGATGATGTTTCCAGTAATAGCGCATTAACGATAAGGGCGTGCAGTACTATGAAAGTTGTTCCTAAACTGTCTCTGAGTGAGGCTGCTTCAAAAGTAAACAGTGGTGATGTAATTCTGGTTGGCGGGTTCGGCATGACTGGTAACCCTGTTCATCTTCTTCATGCACTAGCAGAAACAGATACCCGAGAATTGACCTACATTGGTAACAATGTTGGTGAACCCGGTTTGGGAGGTGGTCGTTTACTTCGCAATGGCCAGATTAAGAAAGCTATAGGTTCCTTTTTTACCAGCAACCGAGAAGCGGTTGATGCTGCACAGGCGGGAGAGATAACAGTAGAGCTTTTGCCTCAGGGTTCTTTAGCTGAAGCGATACGGGCAGGCGGTGCTGGTATTGGTGGTTTTTATACGCCTACTTCAGTCGGAACCCCATTGGCCGAAGGGCGGGAAACACGTCTAATAGAGGGTGTAGAGATGGTCTATATCTCGGCCATCAAGGGGGATGTCGCTTTGGTTCGCGCTTGGAAAGCGGACACTTCTGGGAATTTACTTTACCGCATGACGGAGGGAAATTTTAATCACAGCGCCGCAACAGCAGCTAAGTTGGTGATCGCCGAAGTGGAAGAAATAGTCGCTGTTGGTGAAATCGATCCAAATGCAGTACATACCCCAGGATGTTTTGTAGACTACTTGGTCGAGGCAAAGCTTACAGAAGAGGATTTGGGATCTTCAGCATCGGTCAGCTCAAGTGCTAAAAAGGTAGAGGAAAGTCGGTTGAGAATAGCACGTGAAGCCTTGTCTGAGCTGTGTTATGGCGATGTAGTGAATCTGGGTGTTGGCGTACCGACTCTGGTTGCAGATCTGATTACACCTGGGTGCGGCATCAGTATACACTCAGAAAACGGGATGTTAGGTCTGGGTCCTGAACCGGAGTCTGGAGGAGCGATGGATTATCCAGTAAACGCTGGTAAAGTCCCCATCACAGCATTACCTGGCTCCAGTTATTTCGACAGTTCCACTTCTTTCGGTATGATACGAGGTGGTCATATAGACGTGGCAATTATGGGTGGCCTGCAGGTCGATGCTGAAGCTAATCTTGCGAACTGGGCGGTTCCCGGCAAGCCACTATTGGGTGTTGGTGGTGCAATGGATCTGGCTTCAGGTGCAGACCGCTTGATCATTACTATGACGCATACCGACCGTGAGGGTAACTCTAAGGTTGTGCCCAAAGGTACTTTACCTCTGACCGCTAGAGGGGCAGTGAACGTATTAATTACTGAACTGGCAAAATTCAGGTTCGTCGACGGGAAAATGATATTGGTTAAAATTCTCCCTGGTTCGTCGATTGAAGAGATAGAGGCCAAGACCGCTGCTGACTATTCAGTTGCTCTTGAATCTTAATGCTGCTTTATGACTAATCAAAATATCGATTGATCAGGCGCTGTTTTATCTGCGCTCAGAGCTGTCAGTGGTAAGCAGTCGTTAGTAAAAAAGGCGAATCAGAAATGATTCGCCTTTTTCTTGAGCTGTTTAATCGGGTAGTCTTTGATTAAGTTTATTAATGGCAGACTATTTTCTGCTTGAGTAAGGGGATTGCTAAATTCTAAAGCAGCCCAGCCCAAATATGAACTTGACAGCTTTCTATATGAGCGGTAACACAACAAAGTCACAATTATGCTGTTAGCGGGTAGAGTCTTTATCAGAATAGTGTGCCACAACATCAGCGGCTAAATTTAATACTCTAATCCGCAGCTCTTCAGGTGCAATGACATCCGCTGAAGCCCCCATTCCCAATACATATGTTTGTGCCTCTTCAACCCTTTCAAAGGTATAATCTACTGTTCGCCAACCTTGCCAATCTGGCTGGGCTTGTTCAATAAGTACCCGAACAGCATTCCCTAAGATATGGGGTAAGACTAGGGCCAAATCCGGGCTAATGCGCAGGGTCACCGGATATTTTGTCAAGCTAGTCTTATAGCTGGTCACCCAATCTACCCAGAACTCAGATAAATCAAATTCTTGGGGTCGGGTAAAATGCATTTGGGTCATTTGAATAGCTTCAATTCGAGATACCCGATAGCCGCGCATCCCATGTTCAGTGGCAGCAACCAGATACCAAATACTTGCTTTGGCCACTAATCCATAGGGCGAAATTGTACGCTCACTCACCTGGCCATTACTGCGGCGATAGGAAATTACTAATTGAAAATCTTGCCAAACTGCCTCTTGCAGAGCTAGTAGGTGAGGTACAGGTTCATCTGTTTGAAACCAACTTGCTGCATCCAAGTGTAAACGTTGACGCAGATAATTAGCATGTTCATTGTGATCGCCGGAAAATGAACTCGTCAATTTAAGAATAGCGTTCTTAAGCTGCTGGCTCACCCCTAAATCTGATATGGGGCCGGGAATAGTCAACATAAACAGTGCGCGAATCTCTTCGTCATTCAATCCGGTAAGGGTTGTACGATAAGTATCCAGCAAAGCATAACCGCCGCCAGGCCCTCCGTTGGCGTAGACAGGTACACCGGCAACACTTAAAGCATCAATATCTCGATAAATGGTTCGTTTTGATACCTCCAGTTCATTGGCCAATTCTTCTGCCGTCATTTGTCTTCGATTTTGTAACAGCATCATTACTGAAAGAAGTCGGTCTGCACGCATTTTTCCCCCAAGCTCAAAAGTTATTAATGTATCAGCTATGACTGACACTAGATGTCAGTCATAGCTGATACATTGCTGACCGTCAACCATGTCATTTTAATTGTGACAAACAAAGGAGAGAACACGATGTCGGGAAAAATATCAAATATCTACATTGATGATGCTGGGAATGGAGCACTACCGGTGATTTTTTTACACTCACTGGCCGGAAACACGCAACAATGGTCTGCACAGCTCAGTCATATTAGAACAACGCGACGGGCTATTGCACTTGACTTCCGGGGGCATGGTCAGTCAGCATCACCAGAGAATGATGATTACGCGATTGAGTCAATGGTTGAAGATGTGCAGACGGTTGTCGAACAGTTGGGTATTGATAGATTCATTCTGGTTGGTCATAGCATGGGTGGCAGTGTTGCTGGTGCTTATGCAAGTATTTATCCTGAAAGAGTAGCTGGATTACTTCTGGTCGATCCGTCAGGTGACTCGACCCAAATGCCATTTGAAGAAGTACAACAGTATATTGGTGCTTTGGAGTCCGAAGCCTACCCAAATGTTGTTGGAGGCTACTGGAGTCAAATTTTGACCGGTTCGACTGAAACAACACAGGTGAAAGTTATGCAGGATTTGCACGATACACCCAAAGCAACGGTTGTTGGTGTTTTCAAAGAACTTCTTAAATACAATCCCGCACTGGCGTTGGAGCGTTACGATGGACCGAAGTTATCGGTCATTACATCGATTAACGAAACTCCTTTTAGTGTACATAACCTTGTGGCTAACCTTCCACATAAAGTAATTACAGGGACAGGTCATTGGCTGCATCTGGATAAACCAAGAGAGTACAATCAAATAATGGATGAATTTCTCTTGTCCATTGATAATATTCAGCGATGTGATGCACACCTATAGAGGGGTGTTCTCATACTGCTCACACTTTTTTCGTGATATTACGGCAAAGCGAACAAGACAACTTCGCATCTATCAGATCTAACTGACTAATTGTAAAAGGTTTATTGTGTTTGAATTAGTCGCAAGCTCCATTGAGTCTTTAGGGCCAAGGTTAATGGGAGTCGCCGCACACTCACAAGTTTTATTAGAGCACGATGTGGTTTCAGCCCTTTGTTCTTGTATAGCGTTTCACAAATTAAACTAGAATATGACAGCTAGCGAGTAGTTAGTAAAAAAGGCGAATCAGAAATGATTCGCCTTTTTTGTGTCAGTAACCAGCTAGTCATTTATCAAGTTGATTAATGGGCAGATGATCTTCTGCGCGAGTTCGGTTTGCACTGATTAGTGCTGGCTGGCAATTTCTCTCAGGGCTTGCTCAAATGCTTCAGCGGGCTGCCCGCCACTGATCAAATGTTTGTCGTTAATGATCACTGCAGGGACTGAACTGATGCCTTGGCTCTGGTAAAATCTTTGCCGTTTGCGCACTTCTTGCTCATACTGGGTGCTGTCCAATACTTGTTTGGCTGCCTGGACGTCCAGCCCGACATTTCCTACCACTTCCAGTAGTTGCTGATGATTGCTGGGGTCGCCGCTGTGTTTGAAATATAAATCAAAAAACGCCAGTTTAAGTTGAGTTTGTTTGCCTAGCTTTTTGGCCCAGTGCAACAGACGGTGAGCGTCAAAGGTATTGTAAATTCTACCACCGGCGCTATTGCTGAACTGATAGCCAAGGTCTGAACCACGTTCTCGGATCATTGCCCGGTTTTGCTCTATTTGTGCCGCATTGATGCCATATTTCTCAGTGAGATGCTCAATAAGGTCCTGCCCCTCTGGTGGCATAGCAGGATTGAGTTCAAATGGCTGCCAGTTGATGTCGGCGGTTATGTCCGGTGCCAGGGTTGTGAGCGCCTGTTGCAGCGCTTGATAGCCGATAATGCACCAGGGGCAGGAGATATCGGAAACTATGTCCAGTTTGAGTGTGATAAGCATAGATAAGACCTTTTATTACTATTGGCGCCAGAGTAACGTATTTTCTTAGTTTTTTCAGACAAAATAAATAAGATATGCATGGCTGGATTTAAGAATCTGCCTTTACTTTGTCTCCTCACACTGCCCTCGATGTTAATTAAATCATCGAGGTATGATCATTTGAGTTTTGTTACAAATAAAGCCTTAGATTTTGGCTTACTTCTTTTATTAGTGATTGTGGTACATCTTGTTCTGAGGCGAGTTTATCCCAGTGCGATACAGCTTCGATGGTTTGATTTAAAACATCATCTATATTTCGTTTGCTGAAGATAGGGCTTAGTTTTTCAAAACTATAGAAATCATCTCTTGTGAAGTTGTCTTGTTTTCCGTTTAGTGTCATCCAATGTTTGCTCACCCAGTGACTGTCGGGTTTATAGCTATAGGCCAGATCGTAAGCCGGGGCTAATTGCCATTTATTATCTTTATCTAATAAAAAGCCAAAATTCTTGGCGTGATCGTCATGATTACGAGAAATTACGTTAAATACCATACGTTTTAATAGTTGCATGGCATCGTCTGGACTAAGGCTTAGTTTTCTTGCTGTGTTAAAGAGCTCAGCATAAGAGTAGGAACCTATCTGTTTGTAGCTTACGTGCTCAAGTGCGTTGAGTGTTTGTAGGTGTATTTTTTCATTGCCACAGCGATCAAATCTTTCGGTGATAAAATGTCTTCGTTTGCCTTCATTAAGGAGGTGGCATGGCATCATATCGATAGCGCATTCTTTAGCTAATAAGTGATAGGTATATTCCATTGCGCCATAACCCATAGGGTCGCCAAAGGTTTCTTGATTTTTGTTGTGCTCGCTAACACCGTCAAATTTCATCAGGTAGTGGCTAAAGCCCACTGGTGCATTCGTTTGCCCTGAGCGTACTTGGGTAAAATCTTTATTGAAGGCAAGCACAGCTTTTGGTCTTGCTCCACCTGCACTCATACCGACTGACATGAGAGACATCATTGCGTCTTTGTCTTCATGCCCATTATTGGTGAGATTGAGATTAAATTGTTTACGTTTATCTAATACATCTTGTGCGATAGAAATGAGGGATTCAATCTGTACTGCCTGAGAAGCATTAAGGTTTTTTCTTTTCGTGGCTGGCGAATAGCTTAAAGCACCCATCCCGCGTGTCCCTGTGTACTGCAGTCGCTGCAAAGGGGTGACATCACTTGTTGATTTACCTTGGCTGGCTATCCATGCATTCATTACGGCATTACCAAAGTCATCGGGTAGTGAATCAGCTATCAGTCCCGGTAGCCCTTTGAAAGTAGCCTGGTCAATCTGGGGAAATGAGTATACTTTTTTAGTGAGGGGCATTTTAATGGGGGATAATTCAATGCCTGTTTTGATAAAGCCTGGAAAATATTCAAATGCACCCATTTGCGTGTCTGTATTGTAACTGACAGCGCCTACGTCGTAATCTTTGTACTTAACCTTTATTACCTCGGTTACCATTTAGGGGTGTCCTTACTCTGGCTGTTACTTTTGCTGGAGCTAGTTGCTCTCTTACGTTTTTTTCCTTGTAGTTTAATTAGTTGAACGGGGGAAATCTCTTGTTTGGGTATGAAAAAATTTAATTGTTCTGTTAATCCAAGCGCTATTAGAATGGCTATCATGGACTCAAGTGTCGATTTTCCTTTTTCGCCATTAGTCACTGCTTTAAGAGAGACCCCTGCTTTTGTAGCTAACGCTTTTTGGGTGAGGTTGGCATTGAGCCGAGCGGTTTTAATTCTATCACCGAGTTCGTTTGCAATAGCATGAGCTGTTAAATGGTCAAAAGTCATAATGAACCCTAAAAGGTGCTTTGTACCGAATATATTTAAATATAATCCTTTAAAGGAGTATTACACGGCGTAAGAAAGCAGTCAATGACTTTAGCTTGGCCTCCTTAAAGGGGTTGTTAGTGGGTAAAATTAGCATTAACCTGCTTAAAAGGGTTCTTAGGGTGTTCGTTAAAATAATGGTTAAGTTGTCTAGCTTTGGCTAGCGGGAAAGAAGCCCAAAAGCATTGATAATGCTGATTACTCCACAGAGTTTAAGGCAGATAAATTTAAGGTTTATGATTGCCTGTGAGCTACCCGCCCAACTTTGAGAGTTTCGCCTTCAATACTGCCTGGGCGAAATTGCAGGAATTTGTAAGTGATTTTGTGTCATTACTTTAATATCATTGCTTTATGCAGGAGTGAGAACAGCCAGGCTGCTCTTTTTGAGCCTTTCCCTATATAGCTTACGCAGTGCCATTTCAACAGTTAGGCTCTGGTCTTGCTCACAAAAAGATTCTACAGTGCGCATTACAAATTTTATGTTTTGCTGATGTTTAAGGGAAAAATCTCTGCATTGAGCTTTTAAGTGTTTATCGAAAATCCTACCTGCAATTTTTTGATGGTGTATGTTTATAGCAGTATCAAAACAATTGTTATATACAGTGAACATTTCTATCAGTTTGGCTTTGGGGATCCTATAGGCTTTGCTGGCATAATCTAAGGCGCCTCGAAAGTTATCGAATTTTTCATCGAAGACAGTAAATACCTCATTTTTGACATAATGGGCACTGTGTTTCTCGCCATCGGCTTCAAAATCGAAACCTGCAAATTTTACCCGTTCAGAAGACTCCTTACCCAAAACCATGCCAGCATTAACGCTATGTTTTAACTGATAACTCAAATCATCAATCTCGTCCTGTTCCCACACTTCGTATATGCGAATGGCTCGTTGATATTTTTGTACTAGCTTTCGTTTTGCAATATCTACGCGTTGGCCTAATAAGGCACTTTTATCATTTTTTAAAAAATCAAAACACTCTCTACAAGCAGGTACTGAGTAGAAGTCAGCCTCTTCATGGGTCGTTAAATAAAACTGCGCAAATTTTATCGGTGGTGCTAAGTCATACTTTGTCGCAATACAACCGCAGTAAAAGCAGGTATTAAAATCTTTACTATGCAATGCACTCATTTGGCGATATAGCGTGGTTTCATCATGCATGGCTACACTTGTTTTCCTGTTTATTGAAAGTGATTTCCTGTTGCTATATTACCCATAGAAGTTTGGTTTTGCAGATGATTTTTATATTTATTTGAACAGAGTAATTTCTAGCTCTTTTAAAGAATAAAAAAGCATATCGGGTTTGACCTCAAACCAATTGCATACATCGATAGATTACTTTCTAACATGGATTATATATTTGTGTCGGGATAGGTTTAACAGTTCATCTAATAAATTTTTTACAGCAAGCAGTCTGTTAAACGTCGGTTAGAATACGCTCTAGCCGATGGGTAGCATGGTTTAAAACGGATATTGTTGTCTTTGTTGAACATGACTAATACCGTATTTAAGTAGAGAGAAGCGACTAATCATGGCCTCTTTAATCGATTGTATCCGGCTAACAAAATTGTTCGCCGGTACCACATGTAGTAATGGAGATCCCGACATGCTTGTAATACAATAAAAATCAGTTTCT